>ENA-OXTU01000147-OXTU01000147.1-human-gut-metagenome-genome-assembly--contig:-NODE-147-length-27354-cov-57.815598_pt1 | contig 27354 bp, 30 predicted proteins | sample MGYA00249344_ERZ652650 | MGnify/ENA primary metagenome ERZ652650 (study PRJEB26925, sample SAMN05826532) | human gut metagenome | biome: ENVO:2100002; feature: ENVO:00000062; material: ENVO:00002003...
TAAGAGAGTTTGGATTACTTTTTCAATTTTCAGGAAAAGATACCTGAGTAGTTACGATATTTTTGGAAAAGATTAAATAAATGAAAAATATACGGCTATGAGTATTTTTACAGATAAAACCCTTATGATTACCGGTGGAACTGGTTCGTTCGGTAACGCGGTATTAAATCGTTTTCTTCGTACTGATATTGGTGAGATTCGTATCTTCAGTCGCGACGAGAAGAAGCAGGACGATATGCGTCATGAATATCAGTCAAAATATCCTGATGTGACTTGGAAAGTTTAATCAAAATTATAACTAATTATAAAACAAAGATATACGCCATGCGTAGGAGGAGATGAGAAAATTATTTGCAACCAATTCTACCCCGTTGTAAATGGTTGCAAATTTACGAGCATTTTACCCCGTTTTCTGCTGTAAAACCAGTGGATTAATAGACGTTAGGAATCTAACATCCTGATAATCAGGTATTGATTTCTCCGTAAAAGCCAATTTCAAAGCATAACTTCGAGGACTCCCGAACCGTTAAGGCTTGTGTAAAGTGCTGAATATCAGTATAGAAAACGAGCATGATTTATGTTGATTTCAAAATTTAGTACCAATTTAGTACCACGATTTTTGGCAAAAACCGCCTCAAAAGCATCAAAATCGTCTATTTCGCTCTTTTTGGGGTACTCAACACACGTTGAGAAGGTTCGAATCCTTGCTGAGCGACAATTTCTATATAGATTGTCTTCGATAATCAGAAGAACAACTTAAAGCAAACGGGAGGTATTGGAGATAAGTATTTAAATAAAACATTGCACAATAAACATTGCACACTCTTGAGTCTTATTTCAACTCTCGTTTGCATTTTTTCGGGTATTTACAGTACTCAATTCTTGTGGTGAATGTCTGATTCCCAGTTTATCAACAATACTGTGATTTTTATCGCAAAATAGAAACACGTGCCTTTTAGTGCAATGTTTGGAAGGCAAGTCACGGAGGCTGATTACTAATAGCAGGTGTAAAAGCATGATGCTGTGAATCAAATTCACCACTTGATACAAAATAAATTGAATTCAAAAATATAAGTATAACAATTAATAATAACACATTATGTCAGTATTCAAAGACAAAGTCCTCCTCATCACTGGAGGCACAGGTAGTTTCGGTAATGCAGTATTGAGAAGATTCCTCGATTCTGACATCAAGGAGATCCGTATCCTCTCGCGCGATGAGAAGAAGCAGGACGATATGCGTCACTTCCTCCAGGCCAATCGCTCCGATGTGGCCCACAAAGTGAAGTTCTACATCGGCAACGTACGCCAGCGCGAGGCAGTCGATTTCGCCATGGCAGGCGTTGATTACGTTTTCTCGGCAGCAGCCCTCAAGCAGGTACCTTCCTGCGAGTTCTTCCCAATGGAAGCCGTTCGCACCAATGTCGAAGGCACCAACAACGTCCTCCTCTCTGCCATCGCACATGGCGTCAAGAACGTTGTAGTCCTCTCTACCGACAAGGCCGCTTATCCTATCAACGCTATGGGTATTTCCAAGGCAATGATGGAAAAGGTTGCCATCGCCCAGGGACGTGCACTTGGTACCAATGCAGCCACCACCATCTGCTGCACACGCTATGGCAACGTAATGGCATCTCGTGGTTCCGTTATCCCTCTCTGGGTAGAGCAGATGATGGAAGGCAAGCCTATCACCATCACCGACCCTAACATGACCCGCTTCATGATGACTCTCGATGATGCTGTTGATCTCGTTATCTATGCCTTCACCCATGGCGAGAATGGAGACCTCTTCGTTCAGAAGGCACCTGCTGCCACCCTCGATGTACTTGCCGAAGCCCTCAAGCAGACCTACTCAAAGATTGATCCTAAGTATGGCGACACCGAAGTCAAGGTCATTGGCACACGCCATGGCGAGAAGCTCTACGAGACCCTCGTCACCCGTGAGGAAATGGCAAAGGCCATAGACATGGGCGGTTACTACCGCATCCCTTGCGACAATCGTGACCTCAACTACGATAAGTTCTTCACCGAAGGCTCTCACGAGGTTGAGCAGGTTGAAGAGTACCACTCACACAATACTGCGCGCCTTGATGTAGAAGGCATGAAGCAGCTCCTCCTCAAGCTCAACTTCATCCGTGAGGATCTCGGCCTACAGCCTCGCGCAAAAGCACGTGATTATAGAAGCGAATAATATGAAGATATTAGTCCTAGGCTGCAACGGCATGGCTGGTCACCTCATCTCGCTCTACTTCAAGGAGAAGGGTCATGAGGTGGTAGGCTTTGCGCGTCAGCAATCCCAACTTCTCGACAGCACCATCATCGGGGATGCTTCCGACATGGCTCTTATCAAGAAAGTCATAGAAGAAGGCAACTATGATGCTGTCATCAACTGTATCGGTCTCCTCAATCAGTTTGCCGAGAACAACAAGGCAATGGCAGTACTCCTCAATGGCTACCTGCCTCACTATCTCGTGGAACTGACCAAGGACGCCAAGACCCGCATCATCCATATGTCCACCGACTGTGTCTTTGCCGGTAACGATGGTCCTTATTTCGAAGACACCCTTCCTAATGGAGCATCATTCTACGATCGTTCCAAGGCAATGGGCGAGTTCAACAACGACAAGGATCTCACCTTCCGCAACTCCATCATCGGTCCCGACATCAAGGCTTCCGGTATTGGTCTCTTCAACTGGTTCATGAAGCAGGAAGGACCTATCGGAGGTTTCACAGGTGCCATCTGGACAGGTGTCACTACCTACACCCTCGCACAGGCTATGGAGGCAGCACTCAAGGAGAACCTCACAGGTCTCTACAATCTTGTCAACAACACGTCTATCAACAAGTTCGACCTCTGCTCGCTCTTCAACAAGTACTTCCGTGCCGGAGAGGTAGAAATCAATCCGAACGACAAACTCCAGCTTGACAAGACCCTCAAGTGCACCCGTACCGACTTCTCTTTCCGTGTTCCATCGTACGAACAGCAGATCAAGGACATGCGCGAATGGGTTGATGCCCATCCTTCACTTTATCCACATTATAACGTAAAGTAATTATGCAGAAACTCAAGTTAATGACCATTGTTGGTACTCGTCCTGAAATCATTAAGATGAGCGCCATCATCAAGAAGGCCGACAAATACTTCGACCAGATACTCGTCCACACTGGACAGAACTACGACTACACCCTCAACGAAGTCTTCTTCAAAGACCTCGGTCTTCGCGAACCCGACTACTACCTGGGTGTCGTAGGTAAGAACATTGGTGAGACCATGGGCAATGTTATCTCTAAGGCATACGACCTCATGGTTGAGACAAAGCCAGATGCAGTTATCGTCCTTGGCGATACCAACAGCTGCCTCTCTATCATTGCTGCAAAGCGTCTCAAAATTCCTATCTTCCACATGGAGGCAGGTAACCGTTGTAAGGACGAGAACCTTCCTGAGGAGGTAATTCGCAGAATCGTTGACGTTACTTCCGATGTCAATATGTGCTACTCAGAGCACGCTCGCAGATACATCCTCCAGAGTGGTGTAAAACCTGAATATACATACGTTGTAGGCTCACCTATGGCAGAGGTACTCCGTGAGGTACTCCCTCAGATTGAGGCTTCAAACATCTTGAACGATTTGAACCTTGAACCCAAGAAATATATTCTTCTGAGCGCCCATCGTGAAGAAAATATCGACATCGAGAGCAACTTCATGTCTCTCATGAATGCCGTCAACGAGATGGCACGCACCTACGATATGCCAGTTCTCTACAGCTGCCACCCTCGCTCAGAGAAGATGATCGAGAAGAGGGGCTTCAAGTTCGATGAGCGCGTCATCCAGCACAAGCCTCTTGGCTTCTTCGACTACAACAAACTCCAGCAGAATGCCTTCTGTGTCGTTTCCGATTCTGGTACAGTACCCGAAGAAGGAGCCTTCTTCCATTTCCCAGCAGTCTCTGTCCGTACCTCTACCGAGCGTCCAGAGGCCATGGATAAGGGCGTGTTTACCATTGGTTCTATCACCTCTGAGGCTGTATGTCAAGCAGTAGCCCTCGCTACCACAATGCACGAGAATGGTGACGATCCATATCCTGTACCAGCATATACTGATGAGAACGTATCAACTAAGGTTGTGAAGCTCATCCAGTCTTACGTTGGTATTATTAACAAAATGGTATGGAGAAAGAACTAATCTTCAAGCTGTCAGTTTTCAGCCGTCAGCTGTCAGATATTTCGAATACTGACCACGATAATAATCTGATAGCTGACATCTGACGACTGAATACTTAAAAGTTGGTGCACAGGTGGACAAAGGAGTTAGTTTTTCAGATGCTATCGGGGGATTGCATCTGAATAGAGGTCTTTGGCTATTTTTTTGTCGCAGTTCGATACTGCCACCAACTTCAAAAATTAATGATATATATGGATTTAGAAAAAGCAAATCAAGTGTTTGTTGCACTCCAACGAGAGAAGCTAGCACAACAAGATAGGCTACTGCTTGCAGCTAGAGCCAAGTGTGTTTTAGACAATAATTTAACAAAACAGGTAAAGAAAAATGACGGACAATTCATCAAATAACAAGAGAATAGCAAAGAACACAATCTTTCTATATATAAGAATGCTGCTCACGATGGCAGTCACGCTTTATACGTCTCGTGTAGTACTTGCTACACTAGGGGTAGAAGATTTTGGTATTTATAATGTAGTTGGTGGAGTCGTAACGATGTTTGCCTTTCTGAATGGAACAATTTCTGGCGTAACACAACGATACCTTACCTACGAACTGGGTGCAGGAAACGCAGATAGATTAAAGAAAGTGTTTAATACTGCTATGTGCATTCATTGGCTGATTGCTATCGTTATACTCTTGCTCGCAGAAACTCTTGGTTTATGGTTTGTATATAATAAACTAGTAATCCCAGAGGGTAGGCTGACTGCAGCTCTCTGGGTTTACCAATTTTCTATTCTTTCAACGATTGTATTCATCGTAAGCGTTCCATATAATGCATGCATAATAGCTCACGAGAAAATGAGCGCTTTTGCATATATCAGCATAATCGAGGTTGTGCTCAAACTTCTTGTAGTCTATATGTTACTGTTAACAGGGCTTGATAAACTGATATTCTACGCGTTTTTAATCTTTGCTGTGCAATTACTGATTCGAGTAATATATAATGAATATTGCAAAAGGCACTTTGAAGAATCTAAGTATAAACTACAGATAGACAAACCTCTCGCAAAGAACATGATGGGATTTACAGGATGGTCTCTATTTGGAGGCTTTGCAGGTGTAGGTATGAATCAAGGTATCAATATACTCCTTAACATGTTCTTTGGACCTGCTGTTAATGCTGCAAGAGCTGTTGCAATGCAAGTTGATAATGCTGTTCAAGGATTTGTCGCAAACTTTCAGATGGCTCTTAATCCTCAAATAATTAAGAATTATGCGTCTAACAATCTTGATCAGATGCGCACTCTCGTTTTTGCAAGCAGCAGGTATTCATACTATTTGCTATTTTTCCTTTCTCTTCCGATTATGTTTGAGGCTCCTTTTATCCTTGGTGTTTGGTTGAAAGAAGTACCAGATCATACGGTAGCTTTTTTGCGTATTACAATGTTAGTCCTTTTGGTAAACACTCTGTCAAACCCTCTTATTACATCTGCAAATGCAACGGGCAATATCAAAAAATATCAAATCGTGGTAGGTACTATTCAGATTTTGATTATCCCTGTAGCATATATAGCATTACATATGGGGTGTAGTTCAGAATTTGTCTTTTGGATTTATCTGATTTTCATAATTATAGCGCAACTATCCCGATTATTGATGATAAGACCTATGATAGGTTTGTCTATACGTGTCTATATAAAGTCAGTTATTCTTCGTATAGTTGTAGTTTCAATCCCATCTGTACTATTACCCATTGTTAGCATAATTAGTTTAGAGGAAGGCTGGCAGAGATTCTTGATAACGAGCATAACATGCATTATTTCTGTTATACTCTTTACCTATATATTTGGAATCGAAACAGAGGAACGTGCTTTTATTAACAAGAAACTGCAAACATTAATAAAGAAAAAATGATGATAAATATAAGCGATAAACATAATTGCTGTGGGTGTTCTGCTTGCGCACAACGTTGTCCCAAGCAATCAATTACGATGCACGAGGATGACGAAGGATTCCTATATCCTTATGTAGATTCCAGCACTTGTATTGATTGTGGACTTTGTGAAAAGGTGTGTCCTGTGCTCAATCAATCAGCAGAACGTAGACCATTAGAATGCTATGCAGCCAAGAACGCAGATGAAACCGTGAGATCAAAGTGTTCTTCTGGAGGTATATTCATCCCGATAGCAACTTCTGTTATTAAAGAAGGTGGAGTTGTTTTTGGTGCGAAGTACAATGAAAAGTGGGAGTTGGTACATGCTTCCGCTCAAACGCTTCAAGAGATAGATTCTTTCCGAGGAAGCAAATATGTTCAGAGTAAAATAGGTACCACCTTTATAGAAGCAGAACAATACCTAAAAGAAGGTCGTAAAGTTCTGTTTTCTGGTACCCCTTGTCAAATAGCTGCTTTACATAAGTTCCTCAGGAAGGATTTTGACAATCTAATTACAGTTGATGTCGTTTGTCATGGTACTCCTTCACCTATGGTTTGGAGAGATTACAAAAGTCAACTACCGATGGACGGTGTTAAGGAGATTCGCATGAAGGATAAGTCAACCGGATGGAGAAGCTATAGTTTTTCTCTTTTCGGAGAGGACGGTACACCAACTTTTTCAGAACGTGCTTCTACAAATAAGTATTTGATGGCATTTTCCAGAAACCTCACACTGCGCCCATCATGTTTTAGATGTCCAGCCAAAGCAGGCAAAAGTGGAAGTGACATCACGCTTGCTGACTATTGGGGTATAGAGAAACTGCTTCCTTCAATGGACGACAACAAAGGTACGAGTTTTGTGTGTGCTAATACGGATAATGGAGTGTTCTTACTCAAAGCTTTAGACACTCTGCTTACACCTGCCAACTATGATGCATCCGCACCTTACAACTCTTGTATATACCTAAGCACATCAGAACCACAAGATAGATCTGAGTTCTGGAAAAACTACTCGTGTCAAGGAGTTCAAGCGTTATTCACCTTGAATCCAATAAAGCAAAACATTATTAAGCGTATTATTAAACGAATCATAAGAAAAGTAAATGAAAATAGGCATTTTAACATTCCATTGGGCAACTAATTATGGTGCAGTGTTGCAGACCTATGCTCTGCAAGAGTATCTTAGTTCAGTGGGCCATGAGGTAGTTGTTATCAATTATAAGCCAAAGATTTATGACTACTCCTTCAAAAATTTATTCTTATATAGAAGACTGAAAGGTTTTAAACAGTATTGGAGAGATGCCCATAAAGATTTTGTAATTGAGAATTTTAGGTGTAACAAACTTAATATTACGACTCGCTGTTATTGTACTGAGGATATTGCTAAATATGCCAAAAACCTTGATGTTGTTATTACTGGCAGTGATCAAGTGTTAAATCCATATTTCCTTAAAAATGGTGAGGGACGAGGAAAAATCTCTCCAGCTTATTTTTTAGGTTTCGATTACATTGGTAAAAAAGTAGCGTATGCAGTAAGTTTTGGCTGTACTGATTACCCTAATGAGATGCAGGAGATAGCGAAGCCTCTTGTAAAGGCGTTTACAAATATTAGTGTAAGAGAGGAGACAGGTATTTCCATACTCTCTCAAATGGGTGTCGAAAATTCCATATTAGTTCCGGATCCTACAATACTAATAGACTCAGAAGTTTATAGTAAGATAGCATCATCATCAAAAGTCGATTGTTCAAAAGCAAGTGTATTTGGCTTTTTTATTCGTAATCAATTTGAAAGACAAGCCTCTCTTTCTTCCACGAATAAACCTATAACATGGTATCACGAAATAGAAGTATGCGGTGTGGAAGATTGGCTAAGCTATTTAAAATCTGCATCTTTTGTAATAACCGACTCTTTTCATTGTATGGTCATGTGCTTAAAGTTGCACACACCATTCTGTGTCATAACGGAGAAAAAAGGCGTTGTTGGCATGAATGATAGGTTTTATACTTTGTTGGGTGAAGTTGGCTTGAAAGAGCATATCCTTTATAAGGATGAAATTTTACAAGTAGAAGATTATCTTAACAAGGATATCTGTTGGAACTATGTTGACGCACGCCTTTCTGAACTCAAGCAAAAAGGTATCAACTTCCTAAATTCAAGTATATGAAAAGAGTACTTTTTGTGCAAAATACATCTGCCATAGGTGGTGCAAGTTTCTGCATGCTGAATATTATTAAGGAACTTGATTTAAGCCGTTTTGATGTTACTGTAGCTGTACCAGAAAGTGGTCCCTTGGTAAGCGAGCTAAAAAAGCTAGGTGTACAGTCAATTATAATTAACAGATTAAGGGGGATTCCTTATAACAGAAGTTTGCTAAACTTTAAGTTTATCCTCTCTTATGTACTGGTTATATGGAGTGTTTTAACCTTCTGGAGAGTAATAAAGAAAAAACAATACGAGGTTGTATATCTGAATTCAATGGTTCTTTATCCTCTACTTATTCCTTCCAAACTATGTGGGGCAAAAACTATTATACATGTTAGAGAGCACTGGCCTCTTAATGAACATATTTGTCAACTGGGAATTGCTAGATTTTTTGTTGACAAGTTTTCTGATAAAGTATTTGCTATCAACAGATATAGTGCTTCCATATTCCCTGGCTCTCACAATAAGTGTTCTGTTGTCTATGATTGGATAGATATGGATAGTAGATACGAAAGTAGACCGTTTGCTGATATATTTGGTCCGAATGCTGATCAATATAAAGTTTATCTCTATACTGGTGGTTTCGATCAATTTAAGGGTCCGAAAGAAGTTGTAGAGGCTTTTGAAAAATCAATATCTGACCCGAATGCTCGACTTTTGATTATGGGAGAATTGCCCAAAAAACCATCTACGCCTTACCTTGCTGATACAGTTGACCTTATTAAACGAGATTCTAGAATAGTTTGCATCCCTCGAACATATAAAATTAGCCATATCATTCAACAAGCCTATTGTGTCTTAAGTTATTTTACTATACCACATGCAAATTTAGGTATGGCAGAAAATATAATTATGAATACGATAACTATAGCAGCAGACAATGATGAGGCAAGGGAGTATTCGGATGATGGACGACTCGCTTTACTTTTTAAGTCGAACAGCATAGATTCAATGATTTCAATACTCTCAGACCTTGACTCAAACTATATGAGTTTGAAACAAGAACTATTGTTTAATTCGTATAAAATTAAGCTTATGTTTGATAAACAGAAGAATTTTAAAGTTATCAATAGTGTAATAACTGAAATATAAAACTGCAATTATGATTATCTTATATACCGGTATTCTTCTAATATTATACTCTGTTATATCTCAGAGAGTTCATAAATATGATACCTTTATAGCTCTCTTATTTTGCTTTGTAATAATGGGATTCCAAAGTAATGTAGATGGCGACTTTTACAGTTATAAGCATGATTTTGAAAATTTTGGTTTTTATGGTCATGTTCTAGAAAAAGGTGAATATTTCTGGCTTTATCTGAACTACTTATGTCAGAGCATAATATCATGGCCTATATTTGTTGTCATCCTATCTGGTTTTGAGTGTTATATAATAAAGAAATATATAGATAGATTTGCAAACTGCGATTATAAGTTTGTAAGTGCAGTCCTTTTCTTTTTTACATTCAATTATATGCTTATGCAGATGAAGGCAATGAGACAAGGTCTTGCGCTTGAATTGTCAATATATGCATTGTTAATGATACAAGATGGTATAGAATATAAGAAAAGTAAAGATATCTTGATTGCTGTATTATTATCACTTGCGGCATACTATAGTCATCATTCATCTTTAATTCTAATCGCATTTGTTTGGGGTTACTATTTCGTTACGAGAAGTAAAACCTTCATAAATTGGAGTCCACGCTCGATTAATTTTTCAGTCATATTTGGTATAGCCGGATATTTGTTATTTGTTATGAAAAAGTCGTTTCTTGATAACATTTTATTCCCATACCTTTCCCTAATGGATGATTCGCAGTATGAGGCTTACCTTCAAGAACTGATAGAGAGTGCTGGTATAGTGACTAATCTAGTTGTCTTATACGATGTAGTTATCCTGTTTCTGCTAGGATGGTATTTAAAGATTGCAAATGGCAGCAATAAATATATAACAATTATAGCTATAGTTGGCATGTTTGCAGATATTATATGTTTTGGAAATTCAAGCGTACAACGAATACTATTGTATTTCTCTATCTTTAATCTTGTCGTTTTCCCACAAGTATTGAGTGAAGTTGAGAAACAATATGGTAAAATTCCTGCGTACGTATTAATTTTCTTCTTGGTTGGTTATGCAATGAAGACATCCGTATTTTGGCTTGTTTCTGGCGATCCAACTATGTTTGGACAATATAAATTTATTTTTCAATGAAAAGGAGACTCTTGCTGATTTCAAGCAATTATGCTAATGGTGGTGTTATACACAAGTATGTGAAGAATTTCGCAGAGGCAATCAAAGACGATAATCATATAATAATTGCCACGCATAGTACGAGAATTGAAGCCCCAGAAGGATGCGAAATTATTACGTCACCTTATATCTCAACTCGTTTGTATGAACACCTTCGTTTTCGCTTGTTTGGTACATTTGATACAGCCGTACCTGATCTGATGCGATATACAGTATCACCTTTCTTATACAGAAAGCTTTCACATTATATCAAAACGAATTCTGTTGATGCCATTCACTCATTTAGTTTTGCATGTAGTACGCACCTTGTTGCCTATCGGCTTAAAAAAGAGTTTGGCATTCCTTGGATTGCTCATTTTATGGATGCCTGGATAGGGAATCCGTACAGAAATATTAAAGCAAATGATCGTAATCAAGATGCGGAATACGAAAAACAAGTTGCACTAAATGCTGACATTATTGTTCATACGAACCGTGTGATCGCAGATCAATGGATTAGAAGGTACGGAGCAGTAGTGGAGAAAAAGATAAGTGTTTTACCATTGGGCTATTCTAAATGTGATTTGTCGGAGTTTATTAAACTACCTCCATATAGGTTTAATAAAGAAACAATCACAATTACTTATATTGGAACCTGTGCTGGTGATAGGAATTTGCAAACATTAATAAAAGCAATAGCACTGGTTAAAGAAAAGAGAACTGTCCCTGTTAATAAACTGCAGGTTCGTATTCTGGGGAACATGCTGCCAGTAGACGAACAGCTTGTAAATGAACTATCCTTGTCCGAGATTATTCGTTTTGTTGGCAGGAAAACGGGCGAAGACTTAAAATGTGAGTATGAAAATGCGGACATTTTCTTTGTAGTAGATGCTCCAATGGAGGAAAATATCTTCTTCCCAAGCAAGTTGTTGGATTATTTCAAGTATAAAAAACCTATCCTTGGCATTTCCCCTCAAATAGGTGTAACCAACCAATTCTTAAAAGAGTCAGGTAACTACTGTTTTGACAATAGTGATATAGAAGGAGTCGCTGGGTATCTTGAAAAAGTACTATCTAATACTGATTTCATATTTCAATACGATAAGGATTACTACAAACATTTCTTGCCAGATGAAATAGCATGTAAATATAGGGAGGTATTAAGGTCTATAGGATTATGACTCACGATGGTAATTTAACATATACTGAGCTACTGCTGCTCGATACAAAGGTCGGAATTCTTAATAGTTTCCAGGCCTTGGGCATACATGTGGTCAAAAGCAAGAAGAAGGCAGAACTTGCAGAGTTGATGAACGAGGTGTTTATGGAGAAGCCGTTCTACATCATAGATCGACTTCCTAAGAACGAGCAAGATATTCTCTCTAGTCTAATCGGCTGCAACCCCTCGGAGTATATTGAAGTGCCGATTGCCGATGAGCGTCTTAGGCTTCAATTACATCATCTTGTCTTCACGGAAGAGGTAAATGATAAATGGCGCTTGTATCTGCCGGACTCAATCCGTCAGCATATAGATAAGAGCGCCATGGGCAATCTAGCTGCTTATCCTGGTATGCAGGAGTGGAAGTATTTCATGGATAAACTCAATGAGTTGCAGAAACAGATTGAGGCAGACGTAAAGTTCAATCCTACCGTTCTACCCATCCAGCAGCTGCCTCAGTATATTGATCGTTTACGCAAAGAGCTGAAGATGCTTGACGAGTATGAGAACAACCTGAAGAAGATTGAGAAGAAAATCCAACGCTATAACATCAACCTATCAGATACCTATTACAGCATTCGAGAGTCACGTACCCAGTGCCAAACAAAACTGGCGTTGATGGAAATGTTTAAATGGGGGTGAGGTTATGGCAGGTAAAAATGATGAGAACTTCAGAGCCTTCTGCGATGAACTTCGGGTGTATGTAGAGGAGCATCGACATTTCCCTGTGCGCCACACCACCCTCAACTCCTAAGTCTGGCTTCCAGTTCGACAAGTGGAGCGATGGTAACACCTCTGCAAGCCGCACCATCAACGTGACCCAGAACCTCTCTCTGACTGCAAGCTTCAAGGCAGTAAGCTCTGGCGGTAACACCGAGCCTGGTGGCGAGGGCGATGAGGATAACCCTGATTTCCTCTAACCTAACGGCAAGGGAGTAGGCTCGAAAGGGCTTGCTCCTGAGCCTTTAGATTAAAACTTGCGCGAGCCTATGCTAGTGTTCTATTTCAATCTGTTCGTCAGCATCGCGCTTATTGTGGGTGGGTTCTTTGTACCACCACTCGGAATTATTGACGGCTGTGTGTTGACTGCTGTAGGCGAGTTGCTGATGTTCGGTGTTCTCGCACAGGTTCCAAAAATTCTTGATGCTGTACGCAACGGCAAATCAATCAAGGTCTCAAAGGGTGACTTCTCTGTAGATGTCACGGGTGAGACCGCAAGCGAATAAACTGATTTTCGATAACTACATTTGTGGATCCCTCCATTGCTTAAATTGCAATGAAGGGCTCTACTTTTTGCGTGAATAATAAGCAATACTATATGAGTAATTCAAACATTATGTCCAAACCTCGATATGGGTGGCTTGACCTTAGTCGAGGGTTACTTATGTGTCTGGTATTTCTGTACCATTCCGAAGTGTTTTATGGTAAAGGCCACTTATGGAGTTGGCTGTTTGAACCTATCTTTCTTTCGGGTTTCTTCTTTGTGAGCGGCTACCTGTTCACTTCAAATTGGGAGAAGGTGACAATCAAGGCCAAGTGGTTGCAAGTAGTTAGGGGTATTGTTATACCTTATTTTTTGTTTATGGCGGCATTTATTTTGCCTAAACTTGTGTTGCTCCACTATGATGCAAAGGAGTCTATTATGGACATATTCCTATTGAGAGCATCTTGGTTTGTGATTGCAATTGGAGTGTTGCAGCTGCTTTATGCCTTTACGTTGAAGTATTGCAAGAAAGTACAGACATTCGTTGTTGTCTCTATATTGTATAGCCTTATAGGTTATACGTGTGTGTTGCTTTACAAAGATTTACCCGAGTGGTATAAGTTTAATCCTGTATTGCATTCGTCTGCAATGCCAGGGTGTATGCCTGCTTGCTTAAATTTGGCTTTTCTTGCATCTCCATTCTTCTCGTTAGGTTTGCTCTATCGTAAATTTGAGGATAAACTAAAATTGAATGCAAACCTCATCTTGGGGGGGGCAATGTTGGCGGTATATGTGATTGCCGTTGTTTGTGATCATATCACCATAGGCACTTCGTTTAACTATGCTTCGTGCAGTTGTAACAACTATCTCATGAATATGTTGTATTTCTTGATTGCGATGGCTGCCTTGATAACAACTTCCAAGAAGATTGATACAATCAAACCTTTGAACTATATTGGGGAAAATACGTTATTGTTTTATTACTTCAATGTACTGATGCTTCGCGTTGCTGGTATGGTTTACGATAAAGGATTGGCACTTGCTCATCTAAGCTCGGTCAAGGAGAGTCTCGGCTATGGAAATTACATCATCGTAACCATTTTGGCGGTTGCCGGAACTTTCCCTTTGGTTTGGTTCATCAATAAATTCATTCCTCTGCTGACTGGCAGAAAGGATGCGTACATCAACATAACGAAAAAACTGAAATTAAATATCAATTGGTAATATGCGAAATTATTCAATCAATTGGGGTGGATTCCTGTTCTTCAGGTGGCTCCCCATTAGCTGGACATTGCAGGCTATGCATGTCCTTGACACGAAGGAGAAGATCTTTCGTATAGTTTTAGAACTCATTCCTGTTGCTACCATAGGTGCATTGGCGGTAGTAGGCGTTTATTCATGGTGGGTAGCTCTGGCGTTGTTTGTCGTGTTACACACGATATTCTGGCTGTTTGATTCTACTTGGCTGGTGGGCTTCCGTGAAGTCTATACGGGCTTCAAGGGTAAAGGCATTCAGTCGGTCATTGACTTTGTGGATTGGAGTATAGAAGAACTGAAGGATTGTGATAACATTAGTGCAATCACAATCTATGGTAGCATCTGCCGTCACAAGTATCATGACAGGAGTGACTTTGACCTGAGAATCGTACAGGAACGGCCAACCATCAAAACCTACATGATTGCCATCAAACTTAGAGCTGTGGGTATCTGGAAATATAAGATTCCAATGGATCTGAAAATGGTGGACAGTCAGGAATATCTCCGAAATGAAATGCGCGAGGATGAACATCCTATTATTGCATACAACAAGTATGAAACTTTTTATGACATGAAGGGTGATAAATATGCCGAATTAAAGAATAATCCTATGAATTATCTTAAATGTAATAGTAACACGCTGAATACCAACGTGTCAAATGGGGGGGGGTATTTCCTCGTAGTTAATAATCTGCAGCCTGCTATAGCTGCTTAATCTGAAACAATAATATTAAGAGCTATGGCAGAAGTACCTACAAATCCGAAAAAGATCAAAGCGGTCGTTGGCGGCAAAACAAAAACTATTGTAATAGTCAAGAATTGGATCCATCAGGGATTTACATACCTTGATAGAACAGAGAAGTTTTACCGAGTGATATGGGAGTTGATTCCTTTTGGGCTTTGCACCTTTGGGCTTTCTTATACAAGTCTCCCTGTATGGTCGATAATTCTCATTTCATTTATAGTTTCACATACTCTGAATTGGGCATTCAATGACAACATCTGGACATGTATTCAATTTACATTTCCTTGGGCTATGAATCCTGGTAATGAAAAAACGTTGGCTTATCTTGAAGATATGGAACGAAGATTTTCAAAATACGATTGTGTAACAGGAGTAATGGTTTACGGAAGTATGTCAAGAGGGGTATGGCACGAAAAGAGTGATCTCGATACACGCATTATGAGGAAGCCTGGAATTAGGAATGGCTTTAAGTGCTATATCATTGTTCACATTGAACGACTTCGAGCTTTCTACAATAAACAGCCATTAGATATGTATATGGCAGATAGTGTAAAGTTCCTTGATTTGATGCGTGACGATGAATTCCCGATATTCTTGAAAGCCAATGACGATAGACTTATAGAAAGATACAAAACCGTGGAAATTGCAGATTTCGGAAAAGTGAAACATCTAAACGATTTTGCAAAAGATAGTCTTTCAAAGCTAAGACTACTTTATGGTAACAAATATGATAAGTAACATATGAAAGTTCTAAATGTAATTTGGGCATTCAGTACTGGTGGTGTTGGTAAGTTGTTTTTAACCTATGCTGCTTTGGGGAAGTTCGACCCAGAGGTAGAGGTTACATCGGTATGCATAGACCTGCTGAATTGCGAATATGATAGAAAACCACTGGACGAAGCTGGTGTGAGAACACTTGCCATAAAAAGCAGAAAAGACACGAGTTGGGTGAAAGGCTTGGGTAGAATAGCCCGAGAGGTACAACCCGATGTAGTTTTCTGCCATGGATTCAATGGCCCTATTGTGGTCAAAGTTGCCAGTTTGTTTGAAAAGTCACTCCGTGTGCCAATGGTATGCACATACCACGGACTTTACAACCCACCAACAGAAAGCCGACAGATGATGGCTGACGCTATCAACAAAGTGCAGGCATGGATGTACAAGAAATATGCACGCAAAGTGGTGTTGGTTGCCAAATATAGTGGTGAATACCTTCTGGAGCGACACGTGCCAGAGAGCAAACTTGAGGTGGTGTATAATGGCATTGCAACAGAAGAGCCTAAGATGCAACCTGTGCAATTGCATCATGATGGTATAAGTATAGGTATGGCAGGGAGACTGGATGCCATTAAAGGCTTAAACTACTTGATTGACGCTATGCCCGAAGTGAAGAAACGCGTGAAGGAGAAATTCCATGTTTATATCATTGGTGATGGTCCGGAAGAGCAAGCTTTGAAAGCACAAGTGAAGAACCTTGGCGTTGACGATGTGATAAGCTTTGAAGGATACCAAAGTAATGTGCCTGCATGGCTGAAGTCGTGGGATATTTTCTGTTTACCCTCGTTGCAGGAGAATCACTCCATTGCTCTTCTTGAGGCCATGCGTGCCGGAAAAGCAATTGTGTGTACAACAGTTGGTGGTAATCCGGAAACAGTGGTAGAAGGCAAGGAAGCTCTTACTGTACCCTCGAAGAACGCGCTTGCCTTGGCTGATGCCCTTGTGAAGCTCGTTGAGTCGGAATCAATAAGAAAAGAAATGGGACGAAATGCCCATGAACATTTTATCAACAGCTTCACAGAAGACGTGATGAAGCGGGAACTCTGCAGAGTGCTGAAAGCAGCGGCTGTAAAGAGATAAATGTTTAATCCTTTGACTCCGCTCTGAAACCGAAGCTCAAAAAGTTAATAGTATAAAGATTATCAATATGATGCATAAATTTTGGTTAGCCCTCTTCTATGGCTTTGCAAATAAGTTGCCCGACTCCTATACCATGATATTGGGGGGGGTATCTAATAAGTTTAGAATCTGGGTGTGCCGTCACATCTTCAAGGAGTGCGGTAAAGTTACAACAATCAATAGAAACATATATTTCGGAAACGGAAGAGACATCGTTATCGGTGACTATAGTGGTATTGGTGCCAACTGCAGTATACCGAATGACATCCACATTGGTAAGTACGTGATGATGGGGCCTGACCTATATTGCATCACCTATGGCCATGAGGTGTCGGACACTACAAAACCTATGTGCTTTCAAGGACATGTGGAAAAACCCAAAGACTCGAACATCGTGATAGAAGACGATGTGTGGATTGGTGCACGTGTCATCATCTCGAAACGTAGACGCATAGGCAAAGGAAGCATACTTGCTGCAGGTGCGGTCGTGACGAAAGACGTTCCGGAATATGCTATTGTGGGAGGTAATCCTGCAAAAGTTATCAAAATGAGAAAATGAGAATAGCTTTTTATACATACGACCTTTGCCCAGGCAGAGAATTTCTGATGCCATGGAGAACCATTTTGGAGGTGGCAAAGGTGATGACAACTGAAGGACACGATACTCTGGTGCTGAATGCATGCTATGACGAAAACATTCGTAAAGACTATGAATGGCGGGGTGTAGCAATCAAAGCATTACCAACAGGGTTTGATATTTTGGCAACGGAACTTGTCGCTTCGGATGCCGATGTCGTTTTTGTTCCTTTCACTTGGAGAGACGGGTTGAAGGATTTGTCTATATTCAACCGTGTGAAGTGCAAGAAAATAGCCTATATGGCAGGAGGCGTTTATGATCTAAAAAGTGTATGGACGTTGCTGAGATCAAGCGGCAGAGCATGGGCGAAACCATACTTGATTGAAAGTCTTGCACCCAAAGGTCTATTCGTGAAGGCTATCAAAGCTGCTGGCTTTAGTTGTGTGATAGGCTTGACGGAGTTGACGGCTGAGGCTGCTCGAAAATCTGGGTTTGATGATTCTTATGCCATTTATCCCGGTAATGATGCCTTTGAGGAAATCGAACCTAATGACGAGGTGTTGATAAAGTACAACCTCAAAGGAAAGAAGTGGCTGTTGTTCAGTGGTGCTCCTGCTGCATATCGTGGAGCAGAGGTGTTGTTGCAAGCTGTAGATAAGGCGAAAGATGACTCTATAAGATTAGTAATGCTGATGCGAACTGATGTGGGTTCACAATACGAGAAGTTTGAAGAGACCCTCGCAAAGATGAAGCATCCGGAGCGTGTGCAGATTGTCAAGGAGAGGGTGACGAGAGAACAACTTCGTGCCTTCTTCGGGGAAGCTTGGTATGCATTGCTGCCCTTCATCGTCATTCCGAGCGAAGTGCCTTTGACTTACTTCGAATTGTTGAGTTGTGGAACGCCCGTCATCACATTCAAGAACGGTGGTACGACAGAGTACCTGAAGGATGGACTTGTGATAGCCGACAAGAGCGTCAAGGGATTGGCGAAGGCTTTGGGCGAAGCATGGAAAGACGAGGCATTGAGGGTGCGTTTATCAGAAAATGGAAGTAAAATAATGGCTGCTCATCCTACTTGGGAACAGGTGGGAAAGGAGTGGATAAAACTATTGAAATAATGGCTAAATATATAATCATTTCTGGTGTGGACGGTAGCGGAAAGACTACCGTGATAGAAGGCGTTAAGGCAGCATTGGAAGCCGATGGTAAGAAGGTCGGATACATCTGGATGCGCTATCATCATAAGCTGGTGACTGTGATGCACGCTATAGCCAAGCTTACTGGCCTTGCCTATAAGGAAAAGACCGAGATGGGTGACATGTGGTTGCACAGGTTCTACAAAAATAAGTTGTTCTGCTGGTTCTACATCCGTTGCTCGTACATTGACAACTGGATTGCAAGAAAAAAGCCTGTGAAGTTGGCAAAGACGGAAGGACTGGATTATGTAATCTGCGATCGATGGGTGAATGATATCATCATAGACATGGGAAGCGAGACTCATAAGACCGATATCCTAGAATCGAAATGGTATAGGAAATACCAGAGTTTGCTGCCCGAAAATAGCTATCAGTTTGTGGTAATCCGTGACCGCAAGGATGTGCTGGATTGCCGAGTGGAGAACACCTTCAACGAGGCGTTTGGTTACAGATATAATCTGTACAAGCAGATCGTTGACAAACCAGAAGTGAATCTTGTGGACAACACCGGCACGATAGAAAATTCCATAGAACAAGTTTTAAAGGTTATCAGATGAAGAAATTAGATATAACAACCATTGTCCTCACATATAATGAGGAGATACATATTCGCAGATGCCTGGAGAATGTATGCCCATTCTCGAAGAAGGTGTATGTGATAGACAGCCCTTCTACGGATAGAACCGTTGAGATTTGCAACGAGTTTGAGAATGTGGAGGTTGTGGTGCATAAGTACCCGGGGAATCAGGCAGAACAGTTCAATTGGGCGATAGATAACTGCCGGATTGACACGGAGTGGATATTGCGTGTGGATGCTGATGAGTATTGCGAGCCAGAGTTGATAGCCGAGATGGAGCAGAAATTGCAGACTTTACCAAAAGAGGTGAGTGCTGTGGTTGTGCCTATCGGACGAGAATTTATGGGCAGAAGGTTGCGCCATGGTATTGTGAATGGTGTGAGCCTTACTCGATTGCTTCGCCCGGGAAAGGTACGTTATGAGGCAAGCCTGATGGATGAATACATGAAGGTGCTGGAGGGAGAATCGGTGAAGTTCGATCATGCAATAGTTGATGCGAGCCGTATTCCTCTAAGCGCGTTCACGGATAAGCACAATAACTATTCGAGTCGCGAGGCTGCCATGTTGCTGGATGCCGAATACCAACTGAGAGATCTGAGTGGAGAACTTAGTGCTGGTGGTGAAATGGCTAAGGAAGTGATGGCAAAGAGAGCGAAGAAGGTGAAGTATGCCAAGATGCCGCTGTTCTGGCGTTCGATAGGATATTTCGTGTATCGCTACATCGCGAAGTTGGGATTCCTTGATGGTAAGGAGGGTTTCTGTTGGGACTTCTTCCAAGGTTTGTGGTATAGAGCACTGGTAGATGGTAAGGTGTTCCAAGCAAGGAAATGGATGAAGGAGGAAGGTCTGAAAATTCTGCCTGATGGTACGTTGGATGCTGAAGGCAAGGACAAGCTAAAGAAATATATAAAGGATAATTGGAAGATTAGTTTGTAAACTTAGACTCAAACTTGAACTTAAATGCAGGTGAGAAGGCGAGATGCTACAGATCGAATCTGTCACCTGCTGCAATATGATTAAGACAATGAATGATACTTTCTATGAATTGATTCAGGTCGCGCTTGGGGTGCGGCCATGTCTCTCTCGGACTCCTAATGGGGCTGAGTGGGGCGAACTATATAAGATAGCTAAGAAGCAGAGCCTTGTGGGTATCTGTTTCGCTGGCGTTCAGAGGCTTGTAAATAAGCAGCAAGAGCTTCCCGAAATGCTATACCTAACGTGGATGGGTATGGCTGCAAAAATACAGCAACGCAATGAGGTCATGAACCAACGATGTGTCGAACTGTTGAAGCGTCTGAACGCTGATGGACTACATGCATGTGTGCTGAAAGGCCAGGGTATGGCAAGTATCTATGGAGAATTGCAGGGGCTGCGACAGTCTGGCGATATAGACGTGCTGGTAGATGCTCCAATACAGGATGTGATAAGATACGTAAAGGGACATTGTCCTGATGTAAAGTCGTTGATGTCGCACCACATTGATTTCCCTATATGGGAGGATACTATGGTGGAGATGCACTTCTTGCCCGCACAGTTGTGCAATCCTTTTACACAAAGAAAGTTGGTGGAATGGTATGAGAGTGAGAAATCGCGTATATTCAATCATCGACAGAAATTGAGTAGCGGTGACGAGGTAGTGACACCTGATGTTATGTTTAATCTGGTCTATATTCTACTGCATATATATAAGCATTTATTTGCAGAAGGCATTGGATTGAGGCAACTGATGGACTATTATTTTATACTCATGTCTTGTGAACTTAGCGAGGAAGAATTTGGATACAAAGAGGTTGAGAATAACATCCGAAAACTTGGTATGCAGAAATTTGCAGGTGCTGTCATGTGGGTACTTGCAGAGGTCTGTAGCTTACCAAAGGAGAGTATGATCTGTAAGCCGAACAGAGAAGAAGGGAAATGGCTGTTGGAGGACATCATGCGCAACGGCAATATGGGGCATGGTAGGGAAGACTGGATAAAACTGGATGATAGTGCCTGGTTCAGATTCCGCAAAATGTTGGTTGCCAATGTGCGTCTGCTTTGTCATTACCCTGGTGAAACTCTATGGTTTCCTTATTTCAAATTATGGCATTATCCATGGCGCAAATACATGGAAAGGAAGCTTCAATAAATAGAAAAATACAATACACAAACAAATGAAAATCAGTGTAATAACTGCTACTTGGAATAGTGGCAAAACGATTAAAGATACCATAGAGAGTGTGCTGCATCAGAAGTACACGAATGTGGAGCATATCATCAAGGATGGTGGGTCGAAGGACGATACCGTGGCGATATGCGAGGATTACAAGAAGAGGTTCTATAGTTCGGCTGACACTCCGAGCCCGAAGGTCAAGACGATGAAGATCGTTTCGGAGAAGGACGGGGGCATCTATGACGCTATGAACAAGGGCGTGGAGATGGCTACGGGTGATGTGATTGGCATACTGAACTCGGATGACTTCTATACATCTGACGATGTGTTACAAAAGGTCGCGGAAGAGTTCCAAAAGGATCCGGAGCTGGAGGCGGTGTATGGTGACATACATTTTGTGAAGCCGGAGGACTTGACGAAGTGTACGCGATACTACAGTTCGAAGTCGTTCCGCCCATGGTTGCTGAGGTTCGGTTTTATGCCGGCTCACCCTTCGTTCTATGTGTGCAGGGAGGTGTATGAGAAGTATGGATTGTACGACTTGCAGTTTCGCACTTCGAGTGACTTCGAGTGGATGGTGCGATTGTTTGCGAAGCACAAGATCCGTGCGAAGTACTTGCCGATGGATTTCGTGACGATGCGTGACGGTGGTGAATCGACCGCTGGCATGGAGGCGAAACGCAAGGTGAATAATGACATCGTGGGTTCGCTGAGGAAACACGGGATTTGGACGTGTGGGGCGTTCAAATACGTACGTTATGGTATAAAAGGAATAGAATTGATTATAACTAAGATAAAGAACTAATGAAAAAGATACTTATTACTGGCGCTGGCAGCTATGTGGGTGAAAGCGTAAAGAAATATATGATGGCCAATGGTGACTATCAGATTGATGCTGTGGACACCATGGGCGATAACTGGAAAAAGGCTGATTACTCGCAGTATGATGTGGTTTATCATGTGGCAGGTATCGCGCATGTGAATGCTGATCCGAAGATGGAGGCATTGTACTACAAGGTGAATCGCGACCTGACGATAGAGGTGGCGAAGCATGCGAAAGCGGCTGGCGTGAAGCAGTTCATCTTCATGTCGAGTCAGATTGTGTTCCATGAGAGCCAGAGCATGAAGACGGAGGTGTTGACGAGCGAGACAAAGGAGAATCCAAATGGCTTTTATGGAGATTCAAAGCTGCAAGCGGAAAACGGCATCAAGCCGTTGGCAGACGAGAACTTCAAAGTGTGCATTCTGCGTCCTTGCATGATCTATGGTCCGAATGCTAAGGGTAACTTCCCTCGTCTGGCGAAGTTGGGCGCGAAGGTGCCGGTGTTCCCTGCATGGCACAATAAGCGTTCGATGCTGTATATCGACAATCTAGCTGAGTTCGTGAAGCAGTGTGTAGATCGTGAGTTGGAGGGTACGTTCTATCCTCAGAATCGTGAGCAGGCTGATACGGTTGAGATTATCCGTTTCTTCGCCAAGGCAGCGGGTCACAAGGTGTGGATCACGAAGCTGCTAAATCCTTTCGTATGGCTCGGCTCGTTCGTACTGCAGCCAATCAACAAGATGTTCGCTACATATTACTACGACCCTGCTATGAGCAAATACGACTTCGAGTATCAGTTGGTGAGCTTTGAGGAGAGTTTGAAGAGAGTGGCGGAATCACTAAATAAATAAAGCTTTATGAATGCATACGTAACTTACGGGATTATTTTCGTAATCCTGTTGCTTTTGGAGTTGGCATATTTCAAGATTGCTGACAGGTTTAATATTATTGATAAACCGAATGAGAGAAGTTCACACTCTACCATTGTACTTAGGGGTGGTGGTATTATCTTCCTACTTGGTGCATGGGTATGGAGCATTGCGTTTGGTTTTCAGTACCCGTGGTTCCTGCTCGGCTTGACGCTGGTTGCAGGTGTAAGCTTTATTGATGATATTCACTCTTTACCGGATTCAGTTCGACTGGTGGTGCAGTTTACTGCTGCTGCATTGGCATTCTATCAGTTGGGAATGCTCTCGGGTGAATGGTTCGAGACGAAAGGTGTGCTGGTGGGTGGATTGCTGATTCTGCTGGCACTCATTGTGTATGTGGGTGCTACGAATGTGATCAATTTCATGGATGGTATCAATGGTATTACGGCAGGATATGCATTGGCAGTATTATTGCCTTTGGCAGCAATAAACTGCGGTTCAAAAGTTCAAGAAGTTCAAGAGGTTCAAGGGGTATTCTTTGACCAGAGTCTGGTGATTGTAAGCATCTTGTCTGTACTTGTATTCTGCATCTTCAACTTCCGTCCGAAGGGTAAGGCGAAGTGTTTTGCCGGTGATGTGGGGTCGATTGGTATTGCCTTTATCATGCTGTTTTTGATTGGTAAGGTAATCATTGCGACTGGAGACTTGACGTACCTGATCTTCTTGCTGGTATATGGCGTTGATGGTGTGCTGACTATCTGCCATCGCATCCTGCTGCACGAGAACCTGGGTGAAGCGCACCGTAAGCATGCGTATCAGCTGATGGCGAATGAGCTGAAGATTGGGCACGTGAAGGTGAGCTTGTTGTATATGACGTTGCAGCTGGTGGTGTCGTTGGGCTTCATCTATCTGTGCCCAGATAATGTTCTCTGCCACTGGATGTACCTGATTGGTGCCTTCATCGTCCTCGCAGTGGCGTATGTGCTGTTCAAGAAGAAGTATTATCATTTACATGAGGAATATCTTGCTTCACTCAAAAAGTAATCTGCTATGATACAAATTGATAAGAAACTCATAAACGATCTGTTCGATAAGGCAGTCGTCTCTGACCGCAAGCGAATGAACTATGACTTGCGTACATCATCAAACGATGGAAGTCAGAGGATGCTCAATGCCCTTTTGCCAGGGACAGATGTGCCTATACACAGACATCCTATGAGCAATGAGAATGTTCTACTGCTTTGTGGAAAACTTGTGGAGGTGCTGTATGATGATAATGGTAACGAAACAGCCCGCTATCACCTAGATCCTTCTGGTGGTAACTTTGGTTGTGTAGTCCCTGCAGGTGCATGGCACACAGTTGAGGTTCTTGAGCCATCAGTAATCTATGAAGCAAAAGATAGTAGATATGGACTGGATTGCTCTGAAACCTTTGATGAATACAAAGCAAAGATTGCGCAAGATCCATCCCAAGCCTCCTTCTCCAACAGCCTCGGTGATCTCAAGAAGAACATCGAGTACCTCATCGGTATGGAGCGTCAATCAGGAAGCATGGATGTTATTTCTCCTCTCTACGTCTCTCGTATGCTTAATGTTCCTCTGGAGGAGGTGGAGAAGTGCATGAAGGAGATGGAACTATAGCAGTACGATCGTCAAAATAGTTCTTTAGGGACACATAAATGACCAGGATACGTGTAATTGAACGTTATGAAGATAGATATTTGGTTTGATGATGGAAGATGCTCTTGTTGTTATGCGCCATCTTTCGATAGAAATCTTGTCATAGCGAAGGGGGATGAACATGTATGGGCTGAGTACCTCACCAAGAAAATTGGCGAATTGCTCACTCCTGATGCTGTTGATACTCCTGAGTTCAAGGCGGCAGAGGAAAAGGTTCGAAAGGATCGAGAAAGAGCATTGAGGTTCGAACTTCGCAGAGAAAAGGAACGTGAGGATTACCATCGGCGTAAGGTGATGGCTCGCCCAAAGATTACCTTCATCCCCAAAGGTCTGACTGTTGACTATGAGAAGGAGTATGCTGTTTTCTTTGACCAGGAGGTGACATATTGTCCTATAGACTTGGATGATTTCCTGTACCAGGTTCGCCTGATGAACCGCTGGCAAGACAAGTCTGTTCCTCAGATTATCGAGATGGGCAGACCGGATGCTGCCTATGCGATTGCCATTGAGCTTTGCCGTCATATTCCGCTGTTCCTGAATCGGGATGATCTGCAAGGGTATATCCAAGAGAACAAGCCTCGTATCAAAAAGATGATTGTCGGGAGTTTCTCGGCTTTAGTTTCATCCGTAAAAGCATGGAACAACGAGGAGAAGCGTCTGTATGTGAATAACTTCATCTTTGAGCAATCGAAGCAATATGCCGACTTCAAGGGATTGCAGAAGACGCTCATACAGATGATGATCTCAGAACCTTTTGTAGGTGAACCAGTGGAAGTGACTCGTGAGATGAGTGATGAAGAAGCATATCAAGCACGGCAGGAGCAAAAACGTAAAGAGTTCGAAGAACGTGTCCGAATGGTTGAAGAACGAGAAGCAAAATCTCTTATCCCTCTGAACCAAAACTATGAGTCAATGATCTTCAATAGGCGTAATGTCACATGGGATCTCACTATCATGGATATACAGGTAAGCCGGGAAGCCAAACTAATCAAGACTCTTGCAGAGATTGGTGACTATATTACTGCAGCAACAAACTTTCTACAACTGACCAAGTCCATGTGCAAGCACTTCATCGAAGATGAGCATTATAACTACTTCGATGACCTGTACGCTCCCGAATACACCATCCATGACCTTGTAGATTATTTCAACAGACTCATCAGCCAAGGGAAGTTACCAGAGGATGTAAGGAACTACCTCCACAAAAGATGGGCAGAAATCCAGACCTACGAAGCCTGCACCGACTATGGCTTGCTTTCTCATTGTACATTGTAATAACTTAGATAAATTTAAATATTATGGAATTTTATACTGAACTCATAGATAAACAAAGCGGCAAATCTTATGGATATGCAAAAGTCCTCTATGCAAATCATCAAGATCCTGATAAATCGGTTGTAACACTTAATGGCGTTAACGAGATGGAATTGGGGACAGCTTTGGCAACGATAAATCCTATACAAATCTCTGATGCCATTCTTACGAAATGTGGTTTCATAAAGCAGAATACTTCAAACTTTCTTTATCCTGTTGCAGCTACGGAAACTGTTTATCATAAGTCTTTCCTGACTGGATGGTCATTGGAAGTGCTGACAGATGGTGCTGTTTTCTATTACCTCAAACCTAATTCTTCTAACTTGAACGGGTGTGATAAGGTGAAAGTGGAAAGCATCGAAGTTCTACAATCTGAAGTACTAGCATCGGAAAACAAGGTCTTTAGACTTCCGCTTCTCTCCACCATTATCAATAAAACTCGCCTGCATTCAGAATTAAACAATCGCCTGATGTCTAGCTACATGTCATATTATGGGCCGTTCAGTTCTTTTATCAATAACAACAAAAATACACCAGATTATGCGTCCTTAACCTATACACCGATGGATGCTAATACACATCCTATCACCATTGAAATCACTGATATTAAAGCAAATTCTGCAACAATTGTGTTTAGAATAGGTCTTGAAGTAATAAAATATGCATCCGGCATGGACTTCCAATCTATAATAATTAGCAATCCAGGAGCATCAAAGATCTCGGCACAAATGGCTGGAATGGTCAAACAATATATAACCATAATAGATGAAGCCATAGCCCTGTCACTTCAGTGCTAAAGATGTAATTTGTATGGAATTAAATAAGCGACCTTTGAACGATATCTTAGCATCCATCCTACTTTTCGGATGTGCTACTGTGTTTCTTTTCTCTACATGTATGCTTGTTCTTAACACAACCAAGGAGAAAATTAGTCACGAGGTACACTTTGTTGTCACGACTGATACTACTGGGGTTGTAAGCACGGATGCCAGAATGTTGGCAGACTCTTTAATACTGGAGTTTAAGAAACATGATGCTATGCTACAAGATAAATATCAATACGTCCTGGAACAAAAAGAGAACCTAAATGACTTAATTGCGTATGGAGGCATTCTAGTCTCTATTGTACTTTCTGTTTTTGGTTTCATGGGATACAAGTCTATCAAATCTATGGAAGATAGTATTGAAGGAAAAATTGACATGAAACTCACTGCTAAGTCCACATCTTTTGAAGAGAACAATAAGACAATAATCTCGAAGGTGTGTCACGAGGGCATTATAACATGATGCTATTGGCTGGTATCATGGAAATTT
>ENA-OXTU01000158-OXTU01000158.1-human-gut-metagenome-genome-assembly--contig:-NODE-158-length-26030-cov-9.943792_pt1 | contig 26030 bp, 20 predicted proteins | sample MGYA00249344_ERZ652650 | MGnify/ENA primary metagenome ERZ652650 (study PRJEB26925, sample SAMN05826532) | human gut metagenome | biome: ENVO:2100002; feature: ENVO:00000062; material: ENVO:00002003...
GCGATGGTACTGCACTCGAGAGGGTGTGGGAGAGTAGCACGCCGCCGCATTCAACTTAATAATATGAAGATCCTTGGTAGAGCGCTCCGCTCCCAAGGATCTTTTTGTATTTCTGGGCAAATAATCGTCATTCCAGCAAACTGCCCGGCATAACGGAATGGTGGCTCAGCAAAGCCGGGCCAAGAAAGGGAAGGCCGGGAACGGCCGCAAATCCATGTCACAGTCCATTGCGCGAAACGATAACACGGCAACGCAAGATGACGAGAACATCTCCATCAATCTTATTCTTGCCATTCTGTCAACTGGAATCATGGCCTTCATTGGCATCCTTACGGAAACCCTCACCAACGTGCTTTTCCCTGGATTAATGGCGGAATTCCACGTCGACACGTCCACTGTTCAATGGCTGACGACCGGCTATCTGCTTACGGTAGCGCTTGTCACGCCGCTCTCAAGCTATTTCAAGCGCAAACTGAAGTTGCGTACCATCTTCCTTACCGCAATCGTGCTCTGCATCACCGGCTGCCTGATGGCAGCTTGCACGTTGAACTTTCCTATGCTGATGACCGCGCGAATACTACAGGGAGCGGGCACGGGAATCGCGCTTCCGTTGATGTTCAATATCATTCTTGAACAGTCTCCGAAAAGCAAAATCGGCATGCTGATGGGCGTTGGAGGCATGGTGGTGGCCGTGGCGCCGGCACTCGGACCGACTTGTGGGCGGTCTTGTCGGCACGTTCATGCCGTGGCGTTGGATTTTCGTGATTCTGCTGCCGTTCCTGTTTGTTTCGCTGGTGTGCGGCCTTAAAACGATTCATCAGGTCACTCCTACCGAAGAGGCGCATATCAATCCGCTGCATGTGCTTTGCCTAGCAGTCGGATTCGTCTGTTTCGTGTTTGCGCTCGACCGTGGCGGATCCGCCGTTACCGCAGTGAGTAATGGGGATACTTCCGCGACTACGCAATGTGTGATTGCAGTGGTTCTGCTGCTGATTGCCATGGCCGCTTTGCTAGTGTTCGCTTGGGTGTCGCATCGTGCGTTCTCGCCGCTGGTTCGTCTGACCGTGTTGCGGAGTGTGAAATTCCGTTGGCATTTGCTTGCGTATGTGCTGCTGCAGTTTGTGACGATCGGTTACGGCTATATGATTCCGAACGCTTCGCAACTGGGATTCGGCGCGTCTGTGCTTGCTGCAGGCGTGGTGTTGCTGCCTGGCGCGTTGCTGGGAGCGGCTAGTGCTCCGGTTTCGGGATCGCTGCTTGATAAGTTCGGTCCGGCCCGCCCGATGTTCACTGCCATGCTCGCCGACCTGCGTGCCTTTGCGTCCAAACGATAGCTGCTGTGCTCACGGTACGTGAGTTCGTGTCCGGATCCCTCCACTCGCTGGAAGAATCTGGACAATTCGGGGGTGTATGTGCGGGCAGATTCCTCCAGTGGGTGGGAGAATCCGGATGCTGGGAAGTATACCAACGTATCAATTCCTCCAGTGGATGGAGGTTTCAGGACGTTTGGAGGCCGGTGCGCGGGTGTTTTCCTCCAGTGGGTGGAGGTTTTCGGACTGTAGAAGGCCTATGGGCGTACTGATTGTTCCAGCCACTGGAGGAATTCGGACTGTGAGAATCTTGGCAGCGGGCTGATTCCTCCAGTGAGTGGGCGATCTGGGACGCTGAGAGGTGCGTTGGCGGGTGAATTGTCCCAGAGGGTGGAGAATTCGGTGCGCGGGGAAGTCCTCACGTGTACGGATTCCTCCAGTGAGTGGGCGATCTGGGACGTTGCGACACGCCGATTTGGGGTTTGGAAGAAACTGTTGTATCCTAATCAAGTTGCGTTTCGCGGATAGACACTGTGAGACGTTGCATAATTGGAGAATTCGCCTAGTGGTCTATGGCGCACGCTTGGAAAGCGTGTTGGTGTAACAGCCTCACGAGTTCGAATCTCGTATTCTCCGCCAGTAGGGCTTCCGGATGATTTCGGAAGCCTTTTTTTATGCCAAAACGGCGGGTTTTCAATAGCTCGCTGGCGTGGCTCGCTGCGGCACGTGCAACGGAAAAGTTGCGAAACAGTGGGGGAGTTGCGCATATCGCTGATTTCGTTCGTAACGGTATGCTACCTTGCGTTACGCTCGGAACGATGACCGTTGCCAGTGGAGAGATTACCGGCAGAGATTGCTTGAAGAGAGGGAGGGCAGCGATGGCTGAGTTCGACGATGAGCTAGATATGCAGCGTGAACTCGATACCCGCGATTCCCTGGCTTCGATGGCCCACTACCATGTGTCATCGCCGGGTGCCGTTACCACGCAGGTGTTGCCGCCAAGCTTCATTCCCACTGCGACCGGCCGCATTCGCCCTGTGACGGGCACGATTCCCGCAATACAGTCGGATGCTCAGGAAAAACAGGCACAGATTGGCCGTTCCGTTCGATCCATACGTTCGCTGGCTGCCGGCTCGCTTCGTAAATCGCAAGATTTCGATGCAGACGGTAGTACCGACGGCAACGGCAATAGCGGCTCCATAACGCCCCGCATAGCGTCCAGCGCCCCGCACTACGTCGATTGATCGTCGATTTTGACCGTCGACATTGCTTTCGACTTAAGTTCGATGAAACAGGCCTGATTCTAACCTAATTACAGTCCGCTTTATCGATTAGTCGTCGCAGCCGGATAATGCCCGATTATCAATCTGCCGTATTACTCAACAACAGCAATAAACGGACTTGCAGGCAATCCGAGATCGTTATACAGCAGACTGGAAATAACCGGATTTCCACTCCACCAGTAACGCACTTGAGTTACCGCGTTGCAATTCGAGCTTCCATCGGCGGCACTCAGCACAATCTGATCACCCTTAATCGTTGCCGTTGCCGAAACCCACTTTCCGGAATCGTCGGCAATTTCAAAACCTTGCAATGGCGTGGAAGTCGGCGTTGCAACGTTGGAAATACCATTCAAAGGAGTCGCGTCCGGATTCGCATCATAATCGGGCACGGTCGCGCTCGCAGTCTTCGAATAATTGGGCTTTTCCGCCTGCAAACCGGTTGCGGTGCCGTTCTGGAACGACAATACGATCGTGCCATCGGAAGCATGCTTCGCATGCGCGATAAGCGGCCCGTTGGGAATGGTCTTGCCTTCCGACATCGCCAGATATTGCGCTGCCATGCGCGCGCCGAGAATATCTTTGCCAAGCGGATGTATCAACGTTGAAGTGCCCTTGTCCGTATCCAGTGACACCGTCATTGCAACGTTGGAAGCATTGCGTAATCCGGCATTGCTCAACGTGTTCAACTGCGCGAATCGCACGTTTTGCGTGTACTGGTAGCCGGGCCAGCGTGCCAATTGCACATACAGGAACGGCAGATCATCCTGATCGAACACTTCACGATATTGGTTGATCAGCAGCGTCATCTGCGACTCGTACGCCAGCGCGGTCGCCTCGTTCGTGGAATCATTGCATCCCTGATACCACAGCACGCCCGCCACGTGGAACCCTTCCAAAGGCGCAATATGGTTCGCATAAATATCACCGCCTTGCACGTGACGTCGAATCGGCGTGCCACCCCATGCGGTTTGAATAATGCCGATCGGCACGTTCGGATGCGCGGCACGAAGCTGCATGGCAAACTGCTGCGCCAGATAACTGAAATGCTGCGAATTATCGGCGGTCGCCTCAAGCCAGGTGCCAGCCTGCTCATTCACGTCGCGTAACGGAAAATCCGTACCTTTCGAGGAATTGGCGCTCGCAACGAAGTGTACGTTGTTGTCGGAAAGCTGCTTCGGCAGATCGTCGGTCGTTATCAGACCTCCGCCGAAATTGTAGGAGTTGCCTGAACCCTCATAATATTGCGAATAATTCAATTCCATATTCGACTGTCCGGCAGTAATAAATACGTCGCCAACATACACGTTTTTCAGAGTCAACAAAGTGGTTTCGTTGTATAAAATCGTTAATGAATATGGTTTAAGACTTGCTTTTTGTTTAGGTAAGGTGCAGGTGAAATCGCCATTTTTGGAAATTTTAGCTTGTGCTGATGCTGATTTCTTTCCTTGGGAAATCGTTGTAATCAGTTGCGTTGGGTCAACAACTTTTCCGCGTTGTGAAGTGGTGGCCGTTCCTTTGACTACCAGCGTTTTCCCACGTTGGAAAACCATGTTCTCCAAATAGTAGGAGGGGAGTTTCACGGTGATGCGGGTCGCATAATTGTTGTTGGATTGCGCGGCGTTGTCGTTGCTGGAGACATTATCTGATGCGCTGCTGCTATTGGAATTACTGCCGTTGACGTTTGCTGAACCGTCGCCCCATTTCGGTCCACAACCAACAATGATCGCCACCAGAATTGCCGTGGTCACTACCGCGGCAATAATCACGCGTGCCAGTCGTTTCCTGTTCAAAGCAGCCCCTTCCGCATGACGTGGTTAAAGCATGTCTGCATGTCGTAGCCTAGCCATTTTTGCTACGATACGCACGAATATGGTCATCCGATCGTTGTTTGCCTGTTGTATTGTCGGAGTCGTTTCTTTTGCCTGTCATTTGACTGAGGGGCGGTTTCTTTTGGATCGTTAACGTTTTTGCGTTTGCGAAGTCTTGAGAATGGCGGAATTTCAGCGTTTCTTCTTTTGCCTGCCGTTTGCCTTTCTTTTGATCTTATGATCAAAAGAAAGGCTGAGTGTGTGAAATAACGCGAAAGAGAGTCGGGAGAAACGTAAAACGGTAAGGCTGATGATAAAGCGGTAAGGCTGATGGCCGGTTTGATTGGTCGCGTTGCGATCAACTGATTTACTGGAGGAATTAATCGTCCAGCGTCGGTTGCGTCGGTCGCGTCGAATTAGTCGGCAGCGCCGTCCGTGGCTGCGGCTCCGTCCGTTCCATCAGCGCCGTCACCGCCATCGGTGGCCGCGGATTCGTCGCTCTTCTGCAAAGCCTGCTTGAACTGCTTGGCCTGCTTGTCGTACTCGGCTTTTGCGGCGTTGGCTTTGCTGATGGTAGCGGAAGTGTCGGCGGCGCAGCTCAGCGTTTTCGGCGCGGTAACTTCCGTCTGGTGCAGTTCGGCAAGCTTGTCGAGATCGTAGGACCCGTCGAGGCTGGTGAACGCTTCGGAGATCTTCGCCCTCAGCTGGAACGCCTTGGAATAGGAGGTGTTCATGGCCGTGACGGCTTCCTTGCAGTCGTTGAGTGCGGCCAGGTCGCGCATTTGCTGCGATGCGCGCACGCCTGTGAATCCGAAGACCGCGCCCAGAACAACGACTACGACGACTACGGTGATGATGATCTGGCGGTAGATGTGCTTTACGTGCTGGTCCGTCCAAGCGTCGCCGTCGCTGATGCCTTGCGCTATGGCCGTGTCGAATAGGTCTTGCTGTTGGCGGGATTCGCTGGCAAATGCGCTGCTGACGGTCGAGCTGTTGACTGCGATACCGCTGGCAGCGGCGTCAGTGCTGTCGGCAGAAGTGTTGGTCGTTGCGCTTCCGGCAAGTGTTCTCGGTGTGTGTGACGAGGTACTTTCCTCGCTTGGCTTCTTGCCGTGCCGTGCCATAACCCCTCCAGAATCTGCCTACTATTCTGTACTCCCCGGTGACAGCTCCCGATTCAGGTCAATTGAATCACGTTCCGAGAGTCCACCTGAAATGCCAATATACAGCGTACGATACCCGTCCTTCCCCGATTTCCCACACTCGTGTTGTAGTCGTTAATGCATTCAGGTATTCTCTGGAGTTTTATTCGTCTGTGGTAACTTCTTAAAAATTTTGAGAAGTGTTGGTGGAAACTTCTTAAATTTTTTGAGAAGTGTTATGCTGGGATTGTTGGGTGTTTCGCGACGGACGGCGAAAGGAAGAACTTATGGTGCCGGATAATCCATGTGAATCGTATGCCATGCTGGTTCGTGAGTCCATGCAGTTTGACATTCCTACGCCGTCACGCCGCATCGAAATCATACGCGAGCTGCCGCAGCCGGCAGTGTTCAATGCTGTGCACATCATCACTGGCATCCGACGTTGCGGCAAAACGTTCTATCTTTTCCAGAAAATTCATGATTTGTTACAAAACGGCGTCTCGCGTAATGATATTTTCTATTTCAACTTCGCTGACGATCGTCTGCAACCAATGCAAGACACCGTGCTCAACGATATTGTTACGGAATACTGGCGGCAATATCCCGACTCTCGTGACCATGGCTGCTACCTCTTCCTTGACGAAGTGCAAGAATGCGCCAATTGGCAGGGATTCTGCCAGCGCATAGCCGAACATGAAGCTGTGACGCTAGTCATTACTGGATCGTCTTCGAAACTGTCCAGCGAAGAAATCGCAACGAATTTCCGAGGAAGATCGCATCCGCATGCCATGGCGCCACTGTCTTTCCGTGAATTCTGCGACTTTCGGGGAATCGAAACGCCTACAGCGGGCAGCACTCTTGCCGATGCCGTGTTTTCGCCGCGAGAGGTCACCCGGTTTGAAGCTGCCTACAACGATTACCTAACTATTGGCGGCTTCCCTGCAGTGCAACGTATGGTTGAAGCTGATCGTATTGAAACGCTCCAAGGTTACGTGCGGGACGTGGTTGCGCGTGACGTTGCCGAGCGTCTTGGTCGTGAAAACATTACTCTCGCCACGCAGATAGCGCTGTTTTTGCTGCGCAATACGGCCTGCGAGCTGTCTACCAATGGTCTTGTGGAAACGTTGCGAGCGGTCGGCTGGAAAATCTATTGGGATAAGGCGAATACGTTACTCGAGCTGTTCAAGCAGGCATTTCTGGTGTATCAGCTTGAGGAGTATTCCACCATGCTCAAGCCGGGTAGTACTGCGGTGCCGAAAATGTATGCTGTCGATCAGGGTATGGTTCACGCGGTGTCACGCGCCAACCAGCAAGATATTGGAAAACGACTGGAAACTGCGATTTTCTGCGAACTGCAGCGACGGACTTTCGGCAGGCGTACGGAAACAATCACTTCGTACACTATGCCGACGTCCAAACAGGAGAAAGTTGACTTTCTTATCGGCGATGCTCTTGCTACGGAACCGTATGGGCTTATTCAAGTGTGTGCCAATATGGGAAATGAGAAAACCAGAGCGCGAGAAATCGGCTCTCTGCAAGCGGTTATGCAACGTACCAACGTTGATTCCGGCCTGATTCTCACGCTTAACGAGGGAGAAACCATTGAACTTCCCGATTCCACTGGCACGATCCATGTACTCCCCTCCTGGAAATGGTCCCTCTACGAAGCGTGATGGGAAGGTCAGCGAGAATGCTGGAAAGGAGATATGGAAATGGATGATGCCATATCGGTGCCCCTAACGAGCTAGCCGATTCTTATCAGTGTGTAATGCGTGAGATGTGGGGATTTGGAGTTGGGGATGGACGGGGTTGTGGGTTGCAGTTAGAGTTGACGGTTAGGGCGTTTGCGCCGAATATTTGGGGTTGATGACTGTATTCAAGAGAGGCTGACGAATGGTTTCGCCACATCATGTTGTGAAGATTACGACTGCGCTGTCTGCGGTTGCGTTGACGGCTTCCGTCGCGGTTGCGCCGGCTTACGCATTGCAGGATATTGCGATTGAGGATGCTGTTGCGCAGAGAGGTGCCGTTACTGCAGATAATGGCGTTGTTGTGCAGTCTGACGATCAGTCGGATGATCAGACGGGCGGCCAGCAATCGCAAGACAGCATGCCTGACAATCCGAATGCGAAACTTCCGGATAACGTCAGTGACGAGATTTCCGACGATGCCACCGTGGTTTCGGAAGACCTGGCTGTCACCCCCGAAGGTGAGGTCAAGAACATCGAAACTGGCGAAATCGTGACCGATGCGACACTGGTCGGTACGCAGGATCAGCAGCCGGATCCGCTCGCCAAAACCAATGGCGAATCCTTCATTCCGGTAAGTGCGGAAGATGTCAAAAATGCTGTAGCCGACGCGAACGTACAGCTCTCCAAATTCGAAAGCAATGAATACGGTGCGCACTGGGGCACTTACAACAATACGAAAGCCTTCTTCGACTACCAGAACAACCTGTTCGTGCAGCAAGCCAAAGGCGTGATTGACGTTTCCGGATGGCAAGGCGACATCGACTGGGCCAAAGCGAAAGCCGACGGCGTGGAAGGCGCGATCATCCGCCTCGGCTACGGCGAAGGCAACAATGCCGACAAGAAAGCGCAACGTAACATTTCCGAATGCAAGCGACTTGGCATCCCGTTCGGCATCTACTGGTATTCCTACGCGGACACGCCGTCGATTGCCAAAGAAGAAGGTGCCGACGTGGTCGCCAAACTCAAGCAATTCGGTGTGAATCCGAGCGACTTGGCGTACCCCGTGTACTACGACCTGGAAAAGTGGACGTGGGAGGGGCATCAGCCACCCACCGATCCGAACGTGTACAACAATATCGTCAACAATTGGTACAGCGCACTGCAGTCCGCCGGATACAAGAACCTGGGCGTCTACTCGTACACCAGCTACCTGCAAGGGCCGCTGAACCATGCCAACATTTACGCCAAAACCACGTGGGTGGCGCAGTACGGCGCTTGCATGGGATTCGACTCATTCCCGACCAACAGTCGCGGATGGCAATACACCAGCTCCGGCAAGGTGGACGGCATCAGCGGCAATGTGGACATGAATGCGTTTGGGAATAAGGAGTATGAATCCTTAATTAATCTGCTATGGGTCGTAAGAGATGAAGATATCGCAGTTGGAGCATCTGTGAATGCTCCGTACACTGATCTTGAATACAAGTGGCAGTCGTACAATGTTAATACGGGCAAATGGAAGACCATCGCCAATTGGAATAGTGCAAATTGGGCCGGCTGGTCTGATGATGTTGGAACATATTGGTTGCATCTTGAAGTGCGCGATGCGGCTTCCAAGACAAGTGTTGGTGAAAAGACCATCGCATTTGCATATGTTCCGGGCAGCAAGCGGATCAATGCTACTTACGCGGGATGGCAGTCAAAAGATGTTTTGCTGGGAGTATCCTCTGATAATGCTCAAGGACGTTACAAGATTAAGATATACGACGTAAACAAGCAACAATGGGTCGCCGGTTTTAACGGTCAGTGGGCTGTTTGGGAAAAACCTAGTAAAGGGATATATTGGACTCACTTTGAGTTGTATACGTCAAATGGGAAGTTAGTAGAGACTAAGACCTATGCCTTTGGAGTTTGACGACTCATTGGGCTAGTTATTAGGCTGATAAAAAAGATCGCTGTTTCATGAGCTTCGTGAAACAGCGATCTATTTTTTATTATTATTCAGTTATTTGCGGATCATCGTTTGGACGGGATATAATTTTATGGTCTGCGACATCTTTAAGATGCTTTCCATATGGGGATTTTCCATACTTTATTGCAGCTTCCATAAGTTGCTCTGCTGAGATCCAGCCATTTTCAAATGCGATTTCTTCTGCGACTGCAATCGGAAGACCCTGAGCATGCTGAATTGTTCGCACGAATTCTCCAGCTTCAAACAGAGAATCCATTGTTCCCGTATCAAGCCAAGCATAGCCTCGTCCCAAGGTTTGGACGTTTAAGCTATTATCTTCTAGATACATCTTGTTCAAATCAGTAATTTCGAGTTCTCCGCGAGGAGAAGGCTTTACCTGCTTGGCGAACTCGCTGACTCGTGCATCGTAAAAATAAAGACCCGTAACAGCATAATTGCTAGCAGGATGTTCGGGCTTTTCTACTATCGATATCGCTTTATGGTTACTGCCGAACTCGACAACACCGTAACGTTCAGGATCATCAACGTAATACCCGAAAACAGTAGCGCCGTGTTTGACGGAGGCGGCTCTTCTCAAGGTTTTGCCAAGACCATTTCCATAGAAGATATTATCTCCAAGAACAAGTGCGCAGGGTTCGCCTCCGATAAAATCTTCTCCGATGATGAAAGCTTGCGCCAGACCATCCGGAGACGGCTGAACCTTGTAACTGAAATTGACTCCATACTGGCTACCGTCTCCCAAAAGTCGTTCAAAGTTCGGTAGATCTTTCGGAGTGCTGATGATCAAAATGTCACGAATTCCAGCCATCATCAACACGCTGAGCGGGTAATAGATCATCGGCTTGTCATAAACCGGTAGAAGCTGCTTTGAAGTGACGGTTGTTAGAGGATAAAGCCTCGTGCCGGATCCTCCAGCAAGAATGATGCCTTTCATTTTGCAATCTCCTTCTGGAGGTAGTCGTGGAGAGCCTCTTCCCAGTCAACCGGTGCATATCCGGTGGATTCCAATTTGCTTAGATCCAGAGAACAATTGCGTGGGCGAAGTGCACCGTGAGTGTTCTGAACATATTCTTCGACGGAATTTGCCTTAAGCGCAGATATATCAGCTTCTGCGGTCTCGTAAACAATCTTTGCGATATCGTACCAGCTAGCAACTTTGCCGGATCCAGTCATGTTATAAGTACCGTATTCAGCATGGGTCGTCAGGAGATGGAAAATAGCATTTGCCATATCAAAGGTGAAAGTCAAACGCCCGAATTGATCTCGTGGCGCTTCTGCAGGTTCGCCTGATTGCGCAAGACCTAGCATGCGGGTTACAAAGTTGCGCCCTTCACCGATAACCCAGCTAGAACGCAAGAGATAATGCTGAGGGACATTTTCCACAAGTGCATCACCCGCGGCCTTGGTCTGTCCGTAGACCCCCAGTGGCGCGAAGCCTTCGTCTTCTTTGTGGAATTCAAGTTCGCCATCGAATACGTAATCACTGGAAATATGAACCAAGGTGATTTTGTGATCTGTAGCGACTTTAGCAAGGTTCTTTACGCCTTGGACATTTGTCAACCATGCCGCTTTTCGTCCCTCTGCTGTTTCGGCAGCATCGACGGCAGTGAAAGCTGCGGCATTAATAATGGTGCCGTATAAATCCCAATCCACATTTTCAAAAGCATGCGCATCGGAGATGTCGAAGGTGTCTGTGTCGTGATATTCAAAACCTTCGAGATGATGATCTTCGGCATATTGCCTGATTGCCTTGCCGAGTTTGCCGTTGCATCCAAAAACCATTGTGCGCTTAGGCGCCATCGGCTTCGCGTCCCTCAGCATCGGGTGCTTCAGGTCGGCCTCGCTGCGTTCGGCCTCGTCCAACGGAATCGGCCACTGGATGTCCAGGTCCGGGTCGGCGAGGTTCACGAACGTGTACGTCTTCTTCTGCTCGAGGCTCCAATGCGCGTTCACGAGATACGTGTACGCAGTGCCGTCCTCCAACGCCTGGAAGCTGTTGCCCACGCCACGCGGCACGTAGATCGCCTTCGACGGATCCAACACGGTCGTATACACCTGGCCGAAGCTCTCGCCCGGACGCAGGTCCACCCATGCACCGAACACAGAACCCGTGGCGATCGAGATGTACTTGTCCCACGGCTCCGCGTGGATGCCTCGCGTCACGCCCTTCTTCGCGTTGAAGCTGATGTTGTTCTGCACCGGACCGAAATCCGGCAGGCCTAGCGCGGTCATCTTCGCGCGCTGCCAGTTCTCCTTGAACCAGCCACGGTTGTCGCCGTGCACCGGCAGGTCGAACACCAGCAGTCCTGGAATGTTTGTCTCCTCGACCCTCAGATCCTTCTCGAAATCCATACCCCGTAAATCCTTTGCTTTAATAGGGACCACATTCAGGGGCCGCGTTTTTCCGGGCGCGGCCTGTTTTCCATACGCTTTTTACTGGCCCTGCTGCTTGTACTTGGCTTCAGTGGCGGCCTTGGCCGGCTCCCACCACTGGCGGTTGTCCGTGTACCAGTCGATGGTGGTCTTCAGACCGGACTCGAAATCCGTGTGCGTGGGCGTCCAGCCCAATTCGGTCCTGAGCTTCGTGGAATCGATCGCGTAACGGCGGTCGTGGCCCGGACGGTCCTTGACCCAGTCGAACGCGTCTTCCGGCTGTCCCATCATCTTCAGGATCATGCGTAGCACGGTGATGTTGTTCTTCTCGCCGTTGGCGCCGATCAGGTACGTCTCGCCGATGCGGCCCTTCGTGAGAATCGTCCACACGCCCGAGCTGTGGTCCTCGGTGTGGATCCAGTCGCGCACGTTCTCGCCCTTGCCATACAGCTTCGGACGCTGCCCGTCCAGAATGTTCGTGATCTGGCGCGGGATGAACTTCTCCACATGCTGGTACGGGCCGTAATTATTCGAGCAGTTCGAGATCGTGGCGCGGATGCCGTACGTACGCGTCCACGCGCGCACCAGCATGTCCGATGCCGCCTTCGTGGACGAATACGGGCTGGACGGATGGTACGGGGTACGCTCCGTGAACTTCGCCGGATCGTCCAGGGCGAGGTCGCCGTACACCTCGTCCGTGCTCACGTGGTGGTAGCGGATGCCGTATTTGCGCACGGCCTCGAGCAGGCGGAACGTGCCCTCCACGTTCGTCTTCAGGAACGGTTCTGGATCCGCAATCGAGTTGTCGTTGTGGGATTCGGCCGCGTAATGCACGATCGCATCGTGGCCCGGCACGATCCTGTCGAGCAGCTCCGCGTCGCAGATGTTGCCGTGCACGAACTCGACACGGTCCACGGGAAGGCCCGCGATGTTCTCGATGTTGCCCGCGTAGGTCAAAGCGTCCAGCACGGTCACGTGCACGTCCGGATGATGGTCGACCACGTAATGCACGAAATTCGACCCGATGAAACCACAGCCACCGGTCACGATGATGTTCTTAGGAGTAAACGTCTCTTCAGCCATACACTTAATAGTAGCTGCCAACACGTACGAAAGCCGAGTGAAACGTGAAATTTCCGTTGGGTCTTTTCACGCCTTGGTGTAGGGGAACTGCTGCTGGTAAACTCGGTGTTTATGGCTAAGAAAATTTTGGTTACGGGTGCTGGCGGATACATCGGCCGCCATGTGGTGAAGGCATTATTGGATTCCGGACTGGAAGTTGTAGCTTCTGACCTCCGAGTTGATGGTATTGACGACAGGGCAACAAAGATTCAGGCAAACATTTTTGAACCAAATGATTCGCTGTTTGAGGAACTTGGTTCTCCTGATGTGTGCTTGCACATGGCTTGGCGTGACGGTTTTAAGCACAATTCAGACAATCATATGGGAGATCTTTCCAGCCACTACAGGTTCATTAAGACCATGCTGGATGCGGGGCTAAAGCAGATTGCGGTCATGGGCACGATGCACGAAGTCGGCTACTGGGAGGGCGCCATTGATGAAAGTACTCCCTGCCATCCGGCATCTATGTATGGCATCGCTAAGAACGCTCTCCGAGAGGCGACTCTAATGCTTGCTGAGGAAAAAGATGCGACGGTTCAGTGGATTCGTGCGTATTATATTGTCGGCGACGATGCACATGGAAGTTCCATTTTTTCAAAACTGCTTCAGGCCGCTAATGAGGGTAAGCCAACATTCCCGTTTACTACAGGAAAGAACAAGTACGATTTCATTGATGTGGATGAGCTTGCACGTCAGATTAGTGCTGTTGTTTCTCAGGATCAGGTTAACGGGATTATCAATTGCTGCACAGGTGAGCCACTTACTTTGGCTGAACGAGTGGAACGTTACATCAAGGAGAATGGCCTCAACATTAAGCTTGAGTACGGCGCATTCCCGGATCGACCGTATGACTCTCCGGGTGTGTGGGGCGACGCGACTAAAATTCGGCAGATTCTAGGTAACTGAACCGCAATAGGTGTGATTGGAACTAGCTAAAATAATAATGGCAAGTGTTGAAGCTATAAGTGTCGAAACTTCTAGTATTGAAGATTCAGAGACGGTCAGCGTTTCTGAAGTGAAGAGACCTTCCATTCCTCTGAGAGACAAATATTCTCTCAGAGGTTTTATGAAGTACCTGCAAGGAAATCCTTGGGACATGGTGCTGAGTGTGTTTTTCCTGTTTATGGGATACGAATTGAAGATGTTTGGTAACTCGTATTCCATCGACACGGAGGCCATGATGCAGGTGCCGGAGAATCTGTATAGGTCTTGGGTAGGGCTTGAGCGTTTCGGCCTTCTCGCTTTAAAGAAGGTATTGGGACTGTATTGGTATAACAATGCGGTTGCTTCTTTTTTGACGGCCATGTGTCTTCTACTGGCAGCGCTGTTATGGGCCTACTTGCTTGCGGGGGCCTCAAATCTTAAAGGCAAGTTCCATCCGGCTTTCTTTACAGTGCCATTTGTCGCATCGCCTATTTTGGCGGAGATGGTAGGTTTTACTCTAACAGGGGCAGAGATTGGCATCGCACTGGGACTTGTAGCATGTTCCTTGATGCTGCTGCTAAACAGTTGGTTTAGCAAAAAATGGTGGGTTGCAGTATTGTCGTGTCTGACGGCTTTTGCTGCATTTACCTTGTACTTGGCGATGGTAACTGTGTTTATCACTGGGGTTGCCATGGTTTTTCTCGTGCTTTTTTGGGATGACCGTGAGCATGATTTATTACGTCGTTTTGTTTTCATTTTTGTCGCTGCTGGTATTTTTGTTTTTGCTTATGCTTTCTACAAAGTCGCTAATGCTGCTGCAATGAAGATGTATCATGTGACGACAAACGCATACATTAGTGATCAATCAAGTTGGGGTAAGGGATCTATTCACGAAATTGCGCATGCTATTTTGAGCCATGCTGTGACGTTGTATTCAGGAGAGGGGATATATTATTCCGTTGCGTTCCCAATTGTGCTGGGTATTTTCTTGGCAGTGATGGGGATTGCTGTATCCCGAAAACATGCTGATGTTTTGATGTTCATTGTCGCATTGTGTGTGTGCGCCTCTCCGATGATGATGAGCGTTGTTTTAGGAGGCAATCCTTCCACTCGGACTGAGATGTCGTATCCGTTGGCATTCTCATTTGTGTTATCTTTCTTGGCGGTATGGGCATCTGTTTCATTCACTAAGGAACGTTGTGTAAAGTGGCTTGCGATCTTCTCGGTGCTGGCAATTGGATGGAGTCAAGCACTCATCGTGAATCGTATCTTTTATACGGAAGCCACCAATCATCAGCAGGATATGGAACTGGCGCAGGAGATTAGAACGCGAATCGATGAGCTGAATATCGACGATCAGTCTGAGGTGTCTCTAGTATTCCTGAATTATCATAAGTCCGCTTGTAATAAAGACTGCTATACCTCGGACCAGTTGGGTTTGGTGGGACGATCTTTGTTTGAAGTGACCGTTTCCCCCGAACAAGGAACGTTTGTTAAGACGAATTTCTTAAATATTACGGGAACAAATTTTGCACAAGCTTCTACCGAGCAGATTGAAAAAGCGACGGAGGTGGGACGTTCGATGCCTCATTGGCCAGCTAAAGGGAGTGTTGTACAGAAGGATGATTTTGTAATAGTCAATTTTTGACTTATTCATGTGGCCATGTTCCGGGTTAAAAGTATTAATAAGGATTATGCGTGATGCTTGTCAGTTTTGTTGTTCCCTGCTACAACGAAGAAGAGTCGTTGCCGATTTTTTATAAAGAAGCTTGTCATGTCTCCGATATTCTGCGTAAAGAATATCAAGCCGAGGCTGAGTTTATCTTTATCGATGATGGCTCATCCGATGGAACTGTCAAGGAACTCCGAAAATTGCGGAAGAAGGATGATCGTGTTCGGTTTATCTCTTTCTCCCGTAATTTCGGTAAGGAAGCTGGCTTGTATGCTGGCTTGAAAAATGCTGAAGGCGATTATGTAGCAACATTGGATGCGGATCTGCAGGATCCTCCGTCTCTTATGCCTGAAATGTTGAGATTCCTTATAGAAAATAAAGAATACGATTGTGTCGCTACGCGCAGAGAAACACGTAAGGGCGAGCCTTTAATCCGCAGTCTTTTTGCTAAATTATTCTATAAAATCATTAATAAATTGTCTGGTACGGAGATTATGGACGGTGCTCGAGATTTCCGTTTTATGACAAGAAAATTTGTTGATGCTATTCTTGATTTAACTGAATATAATCGTTTTTCTAAGGGTATTTTTTCGTGGGTTGGCTTTAAGACTCATTGGATTTCCTATAAGAATATAGAACGAGTCGCTGGAAAGACCAAATGGAATTTCTGGTCATTGTTTAGATATTCCATTGAGGGTATTGCAGGTTTTTCAACGGTTCCTCTTGCCTTTGCTTCATTTTTAGGCGTTTTCTGCTGTGATGCTGCATTCATAGGCATCATTATTGTTGTCCTGAGGGCATTACTCTTTGGCGATCCTGTTGCAGGATGGCCAAGCATGATTAGCATTATTCTCCTGATCGGTGGGTTGCAACTTTTTTGCATCGGCATCGTGGGAGAATATCTGGCCAAAACCTACACTGAAGTAAAACATAGGCCTATATATATAATCAAGGAAACAGACGAGGACAATTTAGAATAAAGTCATCTTCTGTTTCCTGTTGCGAACATCGAACGCACGTATTGGACTGTCGCTTTCTCAAGTTTAAAGAGTCCAACTGCTAATGCCATGATTATTAAGAAATCTGCAAAGAAAAGTAGATATCCGTCAAAAGGTGACAGAGCGGTGCAATCAACGATTGTGAAGACTTGGGCAATCAAGACGTGATGTACCAGGAAAATTGGATACGAGTATTTCGCGATGGACTTTACTGGTACACGTACGGGTTGCACATCAAGCCATTTTGCTGCATAAACGATGACTAGGAATGCACCGATTCCTACTACAGTCACGGCAAAAGAACCTTTTAGCAAAGGATGAAGCTCTTGTATGATAAGCACTAGAAGAGCTCCAGCTCCTGCGACCGTTGGTACTTTTTGTATGTACTGGATGAAATACATGCCGAACAGTAATTCTGGCAGTCGCGTAGTCATGAGCAGATCCGAAGGCAAACCAAATATTGTTGGCTGAAGGATCAAAGTAGCTGCATAAAGTGCAAGAGCGATAATGACTGTTATAATCGGGTGCTTCTTAACTCCACAGCGCAACAGAGGGAATAGCGCATAATAGATGAGGATGAACCCTAAAAACCATTCACCTAGCGTATAAAAAGTCGGGAACGAGGTGTTCGCGACCATGCCATCGATGCCAAGTACCGAAAAGATTAATGACCATTTCGGTGCGGAAGCAAGTACGTGTCCTCCGTTACGAAGGAAGAGAAAAGCATTCGCAAGGATAAATGCAATCCAGAACATTGGATAGATTCCAATGAAGCGCTTGTAATAGAAATGCCTGCAGTCTAGTTTGTCGGATTCGCCATATGTGTACATAAGCGCTGCTCCTGAAATGATGAGGAACAGCGATACACCTAGACTGCCTACATAAATGCCAAATGGTTCATACATGAAAACTGGATGGCCGAGCATATAAGGATTGTTGAAATGCGTGATAACAATAAGGATTGCAGCTAGCGCACGCACCAAATCCAAATAGAAAAGTCGTGGACGTTTTTTCTTGCTCTGCTGGGCTACGTCCTCAGCTTTCTTAGCGGTGAGACTATTGTCTGTCATGTACGGTCTTTCTTCAGATGGCTGTTGGCGTTTCCATATCGGGTTTTGTATGTGCGCGGGTGACGGATATGTCTATACAAGTTCATGAATTTTGCACCGCAATGATAGGCAAAGGGCACTTTTACCAGCATACGCTTGAACCATAGAAGAATGGCAGCTCTTAAAGAGAAGCCACGGGGTACATTTGTACAAGTTCCAAGTAAAGTCGCATCAAGATAGGGAGCGGCACAATTGGCTAGCTTTTGGATATCATAAGAGAGGTTAGTGATCTCGATACGCGCAAAACGGTCAGAATAGATATAGCCTGTGTAGTAGCCGTTAGCTTGAGGAACATAACCGTAAGCTCGTTCAACAAAATGAAGCATGGAACCGTCGATTTTATTCGGCTCAGGAGGGAAGTCCTCATACTTCCAGTCGATGTCGAAGAACTGTTGCAAAGCTTTTGGACGGAACCAGAACATCGTTCCCATAGGAGCAATAGGTTCTTTATCCTTATCCAGTGGAACCTTAACCCGTAGTGTTTTTTCAAGCATTTTTTTGGTACCTTCGTAATTTGGTCCCCAAAGACTGGCGAAATTACCAAAGTAATCAGCATGGTTCGGCGGCGCAGGTGTAAGAACGCCAGCATGCGGATCATTCTCGAAATGATTGATTATATTGCTGACCAGAGCCTTACTTCCTAATACATTCTCGAAGCACTTATAAGCGAAGCCATCACCTATGCTGTATGGAGAAAGTTGGGTAACTTTTTTGTCATGTGCGAAGCATACGTAATCGTATTGAAGGCAGTCTTTGCCTGCTCCAACCAATAATGCGCTGACGTCACGTCCGCGATTCTGAATAACACGCACATCAACGTTATAGGGCAGATCTTTGCAACGCTCTCGCACAATCGTAGCGTTCTCCTCAGAGCCAACGGTGAAAATGAAATCGCAACCTTCCGGCATGGATTTAGCGTATTCCAGAGTCTTATCGAGCAAATCCATATAGTACAAATGCATGATAAGAGCAATACGCTTATTAGTCGGAATGGGAGCGATAGTATTTGTGGGAAGAACAAAATCAAGATGCAGGTTTTTGACAAGATCTGCGAGATTCATGGTTCTCAGTGCATTTTGCCAAATGAGATCAACATCAAAGTCAGTATGATCACGTAGGAATTCAAACAAGTCCAACGCGGCATTGCCTACGGACTGATTCATGGTATCCATGTAGTCATGGAAGAATGAGCGACGTTTGAAAATAGGGCAACGCTTTTCTGCGACTAGTGTCTTCGCGGCAAAAGTAATCGGTCCGTATGTAAAGCCTTCTAAATCATCCGTATTGACGTAGGTGTCCCACTTAAATCCCTTGTCAGCAAAACGTTTAGTAAACAATGACTCATGGAGGCCAACAGAATCATAGTAGCTTTTAATAGGAGGCATATTGTCCCAATAGTCTTGGAATGACTTGCTCTCAATCAGGCTTCGACGGTATGCGTGGAAGTGGGATTGAATATGCTCTGGTAGATATCCAAAGGGACTGCGCCCGAATGGGTCCTGTGGAACTTTATGGAACTTTGTGATACCCCAGAAGTCCAAATCACGCTGATCCATCGTCTCAAACATTTCAGAGAACGGATAGACAGGACCCATGATGGTGGCGTTGAACAGCACAACTTCATCGAAAGATACGAGTTTTTCCCAACCGTAAGATTCCATTGCAGTTTTATAAGCCCAAACATCGAAGCCCTCATTTGGGCGAACAATCAGGTTATTTGTATACGAGGAAAGAATTTTTTCTCCTGCCTCGTTCAATTTTCCATTGCAGACGATAGTCATTTCAGAAAGATAGGGTCTGAAACCATTCAGCAATGTAGGGATGTAGTCATCTACCACGCCTTCTGCATCGTAGAAGAAGAAAATCCCAAGACGTTTTACCGATGACTCATCTTGAATTTTCATAGTAGTTTGCTCTCTCTGTGTGTATTGATAATACGTATCACGACCTGGACAGGTTGCTGCAGTTATTTATCTGGTCATAATTACTTACAGCAATGACTCGCTGTCGCTTTCTAAAGACCTGTCAATTTTTTGAAAGTCGTCCTTCTCGTAAAACTTGACTAGTCGATGCGATTAAAAGTCAACGCGCGGTCACTGAGGATACCGTTTTCGCTGTTTCTATCATTGCGCACTGCAAAATAGCAGCAGAAATCATCGTTGGTGAAAGCGACGTAATCTGGCCGTTCTGATTCCTCTGACTCAGAACGGATGGTGGCGAAAATGCGGAACTCCCCGTTATTGAATTGCTCCATTGGAATGGAAAACCGGACTTTATGGTGCCCTTTTTCAATTGGGAGACCGAAATATTCGCTTTGAGTATCGACGTCATAAATTTGGCCACCGCGTCGTGCATCTTGCAGAATTAGCCCCAGATATCCCTGTCGATCACTAATGGCGTATTCATATTCAACGTCAAAAACAAAGGGAGATTCCCCATCGACGATTTTAGGGCTGACAGGAGTTATTCGAAGCACGGGAACGCGCTGGTTCAGACCATTGGGATAGCGATGCTCCTTGCTCGAGTCGTTCTTTGTCTTGTAATAGTTGAGTTCATGTGCATTCTCGAGCGAATACTGATCTGCGACATTATGTGGGTCACCAGAGGCAATAATTTCACCGTCTTTAATGAGAATTGCCTTATTGCAATACTTCTTGACGGCATCCATGCTATGCGTGACAAGTATAACTGTCTTGCTTGGATCGGTTTTGACCTGCTTAAAGAACCTATCGCACTTCTTCTGGAAAGCCTCGTCTCCAACCGCAAGTACTTCATCTAGAACTAGAATGTCTCCGCGCGCCTTGATAGCCACAGAGAAAGCAAGACGCACCTGCATGCCGCTAGAATAGTTTTTAAGTTTCTGATCCATGAATTCACCAAGCTCAGCAAATTCAACGATATCGTCATACATTGCGTCGACTTGGTCGCGAGAGAAACCGAGGAGTGCGCCATTGAGGTACACATTTTCTCTACCCGTTAATTCTGGATTAAAACCGACACCTAATTCGATAAACGGGACTAGAGTTCCATTTATCACAACGTTGCCTTTTTCGGGTGTATAGATACCTGAAATAATCTTGAGGAGGGTTGATTTTCCAGAGCCGTTTCGTCCGACGATACCAAAGAAATCACCTTTTCGTACTTCGAAAGAAATATCGCGCAGCACTTGCTGTTCACGGTATCCTTTGATGCCTTTGGTCCAGTTCAGGAAGGCTTGTTTTAGGCCACTTGCCTGTTCTGTTGGCAGACGGAACGATTTTGCAACGTGAGAAACAGATAGCGCGAGGGGATTCTCTTCATCGTTCGACAGGACAATCGGGGTTTCAACTGTAGTCACTAGAGTACCTCCGCGAATTTGCTGCTATTCTTTCGGAAAACATGTACACCAAGCCAGAGCAATAATGCCGTCAGAGCATACGGGATAAGGGAAAGAATGGGGTCACCCACCCATGTCCATACAGTTGGAATGTCCTCTGGAGATAACAGATTGTGACGGACATCCATGATGGCCTGCGCTATTGGATTGAGTAACATAATTTTGGACACAGCGGGGAAGTACTGTGAAACCATAGAAAGTGGATAAATTACAGGAATCGCATAAAACATTGCTTGTAAAACGACATCCCATATATGGGACACATCTCGAAAATATACATACAACGTGCCGAGAAGCAACGAAATGGCGAGGGCCAGCGCATAAAGCTGCAGTACGTTCAGAGGAACTAGCAGCATATACCATGTGTAATGGGCGTGCGAGAAGAAACCGAAGATAACAACCACAAGCAAGTTTATTCCAAGGGAAATCATAGATCCCATGGTTGTTGCGGCAACGATGATATAGCTCGGGAAATGAACCTTGCGAAGTAAATCGCCACGATTAACTATTGACTGCATTCCCATAGTGGTCGCTTCAGAAAAGAATGACCACAAGCATGTACCGCACAGAAGTGAAATCGCAAATGTAGGAGTACCGTCCGAAAAGCGTAGGAATCGGACGAAAACCATGTACATGACGGCAAAAAGCATCAACGGTTTTAAGACAGACCAAAGTACGCCTAGAAAAGATCCTTGATATCTTAGCTGGAAGTCAGTCTTCACTAATTCTTTAAATACCACTATTGAATATCGGTACTTAGCCTTGAAACGCCGAATTAAGTCACTCATAGTCTCTCCACTCTATCAAAAGGGATAGCTGAAACTTTAGGCTGTTTAAAATCTACACCCTATGCACATGCCACATATAACGTTGGATTGCTTTGGGAAGCAAGCTACTGCATGTTTTTAATTTTGCGGTCGTACACAGCCTTTTCAACTAACCGCATATGACGCAGAATTACACAAATTGTTTTTTGCGAAAGAGACAGCTTCCTAATAAGAGATTGAGCCTCGTTCTTGCTACGCTCATAAGTGCTTCTATTTGAGCTTAAATCGGGGGCGGAGGCTGCCTCGTTTAGTGATCCGATCATGGTGTAGTAGCTGCGGGCTGGAAGCACGCCTTGGCTGAGAGCATGCTCGAAATTTGACAGCCCCGCGTTGAGATTGTCCTGGTAAAAACTGTAATTGCGCTTGCTGTGAGTGACGGATCCAGGGGACTGGAGCCAGTAGTACAAAGTACAATCGATGTCCACAACTTTATGCATGCGGGAGTATAACTTGCCGGCTACCATGACATCTTGGGCATACATGCCTTCGGGGAAACGAATGCCGTCCCACAATTCTCGTTTGTATAAGCGGCACCAGTTCGCCTCGTTGAAGTAACGAGCTTCGGTATTTTTTTTGAGTATGTCACCGATGAGACGAAGACTCTTGCAGAAAACAGTTTGATACGACCGAAGTGGGTTTTTGAATGCAGTTACTTTGTTAGGTGCCGTTGCGCCTACTGCTGCAACTGATTTGACCTTATCGAGCTGTGAGATGCCAAACTGTTGCCACCGAGCCTTAGACATGTCAGAGCCGCTGCTTAGGAGAGCATGCAGAAGGAATTCAATGTTATGACAATCCAAAATGTCATCGTTGTCCGCAAAAGCGACATATTCACCGTGTGCGGCATCGAGGCCAGCGTTCTGAGCTTTAGCGATGCCACCATTTTCTTGATGAATGACATGAACACGAGAGTCCAGAGCTGCATAACTGTCGCAAATTTGTGGCGACTTATCCGTAGCGCCATCATCGACGAGGATGATTTCCAAGGTTTGGTATGACTGAGCCAGAATTGAATCGATACAGTATGGCAGATATTTTTCTGCGTTATACACGGGAACAATAATTGAGACCAACGGTCTTATATCGGTCATGAAGTGCATCCTTGACGCATGGGTTAGTCGTACGTTTCTATCGTACAAGGTTATTGGACTTTGGTGAAATCGGTGTTGTTTAGATACCCTTTGCCTGCGGTCATATCATATTGAACCAATTCATAGTCACGAAGTAGTTGTTTTGCGTCCTTACTCAGTGATTTCTTCGAGATCTGATTGCCTGACATGTCCAGATACGTTGTGTCCCCTGAACTGATTCCGCCTGTTTCTGTTGCGATGCGACTTGCTGCGGGAATTTGTTCCAACAATTGTGTAAGTAATGCAAGATAAGGAGATACTTTCGCATTCATATGGTTGGCTGCTAATGACATGAAGTAATTTGGCGACGTGAAGGCTGTATTAGAGGCATCGAGTTTCGTTCCACTTGATGCTGATGCACTGTTTGACCATATAAAGTAGTCGGTTTCATGTAGAGCGACGTGATTTTCAGTATCCTGATCAGCTGTCGAATAGATACTAGGCAGGTGATCGCCATAGAAAATCACAGTAATTGGCTTGTCAATTTGGTTGAGTTCGTCTAAGAACGAAGCGGTTGCCTGATCGGTGAGGTTTAGTCCTTTAGTATAGGTTTCGAGATTTTGATATTCGTCCGCAGACAATCCTGTGGAAGTATCTGCGCCTACAAATTCATTATCGATGTACCAATTGGTGTAAGGCATATGATTTTGCATGGTGGATAATTGCAAAAACTGTGGGTGCTTTTGCTTTTCGATTAAATCAATAATATTTTTGTATGCCTCTTCATCACTGACGTATGGAGAGTAGTCGATTGTGTCTTTGTGCTTGATTGAGGGAGTGCTATCAAGAGTGCGTAGGTGAGAAAAGCCAAATTTCTTGTAGTCAACGTTTCTCAGATACATGCTTTGGTAATACGGATGAACTGCGTCAGAGCCGTCAGCGCCATATCGATTGTTCCAGATTTGGTTGAAGGCATAAGGGTTCTTCTGATTAGGCACAAGCTGTTGGAACGGGATAATGAGGGAATCATCAAAAATAGACAGACTTAAACCCGTCAAAGCTTGATATTCCATATTGGCGGTACCTCCGCCATACCCCGAAGACAGCATCAAGCCCGAGGTCGTGGTGTCTTTTATAGCATGAATATTCGGAATCGGATCAGTCGAAAAAGAAATACCAGGAATTCTTGTTGGATCGGAAAAAGTCTCCGAAAGAATCATTACTACAGTACTGTCAGTAAGGTCATTCTGCCTGTTGTTGTTGATTGATATGGCCTGCTGAGAGTATTTTTCCGCAATTTGCGTCATTGTATCGCGATTATAATCTTTTGGTTTTTCTATCACTTTCGTTTTTGCCAAGCTGAGGAATGTAGTGACCGGACCATTGGTCTGGGCGTCAATTTTAGCATCGAATAAGGAAGGAGTATACCCAAGCGATCCCGCGAAAGAGTATGCCCAGGAGCCGGGAACGCTGAGGTTCCAAGAGTAGGAACAGAGCAAAGCAATACTGGATATTGCGGCAACAATGCGGGTAAGAGTGCCAGTAAAGTTTTTAATGCTTGCAAAAGGTCTTTTCCATGAGCAATAGATGAAACTCCGTCTACCATCTATAATGAAGAAAACGATACAGCAGCAAATAAACCATGCTAAAACAGTGATTACACTGTTGACGAATGATTGACTTTCTTCAGGAATGAAAGACAGAAGTTTTCCTGAATCTCCTCCGGTAACAAAAGATAGATCGGCAGGAATGATTGGTTCATTGCGTAGTCCCATCTTAACGCTGTTGGCCGTTCCGTAGACAGTGAAAAGAATACCGAACAATAATGTCGCAATCCAAAAACGATTGGTGACAAAGATGAAAACAAGATAAATCACTGCGAGTGTAAACAGACTGAGCAGGAATTGGTATTTTTGCTCAAGATACATTTGACTGACGAATTTGGTGACTTGCCCTGCGACACTGTTCAGGATTTTGGTTGTCTGATCCACCTCGTTGCTTTTATCGTATGTTGGTTCGCTATACACTCCCCACTGAAGGAAGATGACTTCGGCAGAAGTCAATAGGGTGAACACGATGGCGTAGAACGCATAGGAGAACCTCATGCGCTTCTTCCACGGGCCATATGCTTTTCTAAAGAATTTGATGATGAGTTGAACGGCTTTGAAATTAATAAAAGTATGCCATGCGTTTTTTACTGCTGTGGCAGCGGTGTGGATGGCGTGACCGGTAACTTTGGTTGCTTTTACAGCCGTGTGCCCTGCGGTGGAAAGCGTTTTTGCCGTAGTATGTGCGGCTCGTTTGCAAACCGAGACGACCTGATTCAAAGGCTGCTCAGCGGGTTGATGGGGCTGGAGCTCAGAAGAAGCGATTTGTTCGTTATTGTCTATTTCGGCTTTACTGACGGATCCACTGGAAGCCATCTCCCGTAAACAGGGCAGGGTGCCAGCGCCTGAAATAAAGATGCTTGTGTTATCGGAGATGGCGTGAATTGCTGATTTCTGCGTATACAGTTTTGAACCGTGGTGGCCTGAAAGGGCGGATGGGGCGCAAGCGTTGCTGTCTTCGTCATTCGCAAGAGGGCGATATGTTCCACCCGCAATCGGCTGCTTAGTAAGTTTTACGTATGAAGGTGCACAAGCGTGACGGTCAGGCGAAAAAATAGGCATCGTCGCATCCTTCAAAAAGATAGCCCCCTTATAATTGGAGGCTCTGTACAATTAAACCGGATACATTTTAGTGTTCAGCTGTGGACGAACGGGTATCTCGTAGATGTCTGAAAGGTAGCTGGAAGGTTAACTGGGTGACGGGCAGCAAACAGATGTGTTCAAGGTGGACAACATATGCGCTCGCAAGTGTTGGGCGTCATTCGCTGGTGGTGCACTAAAAAGCGCTGTCTGCGTGAAGCCTTCTATAGCAGTCCTGCCATGTAGATCGGCAGCTTGACCACATCATTTTCCACGACCAGCGGTTTCGGATGCAGCACGTATCTGGTGCCGACCTTCTTGTCGAATTTCGTCTTGAACTTGTCCAGCGAGACCGTGCGGTAGCGTTTCGATGACTTGACCTCGATGGGGCTGACCCTGTACTTCATCGCCGCGTTCTCATACGGTTCGACAATGAGGAAGTCGATCTCCATACGGTTCGACGGGTCGTCGCGGTCGCTGCGCAGGTCGACGAAGTAGTCCGCACGTCATCGGGGGTTGCAACCAGTTAACTTAATTGCTTGCTTTCGATTGTTTTCGTATGATATACTTGAGTCATGCGTGTCAGGGAATGGGCGAAACGAGAGGGTTTCAACGCTGTCTCTTATACACATCTGACGCTGCCGACGAAGAGGATAGTGTAGATCT
>ENA-OXTU01000161-OXTU01000161.1-human-gut-metagenome-genome-assembly--contig:-NODE-161-length-25437-cov-13.042156_pt1 | contig 25437 bp, 19 predicted proteins | sample MGYA00249344_ERZ652650 | MGnify/ENA primary metagenome ERZ652650 (study PRJEB26925, sample SAMN05826532) | human gut metagenome | biome: ENVO:2100002; feature: ENVO:00000062; material: ENVO:00002003...
GATTGCCTCTTGTCTCGTGGGCTCGGAGATGTGTATAAGAGACAGATTATATACTGATTATATTAAGGAGAATACACTTATGAATATATTAATAGAAAAATTCAAACAACGCAATGAGATTTCTACAATCTTTTTATACATTCTCTATTTTCTGCTTGGAATGTATTACCCACTTTTCAGTTTCATGCGCCAGACTGTTCCTCAATATTGGAATCAGGTTACACTCTTTTATCATATTCTTTTGATTCTACTGCTAGTAAAAGTTATTCTTCAAAAAAATTCTGTTCTGGATTGTTTTTTTCTTATTGTATTGCTCTATTTATGTTATAAGAGTTATCAATACAATTATGACTTCTACAATATTTTCGGCACAATGATGTTCCTCTGCTGCGCCAAAAATATTGAAATAAAAAAAATTGTAAAATTAGATTTGTATGTCCGTATTGTACGCAGCGCCTTGTTTCTCACCCTACCTTTTATGGGATTAATGATCAATAAGATAAATGTATGGATTGGCGGAAGAACACGTACATTTTTCGGTTGGACTCATGCTAATATGATGGGATTAGATTTTTTACTTTTGGCAATGGATATCATGTACCTCCGAAAAGAATGTAAAAAATGGTATGACTGCATCCTTTATGCAGGTTTTATCATCTTTCTGGATCTGACAGCCAACAGCAGAACTGCAGAAGCTGTTATAGCTATGCTGATTGTCATCCACTTATTGTCAATTGTCATACCAAAAAACTGGTTTCATAAAATGATGGTACTATTTACATCCGGAGCATTTCTTCTATGTGTTTGTATTCCATTTATCGGAAGTTATTTATATATCCGCAAACCGGAATTATTTTTACAACATGACGGAACCATGCTCTCAAGAATTCAATTGACCACTACTTTCTATCTAAGAAATGGTGGCGTTGGTTTCTATGGATTTCCTATAGAGGATGAAGACTGCCTCGACATGATGTTTTCTTATATTGGACTACATTGGGGAATTGCTGCCTTTATCGTTATTGTAGCAGCTATTACATATGCCATTTATAAGGCTTCCAGTGAGCAAAATACAGTCTTCTTGGTTTTACTCTTCTCCTTTCTTGTATATGGCTGGGCAGAAGTAGCACCGATTTACCCTGTATATTCCTATTTCTCACTTTTGCTTGGTTATTACATTATGAACCATAAACCATTTTCTTTGCATATAAAAGGAAAAACAATAGCTTTCTGATATTATAAATTGGCAATGTCTTAACCTTTTGTTATGTATTTTACAATAAACAGTTGCCTCTGGATCTGTCCGCTGATTTTCATGAGAACAGCTGAGTGTCTATCAGAAAGCAGCTGCTCTCTAAAACTTGTTGTATGGAGCGCATACTGTAAACGGATATCAAATGCACTTTACATGATTATTAATAAACCAACCATAAAACTGCTACCATGATTATTACTTTAAAAATACATGGTAATATGGCTTCTCTCATAGCCCGCTTATCTTCTACACTATTTTTTACAATAGCAGAAAAAATTAAAGTTCCAATTGCAGTAACTATCCAACCTACAGTTAAAATCAAAAAACAGATCATTAATTTTGAATCCAACCCTTGGGTGGTAATCCAGAGAATAACAAGCATCACCAGCGCAAATGCAAATGAGCAATTCACATAATTTTTATAAATCTGAATCTCTGTAATTTTTAATCCGCGAGATGTTTCCCATAGATACACCCATATTAAAAGAATTGCAAACAGCCCTACGACCACTGAAGTTATAATAAAAAAATTATTCAAATTTGTTTGTAACATATTCGATAACTCCTTCTATTTTTGTTTTTGTACGCTCTATTTTTTTTTGATTTATATATTTTCTAGATTCTTCCTGTTTATCGACTACCCCTTCACTTACATCTTCGATTCTATCTATAATGTCAGAACATATCTTTCCAAATACTAATGGAGTACTTTTCAGACCGGTCATTGTTCCTTGGAAATTATCTGCTTCCGTCAATAGTCGTTCCTGACGTTCAACTAAACGTTCATATGTACAATTATAAACAGTACCACTGTCCAAACAAATTCTTCTGCCATTTAACATAATTACTAACATTATCATTATCGGTACTATTGCGTTCTCCCATCCTTCCAAAAAACTTCCTATTTTCAAACATCTTATTTTAGATTTCTCTGCATTTTCTACAAAAACGAATGCTTTCTGTGCTTTAAGTTCCTCATAATAAATCTTATGTGCAAACGAATCAGGCATATCACGCCCGCAAGCTTTACATTTTCTAAATCTTAATGGATTTTTTGCTGAGCACTCGCATTCCCAAAAAGTTGTAATGCCTTTTTCACTCATTTTTCAGCCTCCAATTCTGCATCCTCTGTTTCTACGATACGTTCATCTTCAAACACTGCATTTTCATCTTCAATTTCTATCTCTGTCTGCTCTTGCTGGAATCTAAAGTTCAACGTTTTCTCATTCAAATATTCAAATACGTCATCTCTTCTGACCAATACATCCTCAAATACAAATCCATTTTCTTTCAAAAAAGCTGCATCTGTTTCTGATATGGATAATGGCTGAACAACCTTTGTCCCATAATTTCCATTTTTTATGGACTCAGCATTAACGTTACTTATTGATTTATTTCCCTGCATAACAACCATCGGATATTTCATGCCTTCAAATTTAACAAGATATGCCCACCTATAATATATTTGCGTTGTTCGCAAAGACTCAATAGATTTGATTGTATCGCCTTCATTTAAGATGTCCATATGCTTATATTCAAGCAATCGTTCATTAATTTCATTACGTAACTCCTCATCATACTCAACAGATTCACGTGGCACCACTCCGTCAGCACGTTCTTCGAGAACAGACTTCAAACGCTTAATATTATTTTCTTCCAGAAAGCTTGGAATCACCGTTCCAGTAGCAGCCTCTATCTGCAGACGCCTAGGAGTATCATACATGACATGACTAACCGAGTTGCCTTGTTCATTTTCTTTAAGCGTTTGCCATCCCATATCAGTAATTTCTCCAGTAGATATGTCTATATGATGATAAACATTAATTTCACTGCTTAGGACTCTTTCAATCATAGTCTCCTTCATCCCTGATAATGAGGCAATCTCTTTACTATCATGAAATCCCGCTTCATATAGTCGAAGAACCAGCAATTCCAAAGCACCATAATCTTCTATAATATGTTCTTTAACCATCGCTTCTGCCATGGCAATCGGGCATAAAAAAGTATGAAAATACAAAAGTCTTAAATTTGAATTTTCGCCTACATATTCAAGAAAAATCTTTTTTGACTCTTCCCGAATGTCTTTCGTTGTTTTTTTCATTTACGCATTCCTTCTAAAAAAATCCTCAGATTGAAAACTATTACCAGCCCCTGCATCTACGTGCTGCATTAATAATCTCATAAATCTCGCAAATTTACGTTCACATATAGCCGGACATTCTGCACATTGATTTATAGTATCATTATCAATAATCTCCGTTTCCTCTTGATGTGCACAAGGCCATTCCGTTCCTTCATCTTTTAATGCTTCCATGTTCATACATTGTGTAAGATAATCAATGTCTCCCACTATCACAAGCTGTTTCTGACAACGTGTAAAAGCTACATTTAATCTTCTAAGTTCTTTCATAAAACCAACTCTTCCCATTTCAGGCTTTTTATATGTCGTACTACGTGTCAAGCTATAAAGAATTAACGGCCGCTCTTGTCCTTGAAAACTATCTAACGAAGCAACCATACTTCTTATTTGTGATTCTTTAATTCCAAGCTTTTTCTTGCCTAAACGCTCTCTTATAAGTCGAACTTGGGCACCATATGCTGAAATAATTCCTATATTGTCTTCAATCTTCTCTAAGTACTCCCCTTTAGCCTTCTCCTGCTGTGACTCCACAATATCAGCAACCATATTGGCAATAAGTTCAGCCTCATATAAATTTTGATATCCCATTTTGCTAGCCGGTTGACTTTCTTTTCGTTTCTTAGCCTTGCTTGTAGAAATTACCACAAGGGGCTTATCTGTCCCCGGAACAATAGCAGAAAATTTATCCATGTTATAGCTAGAATGATAATTTCCTTCATAAAACCATTCGGATATAATATCAGAAATATTTCCTGGCATTCTAAATTGACTATTAAGATTAACCAGTTTTTTAGGATCTTCTGTTACCCGTTTTATCATATCTTGAACAGTTTCCGGTTCAAATTTTTTATATGGTTCAGCCTCATAATCCTCTAGCACCGGTTTAAGTATCAAACTTCTATCTAAGCCCTGACTCTCAAGTCTATCAATTGTCTTTTTTCGCATAGCCTCGAAAATGTATTCAAAGAAGCTCATATTCAAAAGTTTGGTGTCGATTTCATCTGCCTCACATGCGGCAACTACATCATCATTTGCACACGGTGGAATTTGTTTATAATCGCCTAATAATAAATTTTTTCTAGCTCTGCTCATAGGAATCAACGCATTATGAATTTGAATCTGCCCAGCCTCATCGATAATAGCCACATCAAATTTAACATTCGCAAAATCTTTATTAGAATTAATACCTATACAGGTTGCCCCCACAATTTTGCACGTCTCTAATAATGCATTCTGCATAATATCATTCCGCTCGTTATTAACAATATCATTCCACTCACCAAGTGCCCTCGACATCTTTGAAATGATTTTTTCAAGCGAAGCTAATGCTTCAGCTTCGGACATTATGATTGTCCAATTATTACTTGGCTCAATTTCGAAGCAAGGGGTATCATAAAGCTTAGAAATCTCTCCTCTAAATTTAGGCAAAAATTCATCCGTTGAGGTCTTCTGTGAATATTCTTTCAAGAGTCTTAATGATTCGTTATATGCACTCTCAACATTCTTATCTCTATACTCAAGGTTTTGCTGTTCAGCTACCTTTGTCATAGAATTATAAGCATCAATACTCTGCACATATTTTTCTCTAAGCGTTTTTAAATAAGGTTCTCCCTCTTCAAGTTCCGCTTTTGCCCGATTAAAATATCTTTTTCTCAAAAGCCTTACCAAAAAACTTTTCGTTTCATATACTTGTAAAAAAATTTCTTTGCGAGCTCTATATTCCAATAGTGAATCCAGTTCTTTTTCAACTTTTTCTACATTTTCATATAACTCCGCTATACGCCGCATATTTTCCCTATTCATTGCTATATATTCATCTAATACTTTTTTTCTTTCAAAGTATGTTTCATATAGCTTCTTATATATCTCAAGCCGCCCTTTGTATAGTCTTATCTCCTCCTTATTATATTCCAGTTCTTCCTGGACACGATCATAATTTTGGTTGTAATAATCCTGCATAGAAGCAATTTTATTTTGTGGCAGATAAGCCTTGCAATTATCCTGAACTTTATTTTCATTACCCAGTCTAACTGTCTCCGCTATAGTTCCAAATCTTGCCAAAACATTATCTACTGCAGCATTATTCTGCGAAGATATTAAAACTCGTAAGCCCTTTTTTATAAAATATTCAACCCAGAAACTAATTACTGTTGTTTTTCCAGTTCCTGGTGGACCTAGAACCAGCAATAAATCTTCTGTTAATATTCCTTTTATAATTGCCTCAAGCTGCATCTGATTCGGTGGATATTGACTTGCCATCTTCTCAACCAGATAATCCTTTAAATCATCCTGTATTTCCTCATAACCATCTACTGAAAAATCATCAAATACATGATACATATATTTTGATTCCAATTTGCAGCGTTCCATACTTCGAATGACTTTACTTCTCACTCGCGTCTGAGTATCATTAACAGCCATTACTAATCTTCCAGTTAATGGTAAATCAATATCATCTGCCTGATGATAAATTGCAATCGACAAAATAACGGCGTCATCACTTTCATCATCAATATCTTCTATGACACCAGTATACACACCATGCTCAGTTCCATTTGTATCTATTACTGTAACTCTATCTCCTATACTAAAGGATCCATTTTCCGGATTTGCATTGATATCGGTGGAGTAAAATCCATAGACCGGTCCCTTATCATTTTTACGAATAAATTCTCTCCGAAAATACCCTATTCCATCGCCCTGTGCCTGCTTATATTGTTCAACCCAGTTTTCCTTGTCTGTATAATCACGAAAAGGACGAATAATATTTCGTCTAAATCGTTCTGAAATTTTGATTTTTTCTTTCTTAGCATCAGAACCGTCTTCATTCGCATCATCCGCTTCAAAATAAGCCTCCATAGAATCCAACAGGTTATTAAGAACACTTTGTTCCATTTTCCATGAATTATCAGACACCGAAGGATGTATTTCTTTGTTATAGACAACGAAAACACCGCCAGAAGGTATAATAGTAAAAATCTTAGTTCTATATAAATTGTCTTTTTTTTCTACCGCTTTTTTTCCGTATAAGACACTAGTGCACTGTAAATTCAGATAATCACTGCCAAAAAAATTCAACACATAGTGTCCTACATATACAGAATATCTTCTTTCAGAAGATGCATTCTTTTTATATGATGTTACAACTAATGTTTTACTAGCTCGAAGTTCTTTGAAAATACTCTCAAAATTGTTTTGAGAAACTTTTTGCTCATTAATATAAAAAATAACTTTATCAGATACTTCTTTGTAGTTTTTCGGATGTAATTTAATAAAATCATTCATTGCTATCTTCCATCGTACTTCCCAATTTTGATATGTTTTAAATTACGAATTATATCTCCATATGTTAACCTGTCATTTATTTCAAAGCTAGTCATCTTATTTATTATGTCTTCCATCTCTTTAACTCCGGATATCTTCTCTAGATATGCCGGAAGCTGCGGAATCTGAATCCATGTATCTTGTCTGGCCTTATACTGGTATTCTGCACCTATTGTTGGTACTCGTCCCAACAGCATCTCATACATAATTTGTCCAATAGCGAAAATATCCGTCTTATTCGTAATGCTTACTCGTGTATTTCTTATTCCCAGCTGCTCCGGAGCCTGATAATTTGTTGTTCCGATATTTCTTATATAGTTTAGGTTGGCACATCCGAAATCAATGATGTAAATATCCCATTTTTTTGTTTCTTTATTAAAATTTACAAATATATTTTCCGGCTTAAGATCTCTATGAACAAGAACGGGATATTTATTGCTTATATCACGCATGATTTCACATATTTGTATTACTAAGCATTTTCGTATAAATATATCTTTTGCTTGCAGCTCATCCCGCTGATGTTTATCCAACCAAGCTCTAAGAGAAACTCCAGGCATGGTATCCATGATGACTACATATCTGCTTTCCCTCGTATCATCCCAATAGTCTTTTACACTTGGTACTCTCTTACTACATTTGGAAACTTGTTTTAATGTATTAACCTCTTCTCGCAGCACGTTTTTCAATTCGTTTTTTGCTGCCTTATCATCAAGTTCCCCATAATTTAATATTTTAACGAAAGCTCCTTTAAACTCTCCGTCTGATATCTTTCCACACCATATCTTTGTTGTTTCATTAACATATACAGGGCCATTTACTACGTATGTATTTTCATTATTATAAATTTTTAACTGCATACTCAAGTTTCTCCTTAAAATCAGCTGGTTCATCAATCATATTAATAGAACTTTCAAATGTATCTATCAGAAGATCTCCAACTTTCTCAGAAAAACTATCGTAAATAAAGTCCTCATCAACTTCACTTTTTACCTCGGCTGGATCCTTGCAGTAAACCATTATTTTTGCAACAGAATATATATCAGCCTTTTCCCATTGAATATTTTCAGACTCATTTCCTTGACGCACTTCACGCGGCATATATGGATTTTCTGAAAATGAAGACTCAATGCTCTTATAAACAGTCGCATCATATCCTTGTATTTTCGCCGTTTCCATATTAACAATTCCGGCCATATAACCACCTTCGCAAGGCGTCACGATTACATTCCCCGCTTGAATATTTCGCAAAGATATACCTTGTCCTATACTTTGAAGTTCAATAAGTATATTCGTCAAATCAATTGCAATCTGCACTATTTCTCTTTCGGTGAACTTAGGATGGTCTATCTCCGAAAGCAGTTTACTATCAGAGTACACAGAATACGCTATGTACTCCCTATCGGATTCCGCAAGCACATTACTAGGATAATGAACATCTAATAAATAACTTTTTCTTCCTTTATCTTCCTTTATTTTATTTCCTGTAAGCACTCCTCTTGCTCCCAGTTCATTATCTCTTTCCTCCATACTATTACGATGAAATACCTGAAAATAATAGTAGTTTTCCTGTGGATCCTTTACAAAATAATTATTATCACCACAGATAACTTCATTTGGTGCCTTAGGAACGGCTCTTACAATTTCATAATATCCAAATGGAACCTTATTTAAATCGAAGTCTGGAACTAACAACTCTTGTCCAAACACTTCCTTAAAAAGTGTATAAAGGGCTTGAACACACGAACCAGCCTTCTCAATATTACCCTCATTTACTACATGCAATTTCTGAGCCCCTTTATTTGCATGTAGAGTATCATTTCCGTTTTTTCTAATAAGTGCAGCCGCATCTTCATTCGTAAACAGACCTGCTTTTAGGCAGGTATCAATCATTGTGGCTAGATTAGGTGGAAGATTTAATGTATCTTCAATAGGCATATTACAATTTTTACAAATCTTCGGCTGTGGCTTAATTTGTTCGACATTATTCTTCTTTATTAATCCCTTACACAATATTTCCAATGCAGCCCTTGAATTTGCAATCGCATTGTACGGAGAAATCATTATATTTCTTTCAGCCGATTTACAATTCCTAAGTAATGATATTTTATCAACTATATCAATTCCATCAAAATTATCAAAATTCATAATTTTTTCCTTCCTCTTCCACTATTTCTTATCTTGCTTATCGATACATGAAAGTGATTTTTTCCTCTAACCATTTAAATCTGGCCTCCCCATCTTCTGAAACTACCAGATCTGCAAATGCACAATAGTTTTCTGCAAGTTCGCCACAAAGTTCAAGTGATAAAATATCTCTTCTTTCTATATTTCCCATTTTATTCATCACTTCAATTTCTCCAAACTTACATACAACATCTTCTGTAGCCCCATGATAAATAAGACAATCCGACATTTTTTTAGCATATTTCAGTTCAAGATCTTTTTCATCTCGAGAAAGAGCAATTAAGCGCATATACTTGAAAATAATTTCGCTAGGATGTCCTGTCAGCGCCCACTCCTTTTTATGTATTTTCTTTCCAAATTTCACTTCAATATTTTGAAGTTCCGACCATACTTTTTCAGTCAATTCAAAAAGTCTAAACACGTATAATGCTCGAACGTATATATATAACGCATATTTCATATTGATCAGTGGATCATTCTTTGAACCTTCATCCATAATATATTTCAATTGATCAATTAACTTTGTCTTTCCTCCAAAATATCTTTCAGCTTCTCCAAGATACGCTTCCTTGTTTCCCGTATCAAGATAATACTGCAATAGATAAGATTGTGTAATTTTGTAATTAGCAGATGCTTCTTCAAAATGTACTAACGCTGCCCTGAACTCGACTTCTGCACGCCGCTCTCTCTTGAAAGCGTATACCTGACCTCGCTGACTATGTGCCTTTCCCATAGCTTCAAAACCGTTATCGCCAACTCCGGGAAGCTCAAGTTTTTTCTTAAAACCAGTAAGCTGTTTCTGATATCTCATGTTTTCATCCGAAAGTTCTTCAGCTCTATCTATTTCAAAATAATCACAATAACTTACAACCAATTTATTTCTTGTGCTTAAATAGTCATCCAGACTTACCAAACCTGCGTATTGCTTGCACTTTTCAAAATATTTTTCAGCTCCTTTGCTATCTCCTATGTGACAACAGGCAGTAACACCAATATCAAACAGTACATATAGAATCCGCTTTGCTTCCGGACTGTGAAATTTTTCCTTCATTACAGGCACAAGTTTCTCTAAAACTCTAAGAATGTAAAAACATTTTTCCTGATCCAGCGTATTATTGTTCAACGTCTCATTTAGCTTACGCACCGCCATGTTAAAGTCTGACACATTTTCACTTTCAATAATTTTTTCTTCGATCTTTTTAAACCAAAGGTTCTTATAATACTTAGCGAACTCTCCGTCCAGTTTTCCTGCATCAAAAGCGATACTTAATGACTTGTAATAATCACCTTCAGCGTATTTTGCCCAAGCTTTAGAATATATATTGTCTATTTCATCATACCCGAAAACCAGATTTTCTGACTTTCCTGTAAGTTTCTTCACTCTCTCGTCTATACATCTAAGCCATTCATCAGTGCTGGTTCCTTCTATATCAAAGCCCAACACTGAACATATACTGTCTGACATGTAAAGGAATTCCATACCTTTTGAATTCCATTCATGATAACCAATAGACTTCACGTTGAAATTTATTATTTTGATGTTTGGCTGCTCTGCCTCGAGTATGGCTTTTGCAATAACAGTTCGATATATATCGGGATTGGTTAATCTAAATTGATATTTTCCATCTTCCGCCTGTTCAGCTTTGTACCCTTGTTTCTTATACTCTTTAAACAGTCTGCTGTTATTCTCTAGAAGTGCACTCCTCCTTGTAGCAATATCCAGGGAAATCTCCTGAATGTCATCTATAAGAGGATTATTAAAAATCAATCGTGAAATCAGCTCATCCGCCATGTGAAAATACAAATTGCTTGCATAATCATCCTTAGCTAAAATATTTGCATTCTGGCTAAGGAGTCTGGTCATCCCCTGGTCACTTTTCAGAATAATGAAAATATAGTATTCCCCATTTCGGTCTTGAAAATCTCTTAGTGTACCATTTCTATCTTCGTATTGCAGTTTATTTCCCTTATATGTTCCACGACGTATAAACTCTGCTAAAGTACTCTTAACAATTTCTTTCACAGGTCTCACTACATTACGATCTCTATCTGCATCTCCGTTTGAATGAAGTGCTTCTGGATAAGAGAAGTTACTTGTACAATTAGCGATCGATGCTGCTTCTGATATAACCGATTTGTAATATGCTTTTATTCTCTTTCTTTCAATCACTTCCTCTCTCCGAATAGAATGGTCATCATATATCACCCCACCAATATAAATAGGCTTATTTGTGTTTTTTAATCCTTCAAAATCACCATACTCATCAAGTGCATATGTAAACATGCTTTACCCCTTCCTAATTTATAAATTTTATAGTGTTGATTCTTCCTTCATTATAACCTACATTCAAATCAAGCGAGTAATCTATCACTCATTTTAAATAGTAATTATACACTTTTATGTAAAATAAGACCATTCGATATGATGCAATTTCATCTTTTCATCATTCGTCATTTGTAATTTAATTGTATTATATTCAAGGGCTTCTTCCAGAAGCCCTCAACATTGGCATCATCCAAATTCAATTCGCCAGCTTTTTCTTCACCATACAACGTTTCTTAAAAAACGAAATGCCATAGCAGAGAATTTGGTCATAATCATCCTCATACTCTTTTGCATACATCCTGTCATCAATCTGCTGCAAGGCAGCATCGCACTCACTTTCCAGTTTGTCCAGAGACTTCGTATACTTCGCTTCGAAAACTGCCACCCGGCTATTGATGGGATCATACACAACCACATCACTGCGACCTTCACCATGTTCTTTGTTAGAATCTACCATATATCCTGCCCCTGTAAAAATACCTGCAAGAAACGCATGATAAAAGTCCTCTTTATAATCATGGTAGCTGATAGTCCTTCGCAACAACACATTCATCTCTTTGGTAAGGTTCTCGCTGTCACCATTCCACACGGCATGAAACAGCGTACTCCTGTCACATTTTTTCGTGCTGTCATCAAACCATTTGACAACAGTCGTTTCAAAGATTTCCTTGATTTCAGCGTTTGGGATCATAAGCGCTACTGTACCATCCGCCAGCTTACCATTATAATCTTCTTCGCGTGCTTTTGTCAGATAGCCGGTAAGATACAGCATACTCCAAAGATTCTCCTCTGAAGAATGCAGATAATCATAAGTCAAGTTCTCATCCACGCGCTGAACAATCGTACCTCCAGCCAGCAAAGTTTCCAGTTTCCCGGTGATATTGCTTCCAGCATAATCAATGAATGAGCGGATAACTGCATTATCACTCGTATTCTTCCAATAGCTGACAGGCTTTGCCTTAGGATTGCGCTGTAACTCCAGCAGATAATTCATCACGTCCCACGGACAGTAAACATCAAAATCACCGAAGTGGTATCCGTCATACCACTCCCTGATGCTTTCTGCTTTATCCAAAACGTCCGCATCTTTAAGAATCTGGTCTACCTCACTTTGAACAAAGCCAAAATACTCATTCAGCCTGGAATCTGTAATCGTGTCTGAAATAAAATTATTTGTTCCGGTAAAAATGCTTTCCTTTGCAATTTTCAAGCATCCCGTAATCACAGCAAAGCAGAGTGCCTGATTGTCCTTCAAAGCCTGCATCAGACCCTTCATGACATCTAACATCTCCTCATAGTAGCCATTGCGGTTTGCCTTTGCCACAGGAACATCATATTCGTCAATCAGGAGAATCACAGGTTTGCCATATTGCTGATACATCAATCTCGTAAGCAGCATCAGGCTTCCTTTCATATCCTTGGCCGAAGCCGTACCCTGTATCAGTTGTTTTACGATTTCTTTATCAAAACTATCTAACTTGTCGCTATCCAACAGATACAAGTGCTTCTTATACAACTCCGAGATGACAAGTGTAAGCATATCGTATGCACTGTTAAAATTCAAACCATCAACCTGCCGGAACGAAACAAACACAGTCGGCCACTGATTCATCCATTCCATACACAGTTCATGCCTCTTTGCAATCTCAAGTTCCTCAAACAGTGCCTTGTTGTCCTTCCTGATATCAAAAAAGCTTTCCAGCATACTCATGCCAAGTGTTTTACCGAACCGCCTAGGGCGAGTGATCAAGGTTACTTTTGTTCCTGTTGTACTGAGAAGTTCGCCTATCAGACCTGATTTATCAACATAATAATAACCATTCCTGCGGATTTCCTCAAAATCAGACACCCCAACTGGAATACTCAACAATTTCATCTCTACCGCTCCTCCCTTGACTTGGCACAGATTTTTCAGTATTTCTATCATACCATAAAGTCAACCCTTATGTATAGCTTTCCTACTAAGTTACTTTTTTCACTATTCATTCACTCCTATTTTACACTTATCATTGGTTGCTATAGCCTCAATTATATTGGAAATCATATCCCTCAGAAATTAATCTGGCAATCCTGAATCTTTTTTCTACGCAAGCTGTCCAAAACATACGGTTAATAGCCGTTGGATGATATCTGTAACTTCTGATAGCACCTTCTGTCTCCTGCTCCATTGGAACACTTCCCGGCTTGATCAACTCTCGTTCTATATCCTTCCAGGTACAAAAGTCATATTGAAATTCATAATCTTCTCTTGGCCAGTCACGCATAATGGATCTGAGTTTTTCCATTCCAATATCAGAAACATTTAACTGTTCCTCGATTGAAAAATCATATTGCTCCGCATAATAAGCAAGCTTCTTATCACGTCTGGTTCTTAATATGTAACCATCCTTCGTCAACACAACTGCATGCAGGCAAAAGCTATTCGGTGGAATTTTCTCCAGATCAATTGCTTCTTTACGCATCTTCAAATTCAATACCGCATTCTCGACCTCTTGCTTTAAGGTATCATCCTTTGTATCGCCATTCCTTAACGCTTTCAAATATTCCTGTACACACATGGTCTGTGTATACCTGCATTGATCGAGCAGAATGTATATTCCTTCCTCGTTATTTTGAAACGAGACATTTTCTTTCTGACATTTACTAAAGTATCATACTTTATCATAACGTTCCCCTTTTGAATATGGTTGCTTTGCAACTAGTATTTTCCGATAATATAAAAAGGTAAAACGGATAATTGCGGAAGACCTCCACACGCCGGAACATAACCATTACTCTTAACAATAAAATGATCAGATTTTGGACAGCTAGACGAATCAGAAATCGGACAGTTTGGGAGATCATAAACACTTTATTATGGAAGTTCATAATTATTTTTTCGATTACCCTTATTCATCTTTTCTATATGCCTTAAAATAATGATGACCTATACGATCTTTTTCCGGTGGTAACTGCATATAATCACCATATGTATGACGCAAAACCTCATCATAATCTTTTGGTACACGGAATTGATATTTTTCAAATGGAACCATTACTGTTTCATCAAACCATTTACGTAAAAATATCTCTTTCTTTCCCCCTGAAAGCCATACGACACATCCAATATAGTTACTATCCTCATACTCCTTCAATTTAACAAGTTGATTGAGTTTTTTTTGAAAATAATCTTTCCCTATCAATTTAGATCCTATAAATACAGGATATTTTATAATTTTTCTAAATAATGATGTTGTGGTTTCAATAGCAAAATGTTCCCGTGTTGACTGGTAACAAAGCGAAGACAGTCTGTCCCCTTTCATACCATAAGTAACCGCTTCTTTTTCAGTTGTTCCAAGTCCATCATATGGATATATGTCTATAAACACTCCCATACCATATGGTTTTTCATTCTCCATTTTTATTATATATCGGTCATCACTAATTCTCGTGATCATATATGGATATTCCTTACACTCATCCAGATTAAATATACGCAAATCAGGATATTCTTTCCTATGTATCTTCATGTATTCTAAAAACTGATCATAATCCCTGCGCGGCATCATGATATCTACATCATCATCCCATGGAATATACCCATGATGTCGAATGGCTCCTATAAGTGTTCCATATATTAAAGAATATCTAAAATTCTGTTCTTCACATATTGTTGCAACTGTATGTAATATTTCAAGTGATACTAATTGTATTTCCCTCATCGTTAACTCTGTCATTTTTTCTTCTCCACGCTTATCAACGGTTTCCTAGCAAAATGGCCATTCTCAACTTTACAGCCGTATTTTTATTCATATATCTTGTTTTAAAAGATGCTGCCAACTCTAATCGAGTAAATAAATTTCTTCTATATCCAGAAATTTTTTCTAACCATCTTTTTTCTTCTTTTCCTATCCTTGAACCATAAATTTTTAAAATCTGCTCGGCCTGACTATCTATTCCATTTTTTTCTCTGGCAACAATATCTCTGCATCTCGATGTTATCTTATTTAAAAATCCATAAGAAACACCAACAGCATTGTTTTCGTGTTGGCGATACAGCATATAGGAACCCTGGTCATACCGTATACTTCCTTTTACTGCCACACATACAAGCGCAATATAAAAATCATGCATAACCAGTCGTTCCGGAATACTATAATTCTGTATCATCTGAGCCAGAGCACAATTAAATATCATCGTACACCCAAGCAGCCCTCCTGCACAAGCCAATGTATAAATATCTGTCTTCGGATCACATTTATAAACATCTCTTCCTAAAGATTTGAGCTTATCGTCCACAAGCTCTGCATTGGAACAATACAGACTTGGCGTTTTAATATCCTTTATCTGCATTATCCCTGTCCACAATTTATCCGGCATCCAATAATCATCCTGATCCGCAAATGCATAATAATCATAATTTTCACAATGCTTTATTAACTCCATAAAACTTAATGCAGGTTTTAGATTTCTTCCTTCATACCAATGAAGCTTTTTTTCTATTTCATACTGCATCAAAATTTTCTTTGTCGCATCAGTCGACCCATCATCTCGAACCCATAAATCCAGTTCAAAGTTCCCTCTCTGGTTTAATATTGATTCAATCTGTTCTTTCATATAGTTTTCCCCATTATAGGTGGACATTAAAACCGCAACTCTCACTCCTGCTCTCCAAATAAGACCTGATAAAATGTATTTTTAATAGTTGTATCCGACTCTTCAAATTTATATGTTAATTTATGAAAGCTTGTCATTTCTTTTACCGCATTTGCAATTGTCTCGTCATACTCCTCGAACAATCTCAGCAACAAGATATGTGGTGTTGCATTACTGAATGGTACAACTTTATTCCACTCATCTGGATATGCCTCTATTACCATTTGGAAAAACATATGAAATAAATAATAATGAACTAATTTCGTATTTTCCTTCCAATATTCATACAATAGAGCTCTCTCCAACATAAGCATTTGATTATTGGAACATGATGTAATAAACCAACTTGAAACCGCAGTACATTGACCATCCAAACCCGGTTTAAGATTCTGAAACATAAAAAGATCTGAATCAAATAAATAATCTGGATATATTGGTGATGAACACCATACAGTTGCATCGATCCATGTTCCTCCATACTTAATTAATAATTCCAGTCGCAATAAATCTGACAGATGTGTTTTAGAAAAACATCCCTTTTCATATTTTTCCAAAATGTATGCCGGAAATTGTACATATTCCTTATAATTATCTTCTGTGATTAAAATTATCCTCTTATCATGCAGATTACTTTTCAAGGATTCAAAACAATACTGCACCATTTTAGGTGCATGCTCCATGCCCTGAAACCAGCACACCCAAACAATATCCACATGTTCATGTAATATATTTTTTGTATCTTCTTTCTGTTGGTATTCACTAATAAACCCTTTATATTTCTTTTTTAATTTACAATATATCCGATTATCAACTGCCAATCGGACAATCTCAAGTGATTTTCTTGACAGACCTAATATTGCCGTTTCCAATAATGAAAACAGTATTACATGCGCCATGCAATACTGTTTCAATATCTCTATACCATTTACTTTTTCAAAAATTTTTTTAAATTCTTTCATACTAATCTCCATTCCGCCGCCTTCGGCTGGTGGAACAAATAGCAAGCCTTAACATTATCAATAATTCCTTTGTTTATTAATGCCATATTTTCCCTAAATAATAAAATTCACAATAATTTTAACATATTTTTATAGAAACTTCCATACCAGAGTTCCTTTTCTTTTCAACTGTAAACGCTATGGAGCGTTTCCTTTTGTCTTGTCAATCATAGCTATATGATCATAATTCATAAAAAAAGAAACTTGTCCTCTGTCTATCAGAAAACAAGTCTCTTTAAGAAATACATTCAATAATCCTAGAACTCGCCTGTCTTAGGAGAAGTTGTTGTATTATTCGTTGCTGTTGTAACATCTTCTACTGAGAAAATGTATGTTGAGAAGTGATTGGTTAAAAATGATACATAATTATCATCTACTGCACATTCGCATTTTGTCAATGTTCCGTTGTCCTCTAAACGATAAACAACTAACTGCTGTCCTTCACCAATTACTAAATCAGCCGGTCTGACAACTGTTACATTTACATAACCATTTAACTGATGAACAGCTGTTCCGTTAGATGTAATATCAAATTCAAACACTTTGAATAATTTGTTCTGTGGAACATAATTTTCCATAATGTGTGCTACTAAGTCATATCTCTCACCTTCCGCTACAGACTGCTGAGCAAATTCCACATTTTGGTAACCAGCAAGAGCATTATTCTCATCAAATAATGCTGCACCTGAATTATTCTTCTCCCAGAATTTTGCTTTTTGTGTACCATCTGCTGCAACGTATGTTGTTGCATATGCACTTGTTACTGTTTTAGCTGCTGAAGATGAACCTGTATTGTTTGTACTTACATCTGTGTTAGATGTTACCGGTGTTATCACTTCGCCTGGTGTTTCCTTGCTAATCTCAGACGGAGTAGCCACACCATCTGCTAAAACTGAAGAAGCAAATACCAATGCAAGAAGTAATGACAGTGCTATTGCACTAAATTTTTTTCCTGTCTTTTTCATTTGAACAGTACCTCCTATGAATTTAAATTACATTGATAATCTTATACCTATTTCTTCCATTTTTCAACATTATTTTTATAATTTCTTAATTTTCTCTTTATTATTCTGTATGAGTGCCATCCAAATCCATAAAAAGGGAACCGTGATAGGCTGTAGAATTGATACAGTATCTGTAACTGCACAAGCAAATAAAGTAATTGCTCCTATTTTAGCAAATGATTTATTCGAATCCTCCATTCCATCCAAAATAGCATTCACTATCATAACAATGTATGTTCCAACTCCAAAAATTCCCAATGTACACAAATAATGTATATATACATTATGAGCATTATCATAAATATATTTTAACTCCTGCACCATTTCAAGTTTATAATTCTGAAGCATCTGGACTAAAACCATTCCCTGACCTGCTCCGAAGACCTTCTGCCATATAGACTCGGACGCATATATTTTTAGCAATCTACTCCATACATATCCTCGTCCACTCCCCCATGCATCATTCATTCTCAGATAAGCTTCTGCAGCTCCTAAGTCTGCCTGTTTATTAAAAATACTAAAATATATAATAAGTCCAATTGTCAATAACACCCCACCTATAGTCAATGATATAATTACTTTCTTGATTTTCAAAAGTATCGTTTTATTATCAACAACTCTCCCCCATAAAAAATAAAATACTGCTGCCATTCCGAGAAATATTATAGTAAATGGAAAAGATATCGCAATCTGTCCTAATCTGGAAACCGGTCTGTGATCGGCCATAAGAAATACAGTGCGTAATGTAATCCCTGATACTGCCATTAGTATCAGACACATCATAAATTCTTTACCATATTTTCTATCAGTACCATAAATGACCGCACATAAGATAATTACTATAAAAATCCCCAAAAAAGTCGCATCTGTATTGGCAATCAACATTCCTATATAATTTAAAAAAATGGTAGTGCCGCTTAAAACCTTTACTTCATGGATCTTTGCTGTACAAAAATTTGCAATTGCCAATGGCATTATTAATATTAAATATATGCCAAAAATCCCTGTATTTCCAAGTGGTGAAATATAATTTATTGCCATTTTCTGCTCAACGTTCTGTAAAATTCCAAGTAAATCTATGCCACAAAACTGTACGATGCTGAACAATACAATCAGACAATCGGCAATTTCAGCTGTAACAGTAAAAAAAATCATGTTTGTCTCTGTACATCTAATTAGAATATACAGTAATGTTAGTAACATTGCTGTAAAAAATCCCATATATTTATTGGTACATCCTGTGAAAGCAATATATTTGTTCTCACTTCCAAGAAATGCCACTAATTCAGCAACCATAAATGCCAGTACACATTTGTCAGACATTGTCATGTTTTTCCATGTTTTATCAATTATCTCCGATTGATTTTCCCATAAGCGGTGCTTATTAAATATTGATATAATAACCCACATGCTCATCAACAATGTCACTGTGCCAAATATAGCATATTTTGTTAATGTGATATTATAATACCCATTTGTCATAAAGAGTGGATAAAATCCAAACATAATAAATATCGTTAAATTTCCACATACTTTTTTGCAATTCATACGTTTATTCCATCCATAGTTTATTTAACATAACAGTTTCGTCTGCCTGGCATACAACTTTAAATCCAAGTAACAGAACCAAAAACACAACTAAAATAACAATATTTCCTACCCACTTTTTCTTCTGCACCTGACTCATATTTTCTTCAGAAAATTGACAAAAACAAAGTCCTATCATCAGTGTTGCAACTGCCGATGAGCTAATTAAATTAATGCCAAACACAGCTGTCGCATAATATGTAACGATTCCGATAAAAATCAAATAATATCTTTTACTTTTATCCGCCTTTTTAATACATAAATATAAAGCCCCAACTATCCAGCCTATCCATGTTATCAGTCCTGCTGCACCATGTGTAACTAATAATTGTAATGGAATAAAATGTGCATTATCAATCGCAATTCCATCATTAAACGTTCCCATTTCTTCATACACATAATACATGGTGTCCGGTCCAATTCCTAAAATTTTTTTTGTAACCGGAAGCTGTTTATAATATTGCCATGCCGTTCTCCAGATATAACCTCTATTCGTTCCCCATGTATCATTAATTTTCATTTTTCCCAAAACAGTCCATGGATCAACCTCTATTCTCCCAGTATTAACAGCAATAAATGTTCCTGCCATTATAACAAATGCTCCAACCATAACTACTGCATATATCTTTTTCAACGGAATTCTGTCCCAGACTTTCATTGAATGTTTTGAGAAGAAATAAATTACCATTCCTGCAATCACTAAACTAAGAAGCAATAAATAAATCTTCCCTCTTTGTTTGCATAATGCCCTTGTGATCATGCTTAAATTTTTTTGATATACAACAAAATGATAGTTTTGTTCGTTTAAAATTCCAATACCAGAGAAAGCTATTAATAAGAGTATGATCAAAATGATATAATGAATTTTCTCCCTCGCGGTTTTAATTGCAAATACAGAAAACAAATAGAAAAAAATCAGTCCTCCATATGCAGCATCTGGTCCTGCAAGAAGAATACTTAGTATGGAAACTGTAAATACTGCTCCATGAAACATACTTTTTTTTCTATTTTCTTCAATTATAAAAAACATGCCGGAAACTGCCAGCACAATCACCATATATTCAACAACACTGCTTACATTGCCTATTGTTGACATAAAATCATCATTCCAACCAATTTCAGTCATAAACCCTATGGGATCAACCCCATAATGATTTAATATCGCCAAACTTCCAACTAAGGCACCTGAAATTTCTAATACTGCAAACATCTCCCAGTACAATCTGTCAGCCTGAATTAATACAATATAACCTAATGAAAAAACAATATATATAAGCAGACCATTATTTCTTCCTGCATTACCTGTCAATGCAGCATAATGATTCTTTGAAATGACAGTAGAACATAATGCTAAAAAAAGAAATGCTATATAGCATAACATTCCTTTTTCTCTAAATACCCGAAGGATTTTATTCTTATCGATATTGTTCGTAAACATCAAAATCATAAACGTAACAATTGTTATACAAACAAAAAAATAATATTTCACCCGGAAAATATCAAAATAATAATCGTGAAAAACCAATGGAAAAATTCCAAATATTAAAAAAAGATAAATATTTCCTATCTTATTCCTCATACAACTCTTCCCTGTCTTTCACTGCTGCAACTATATAACGGTTTTCTTCCTGACCGGATACACAAGTAGATAATACTAATACTTTTGTAAATTCGTCTGAATCAATCTCAATATCATCTGCAAAATTATTTCCATCTTCATCTGCACCATATTCTTTCAGATCTTTTACAAAATTATTAATACTTGCTGCAAATGCCACACCATATTTATCCGGAATATAGACATCTGAAAATTTACTTGCCGCAAAAATCTTGTACGTAATCTTTCTATCAGAAGTATAAATATAAATTTCTCTGTTATTTGCAAAAAACTCCGCATCCTCAAAATTATGGAGTCCTGCAAAATATGATCCATTTTTCATGTTATGCCCATATACAACTGTCAAAGCATCACCAAAATTCTTTTTATTACACTGATTCGTATAAATCGCTCCCGGTAATTCTTCTGCGCCTTCCACTGTGTGTGTTAAATAATAATTATTTGTTACACTTTGTAAAACAGGATAATCTATTTCTGTTCCCGGAACCGTTATCCATGCATAAATATCTGGATTATCCTCCTGTAATGCTGCAATATCTTTCCTGTCTGTTGTATGTTCTGCTTCTTCTGTAACCACTTCAGGTACATATATAACTTCCTGCGTTTCTGAGACATCCTGCTCAATGTCTTTCTTATTTTTATGCATAAAATAATTTACACATGAAGTAACAATCAAAACAATTGCCATAACAACAATTATTATTATTAAATACAAATCTTTCTTTTCTATCTTATGTCCAAATATTTCTATAAAATTACCGTGTCTCTCTTCCATTTTCTGCTCCTATGTACTCCTCTAAACATTTATTTTCGTTTTTCATTTCAATTGCCGCTTTTTTTCCAACATACCGATAATGCCATGGTTCATTAGCAATTCCTGTAATGTTCACTTTATCTGGTGGATAACGTCTTATGAATCCATACTCCTGCGCATGATACGCCAGCCATAAATATGCTTCCTCTCCCGTACTCTTATCTTCCATCGCATTAATATCTACCGCAAGTCCGGTCTGATGCTCGCTTGTCCCTGGAACTGCAACCCATTGTTTTGCCATATTTTCAGCCTCCTTCTTTGTATAACCTTCATCAAGAAAAAGTTGTATTTCGTCAACATATAACTGATGCTGTTCTTCCATTGTGCGATACCCCGATACAACCTTCAGATACACACCATCATCCTCTGCATCCTGTATCATCTTTACCAATTGTTTTTCTATGCGATCTGCAACCATCACTCCTTCTGTAATTTCCGACAAATCAACAGAATATTCTTCCGGTAATGGATTTTCCACATTCACCAATATCAAATTTTTCTGTTCATTGCGCTCATATAATGTTTTACAAAATATTATTATATTCGATAAAATTAAAATACACAACAAACTTATAATGATTCTGCTTATTTTTTTCATAAATGATTCAAATAATATATTCCCCATTCTATTATTTTTCAGTCTTCCGAAATGCCCAAAACTTATTCATAACAAAATTCAAAGGTACACTAACCAGCAAATTAATAATCGGAGCTATTATTTTCGGAATACCCAAAACTTCTACCCATAGTAATGAAAAAATACTGTTCAGGAACAATCCTGTAAAAGCATATGATATATAAGTCTTTATCAAAGCGTGAACAATATTTCGTTCCTCATTATCTGCCTTTTCAAATACAAACTTATTATTCCAATAAAAAGACCACAAAACACTTAAAACAAATGCAATCACCTGTGCTGCCAGATAATCAACACTTGGTATCAGATTATTTTTTTGAAATAATATAAGTGTCACAACATAAATAACATACGATATAACTGTATTACTTAATCCTACAATCCCAAACTTAACAAATTGCATCAATAATTCCCATTGTGTTTTATTTATCTTTAATCGTAACAATTTACATAAAATAAAATCTAAAATTTTTTCGATAAATTTCCATAAATTCATATTATTCTCTTTATCCTGCTGTATGCTCATTTTCACACTCCTAACCTTTTCCATTTCATATCTGTTTCTCCCGAATCAATCTGTATTATCGAGAAAGCTTCTCCCTGATACTTATTAATTCTTCTATGTCTTTGTTCTCTACAGTCCATTCCTCCAAAGGACATTCATCGATATATATATTCCATTTCTCTGTCAACAACTAAGAACTATTCCTATCCATATACCCTTGTTTTTCTTATCTTTTTTCGCATAATTATTATCATCTTTTTTCGAATCATTGTTCTTTTTCATTTATTCCCCCGCAAAATTTTCCATCAAAAATGTATTATAAACTATATTTTGACGTTATTCAACATTGCGCCTCCAAAAACTCAGATTCGTTTTTCAATGAGTGTTATAAAACTTAAAACCGAGCACTTTTTTTCCCATAAAACAATAAGGTCTCCTATGACTTAATATTTTGTCATAGAAGACCTTAAAATCCTATTTATAAAATTTCCAGTTCTATACTTCCAAACTATAATTTATAAACCTGCCTGATTGCCTCATCCCATTGACCACGTTCTTTTAGAACATGACAGATAATATCTCTGACAGCTCCCGATCCACCGCAATAATCTGAAACATAATCTGCTCTCTCAAGAATTTCTTCGCATGAATCCTTTGGACAACCAACGAAACCAGCCAACGACATTGCCGGCAAATCATTTAAATCATCCCCAATATACCCCAACTGTTCTTTTTCAATTCCATGTTCTTTCAAAAATGATATTAAAAAGTTTTTTTTGTCTTTTATATTCTGACAAATAAACTCCACACTCATTTCCTGCATCCGTCTTGTCACTGCTTTACATTCCCTTCCAGTCAGAACAATAATCTTCATTCCAACTGCATGCGCAGTGAAAAAACCAGCAGCATCTTTCGTGCAGAACTTCTTTAATTCATTGCCAGAATCATCATAATAAATCCCGGCATCTGTCATTGTTCCATCAACATCAATCACAAAATATTCTATCTTACCGTAGTCTAACATCATTAACTTCCTTTACATACATCCATAATCCACGAAACGTTTCCTGATCTATAAATTAGTACTTGCTGAGTCTACTTTCAACGGCATATCTGTACTTTCAATGTTCTTCATATCAACAATGGAAGTTATCTCTTCCAGATAACTTCCCCTTTCACTTTTCTCTAATGCCCATTCATCTTTCCAACTAATGCTGCTTTAAGAAAACTTGTTCCACAATCAATTGTATACATTAAAATCCGCTATTTCGTAATAATAAAGTTCCGTTCATATCACAAAGCAGAATTGTACCAAGAGGTACTCAATTATTGAGTGCCTACTAAAAATATATTATTTCGTTATCATTTAATAAATTATTATGTATGTTTTTATCTATTTTTTCATTAATATTAGTACATTGACTTATAGAATCATTATATGATTTTATAGGCTTTATAAATATTTCTCCAATAATACATTGACTACATATAATCATAAATATACAGATACAAATTGCAAATTTTTTATTTTTTTGAATAGCTTTTCCTAAAATCATTCCAAATATAACATTTATAATTGGAATTGTATAATTTCCATTTAGGAATAAGGAAATCGTGCCCGCTATTGTAATAATTATTACTGCTATCCATTTCATCTTATTGCTCTTAAACATCTTAAATATACAAAATAAAATTGAAAACGATATTAAATATATTAAAGCTGCTTTTAAACTATAATTTCTGTAATTTATATATGGTAAACATACAGTGGCTATTGATATCATCAATATGTTTGAGTTATCTAATTTTTCAAACAATTTTCCAAACAACTCATACAATATGATAATTTGAAAAATTATTATTAAAGAAGACATTAGTATGTGCAAATACCCTTTATCAATGCATAAAGAACTGTACAAGTGTAAGCCTAATAATGCTCCCAAAAAAGCCATTCCCATATATATAGTTTGTGTTTTTTCGCCAACTTCATTGTCAGTATTATCTAAATCATCTTCATTGCTCTTTTCAATTGATGGTAACTTCATTAGCAAATCTGTAACCTTATCAGAATAAATATATAATACAATTCCTATAACAAATACAATATCTACACCTAATGAGTTATTAAATGCCTTAGACAGATATCTGTATTGTCCATCAAAAAAGATATCTATAATACTTATAAACTCCATAAAAATGCATGTGGTCAAAATTGTAACCGGCATATCAAAACTTTTTCTCTTTTTATTTGAAATATAAAACCAAAATATTAGTAAAATAATCCCCCAAAAAAGAAAACCTTTCCTATTGCATACACATATGGCAACAGCCCACATACACCCTCTTATCACCTTATTGACTGTCTCTTATACACATCTCCGAGCCCACGAGACAAGAGGCAATCTCG
>ENA-OXTU01000166-OXTU01000166.1-human-gut-metagenome-genome-assembly--contig:-NODE-166-length-25145-cov-20.055201_pt1 | contig 25145 bp, 19 predicted proteins | sample MGYA00249344_ERZ652650 | MGnify/ENA primary metagenome ERZ652650 (study PRJEB26925, sample SAMN05826532) | human gut metagenome | biome: ENVO:2100002; feature: ENVO:00000062; material: ENVO:00002003...
AGATTGCCTCTTGTCTCGTGGGCTCGGAGATGTGTATAAGAGACAGCCCCAGAACCGCGACCCCCTGCCCGCCGAGAGCGAAGCCTGTATGCCCTGGCTGCGAGAGCAGTTCCGTCTGCTGCGGCCTAAAATCGTCGTCTGCCTGGGCCGCATCGCCGCCCAGCGGATGATACGCGTCGACTTTTCGGTGACGAAGGAGCACGGCACCTTTATTGAGAAGAACGGCATCCTCTTCATGGGGACGTTCCACCCCGCCGCCCTGCTCCGTCAGCCCCAGAACAAGCCGGAGGCTTTCGGCGACTTCGTGGCCCTGCGGGATAAAATACACGAGGTGTGCGAGCATACGTATTGACCCTCACTTTTTTCCTCATTTTTGCATACCCTATAGCAAAAGTGAGGTGTTTGAGTATGAATGCTGTACGCAGCGATTCTGTTGATTTCTTTCTGGGCACTACCACCCCCGCCGGGTTCAAGGGCTATTTTGAGCCGCTTCGGCAGGAACCGGGGATGCAGATGTATCTCATCAAAAGCGGGCCGGGCTGCGGCAAATCGACGCTGATGAAGCGGCTGGCCGTCAAGGCCGAGCAGAAGGGGGAGCCTATCCAGCGCATCCACTGCGCCAGCGACCCCGACAGTCTGGACGGCGTCATCTTTCTCGACAAGCGCGCCGCCATCGTGGACGCCACCGCACCCCATGTCATGGAGCCGGACGCCCCGGGCGCAGAGGAGCAGGTGGTGAGCCTGTACCACACACTGGACGCCGACGCCCTCCACGCCCACGCCGACGAGGTGAAGCGGCTCTTCGCCCAGAACACTGCCCTGCGCAGCCGGGCCGCGCGGTATATCGCATCTGCCGGGAGCCTGCTGCTGGACAGCCGCCGGGCTGAGGCGTGCAGTGCCAACTTCGAGAAAGTCCGCCGCTACGTCAAGCGGCTCTGCGCCCGGACTCTCCCCCGCCTGCCCGAGGGGGCCTCGGCCAGCGAAGAGCTGCGGCTGCTGTCGGCCATCACGCCGAAAGGGCCGGTCTTCTACCGCGGCACCGTACAGGCGCTGGCCAACCGGTATGTGGTCTTCCATGACGACTACGGCGCCGTCTCCCGCCTGCTTCTCGAGCTCATCCGGGCCGAGGCGCTGGCCCGGGGCTACCACATCATCACCTGCCCCTGCGCCATGCACCCCGACGACAAGATAGACCATCTCTTCATCCCGGCCCTCCGGCTGGCTTTCCTCACCGACAACCGGTGGCACCCGGTGCAGCTGCCCGGCGTGCAGGCCGTCCGGTGTACCCGTTTCGTGGACCGGGAAAATCTGGCGGGCTACCGCGCCCGTCTCCGCTTCAACGAGCGGGCGGCAGCAGAGCTTTTGGAACAGGCCGCCGACCTGATGGCACAGGCCAAAGCCTGCCACGACGAGCTTGAGACGTACTACCGCGCCGCCGTGGACTTCGGCAAGGTGGACGAAGCTGCCGCCCAGTGCGCCGGGATGCTGGGGCTGGCGTAGGATTGGTGTCCGGATTGGGACTCTCGGCCATGCTATCCTTCGTCCAACCTCTCAGTCTCGCATTCGCTCGACAGCTCCCCTAGTAGGGGAGCCTCTGGCGAAACTGTCCACTTTGCGGGGAATGCCAAAGCCTCTCCTACCAGGAGAGGTGGCACGGCGTCAGCCGTGACGGAGAGGTTGTACAAAGACGGGCCTGCCAATTATAATATAAAAAGTCAAAAAGGAAGTGACCCGCTATGCCTGCTTTTCGCCTGCCTGTCCGCCAGCTGGTGGAATTTTTGCTCCGCACCGGCAGCATCGACAGCCGCTTTACCGGCTTCGACCGCGCCAACGAGGGCGCACGCATCCACCGCAAGCTCCAAAAGGCCGCAGGCGAAGGCTACGCCGCCGAAGTCTTTCTCTCCGGCGAACGGGAGGCGGCGGGCATCCCCTTCACCATCGAAGGCCGGGCCGACGGCATCTTCACCGACGAGGCGGGCGTGACGGTCATCGACGAGATAAAGACCACAGCCGTCCCCGCCGACGACATCGCCGAGGACATGAACCCCTGCCACTGGGCGCAGGGAATGGTCTACGGGGCGCTGTATGGCCGTCAGCAGGGGCTGGAAAAGCTGGACGTCCGGCTCACCTACTACCAAATCGACACCGACGACATCCTCCGCTTCGTGCGGCATTTCACCCTTGAAGAGCTGGAAGCGTTTTTGCAGGATCTGCTCGAGCAGTACGCCCCCTGGGCGCAGCGTCAGCTGGCGTGGAAGGAGCAGCGGGGCGTGAGCCTTTCGGCGCTGGATTTCCCCTTTCCGGCCTACCGGCCCGGGCAGAGGGCGCTGGCAGGCGAAGTCTACCGCGCCTGCACTGCCGCGCCGTCTAAAAGCGGCGTCCGGCTCTTCTGTCAGGCCCCCACCGGCATCGGCAAGACCATGAGCGTCCTCTTCCCTGCTCTGCGGGCCATCGGCACCGGCTGCGGCGAGAAGCTGTTCTACCTGACGGCCCGCAACACGACTCAGTCCGCCGCCGAGGATGCCATTGCGCGGCTGCGGGCGTCTGATTCCAAGCTGGCTCTGCGCAGCGTGACCCTGACAGCCAAGGAGAAGGTCTGCCTCCACCCGGATGCCGAGGGCCATCCCGCCTGCCTGCCGGAGCTCTGCCCCTACGCAAACGGCTACTACGACCGGGTGAACACGGCCCTGAAAGCCCTTCTGGACGACGGCACCGGCCGCTTCGACCGGGCCGCGCTGGCCGACGCCGCAAAGCAGTTCACGGTCTGCCCCTTCGAGCTGGGGCTGGACCTGAGCGAGTGGTGCGACGTCATCATCGGCGACTATAACTACCTCTTCGACCCCGTAGTGCATCTGCGGCGGTTCTTCGACAGCGCGGGCGACTGGCTCTTCCTCGTGGATGAGGCCCACAATCTGCCCGAGCGGGCGCGGGCCATGTACTCGGCACGCTTCTGCAAGAGCAGCCTCACCGAGGCAAAACGCGCACTCGGGCGGGGCAAAAGCACCCTTAAGACAGCTCTGAGCAAGGCCGACAAAGCCTTTTTAGAGGGACGAAAAGCGGTCTCGACCCTCGCGCCCCGCCGGGGCAGCACTGCCGCCGAAGAGGACGACAGCGGCCAGACCTCACTGCCGGGATCTGCGGAGACGCCCGCCATCGAGCTGCCCGCCGCCGACTACGCTCAGGACGGCACGGTGTTCTGCAAGGAGCTTCCCTCAGCCCTGCTGGCCCCACTGCGGGCGCTGACGGCTCCCTTGCAGGACTGGCTGGAAGACAATCCCGACGCCGAAGCCCACGCGGCCCTGCTGGATCTCTACTTTGAGGTGCAGGACATCCTGCGGGCGTCGGAACGGTACGACGAGCATTTTGCCGCCCAGCTCACCGCCCGGGGCAGTGACCTTGAATTGCAGCTGCTCTGCCTCGACCCGTCCCCCTTCGTGGACGCAAGCCTTTCGGCAGGGCGGGCGGCGGCGCTGTTCAGCGCGACGCTGACGCCGCCGGGCTACTACCGCACCGTCCTCGGCTGTCCCGAGGCCCGGGCCGTGGCGCTGGAAAGCCCCTTCCCGGCAGAAAACCTCGGGCTCTACTGTCTGCCCTCCATCTCCACCCGCTACCGCCAGCGGGAGGCCAGCATCCGGCCCATCTCGGACGCCATCGCGGCGCTGGCGTCCAGCCGGGTGGGCAACTATCTGGCCTTCTTCCCCAGCTATGCCTATCTGCGGCAGGTGTGGGAGGACTTCACCGCCCGCTACCCGGACATCGGCACACTGGTACAGGAGAGCGGTCTGGACGACGCCGGGCGGGCGGCGTTCCTCGAGCGGTTTTCGCCCTGCCCGGAGAAGACGCTTCTCGGCTTCGGGGTCATGGGCGGCATCTTCGGCGAGGGCGTGGACCTCGCGGGCGACCGGCTCATCGGCTGCGCCATCGTGGGCGTGGGCCTGCCGCAGGTGAGTCCCCGTCAGGAGATGCTGCGCCGCTACTACGACGCCCAGAACGGGGCGGGCTTCGACTACGCCTACCGCTGGCCCGGGATGAACAAAGTCCTGCAGGCCGCCGGGCGGGTCATCCGGACGCAGGAAGATAAGGGCGTGGTGCTGCTCCTCGACGACCGCTTTGCCCAGAGCGAGTACGCCCGGCTCTTCCCGAAGCATTGGAGGCATCTGGAGTATCTGAGGGATACGGAAGAGTTGAAGAAAAAGCTGGAAGATTTCTGGAAAGGCTGAACCTCTCCGTCACGGCTGACGCCGTGCCACTGCCCGGGTTGCGGTGGCCAGCGGCAGCTTGACAAAGCGCATTGTCCAGAAGCTGCTGTCCTCTGTAGCAAGGCCCACCCTTTTGCGCCATATTGCGCCTCAAGCGTCCAGCTCAGAGCTGCCCGGCCTGCCAAGGGCTCCCCTCGGTAGGGGAGCTGTCTGCGAAGCAGACTGAGAGGTTTTTCCCACACAAAAAAGAGGCAGACTCGCATCTGCCTCTTTTTCCATGCACTTATCGCCTTGCTTTCGCCGTCTTTTTCCGCATGATGTCCCACGAGGGCATCTGGCTGCGCAGGGTATCCCACGCCGTCATCCGGACGCTCGTCCGGGTGCGCAGACCTTCGAAAGCCTCATCGAGGTACTGCATCTCAGCCACCGCATGCATCGCGTGGTCGGAGACGCAGAGACGGCCCAGCGGGGTCTTACAGAGCGCCAGGACCATGGCGTCCATCTTCCGGCGGCCGGGCGTACCGGCACGGTAGCAGTCGGTGTTCTCCTTGTCGTCCACAGGGATATGGGCGGCTTTCAGCATCTCGCAGGCCTCCCACGCGGCATCGAGGACCAGGTCACGCTGCTCCTTCGTCGCCTTGGAGAGGTCGCCGCTGCAGGCGTAGCAGAGATAGCAGGCCGGCAGGATGAGGGCGAGGTGGCACTTGAGCCATCCGTCCATGTCGCTGACGAAGGTCAGCTTGTACTTTGCACCCTCGAAAGCCGTCTTGACCCGGTAGCGGAAGACGCCCGAAAGGGGCGCGGTAGCCCCGCCGATGGTCATATCCACACCGACGTGGGCGCTGACGACCTTATCGACATCCCGGTGGCCGCCGCTGCTCTGGAAGCCGAAGGCGATCTTATCCGCCGGGCGCTGCATGGCCTGCATGACCTCCACGGCGTGGGGGTCGTTGCCCACGAAGACGAAGTATTCGCTCCTGTTCTGCTTGAGGATGGGCAGCACGTCGGGCAGCTGCCCGGCCTGCATCGTCACGAAAACGAGGTCGTAGCAGTCGTCCGGGGCCAGCGTGTCGATGGTGGCCACCCGATCCACCGTGGTGCGGCACTGCGCCCAGTGGCGGATGACGAGACCCCTTTGGTCGAGCCTCTCCTTCCACTCGCCCCGCGCCAGCATGGTGACGACATTCTTTTTGTTCTGCAGCAGACGGTGGGCCAGCTCACAGCCCTGCACACCTGCACCATAGACCAGTATCCTCATCTCTGCCTGCCTCCTTATACAGGCCCCACCCGGGGGCCGGAAGTCATCAGTGCTTCAAAAACGAGAAGAATCCCTTCTTCTCATACGGCTTTTCCTCTGCGCCGGTCACGGTATAGCCCGTGTCGGCGATGGCAGCCTTCAGGGCCTCGATGTCCAGCGGCTGGGCCGAGACGATGACCGTCTCTCCCTTAGTGTGGGAGGAAGTCACCTTCTCCACCTGCGCAGTCTTGCGCACCACCTCGTTGACGTGGCTCTCGCACATGCTGCACATCATGCCGTCTACTTTCAGCGTCGTCTGAACCATTGGTCAGTACCTCCTAAGAATCGTCATCCACTGGGCAGACTGCACAAGCCGCCCGTGCGTTTTTCGTCATTTTGTTAGTTTTGCCTAACTTTCTATGGGAAACAAAAGGCCGTCGGCCCCGCGCACCCCTCAGCGCCCGAGACAAAAGACCCTGTTTCTCTGTTTCCGTCTTCATCATACCACACCGGTATGGTAATTGCAAGTGCCGGTTCCTCACAGTACACGGGTGTGGTATATTTCTCCCGTCTCTACGTCTTTCCAGTAGAAGACGCCGTTTTCCAGAATCATATAGCTGTGGGGACTGTTTTCCTTCGGGATGCTCAGGGAGCCGGGGTTGAGGCAGACGTTCCTCTGCCCGAACTCCGTCCACGCCGGGACGTGGGTGTGGCCGTGGAGCAGGATGTCCCCTTCGGCCAGCGGCGGCGGGTTCTTTCCATTATAGATATGCCCGTGGGTGGCATAAATGAGCTTTTCGCCCGCCGGGAGGATGCAGTAATCCGCCATCACCGGGAGATCCAGCACCATCTGGTCCACCTCGGCCTCGCAGTTGCCCCGGACGCAGCAGAGTTTGTTTTTCAGGCCGTTCAGCATCGGGATGACCTCTTTCGGCGCGTAGTCCCGGGGCAGGTCGTTCCGGGGGCCGTGGTAAAGCAGGTCGCCCAGCATCAGCAGCCGGTCAGCCCCCTCCCGCTCAAAGGCCTCCACCATCTTCTTGCAGTAATAAGCCGACCCGTGCAGGTCGGACGCGATCATCCATTTCATGGCATCTTTCCCCTTTTGTCCTGTTTTTGACTTCATTGTAAAGGCTCTCAAACAGAAAGTCAAGCATGGCTCCCAGAGGTCGGAAACGCTTTTCACCTTTTTTATTTTATCCTATCCCCTTGTCAGTGCAGATGTAAAATGATAAAATTTTCCTGTCCGAAAATCTCATTTTGTTAGGAAGGAAAAAACATTATGGAACAAAATCATGACATGGATGAGATCAACCTCCTCGAGTTGGCGCGGCTTCTCTGGAGCCACGCATTGCAGATCGCTGCGGCCGGCATTGCGGCAGCGGTCATCTGCCTGCTGGTCTGTACCTTCGTATTGACGCCCCGCTATCAGGCCTCCGTCAATCTAATCGTCAATTCCCGGCAGGACGGCAATGCTTCCATTACCAGTGACAACATCAACTCGGCCCGGAATCTCATCGACACTTATGCAGTCATCATCAAGAGCAACATCGTCCTGAACGACGTCATCGAGCAGCTGGGTCTGGATATGACCTACCGTCAGCTGCTGGCCTGCGTCTCTGTGGACGGCGTGGGCTCGACCCAGATCATGTCCATCACGGTCACCAACGAGGACCCCGCCCTGGCCGGAAAGATCGTGCAGGCCATCGCCGAGACTGCCCCCGATGTCATCGTGGACAAGGTGGAGGCCGGCTCCCTCCTGCAAGGTCGTGAGCGACGTGGAGATCACGAGCAACCCCGTCTTCCCTCAGACGAAGAAGTACGTCCTGACCGCTGCTCTCGGCGGCATTGTGGCGGCCTGCGGCATTCTGGTTCTCGACCACCTGCTCCATGACTACATCGTCGATAGCGAGGACATCCAGAAAAAGCTGGAGCTTCCTGTACTCGGCCTTATCCCGGAGGTGTAATACCATGTGGAATCCGTTCAACCGAAACACCATCTCCAACTCTTCGGCAAGCAAGCGTTCGCTTCAGCTCATCACCCAGAAGGGTATGCCGTTTGCCTACGTTGAAGCTTACAAAGCTCTGCGCACCAACCTGAACTTTCTGTCCGGTTCCGGCGATGTCCACGCTTTCGTCGTCACCAGCACGGTCCCGGAAGAGGCAAAGTCCAATGTGTCGGTCAATCTGGCGCTGGCTCTGACGGAAAGCGGCAAAAAGGTCGTCCTCGTGGACTGCGACCTCCGCAAGCCTGTCCTTCACCGCTATCTGAAGGCCGGACACAATCTGAAAGGTGTCTCCAACGTCCTGTCCCGTCAAGTGGCGCTCTCCGACGCCCTCGTCGAGCTGAAGGACATCCCCAACCTGACGTTCCTGCCGGCCGGCACCACCCCTCCCAACCCTTCTGAGCTGCTCAGCCAGCCCCAGATGCAGGAGATGGTGAACACGCTGCGCGGGAGCTATGACTTTGTCATCCTCGATGCGCCTCCCATCTCGATGGTCACGGATGCCGCCGTCATCGGCCGCATCGTGGACGGTGCTCTCTTCGTCGTCCGCTCCAAGTATGCGTCCACCGACGCCGTCAAGACAGCCCTCGAGAAGCTTCAGGATGCCGGCGTAAAAGTCCTTGGCGCCGTTCTTACCCGTTATGATGCCAAAAAATCGCTCAAGCGCTCGGATTATGGGTACGGATATTACTACTATAATAGTAATTATTCCTATGGTCCCCCCGATGGCATTTCAGAGTCAGCAGCCAAAAATAGCGGCCTGACGTCAAAAAAGCAGCATAACGGCAAAGAAAAGCATTCCGTACATACGGAGGATGAAGCATGACAGACCTTCATTGCCATATCCTTCCTAACATTGACGATGGTGCCAAAGATGTTTCGATCTCCCTTCGTCTGCTGGAAAAAGAGTATGCAGACGGTGTGCGGAACATTGCTTTTACGAGCCACTTCAACAGTGAGTGGACGACTCCCGATGCATTCCTGCAAAAGCGTGCGGCCGCCTATGAGACACTGACAGCCGCGCTTCCGACCGGACCGGAAGCCATGCAGTTCCGCTTCAAGCTGGGCTGTGAAGTCTACTTCTCCCCCAAGCTCTGTGAGCTGGATGCCAAGGCGCTCTGCATCGGCGATACCTCTTATATGCTGGTGGAGTTTCCCACTACCCACAAGCCCCATTTCATCCGGCAGACCTTCGCCCTCCTGCAGGAGCAGGGCGTTCTGCCCCTCATCGCCCACATCGAGCGATACCCCTACGTCCTCGAAGACCCCACCCTGCTCTACAACTGGGTGGCCACCGGAGCCTATGTCCAAATCAACGCGGGCGCACTGCTGGATTCTCCAAAACTGCGCCGGACGCTCTGCAAGTTCATCTCGTGGCAGCTTGTCCACGTCATCTCGACGGACACCCACTCCCTGGACAAACGCCCGCCCCGGATGGCAGAAGCCGCTGCTGTTCTGGAAAAGGAGCTGGGCAGAGAGACTGCCTCAAAGCTTTTGCAGAACGGCGACGCACTTTTCGACGATGAGGAGCTGGATGTTTTCACTCCCCACCGGCCCAAAAAGTTCCTGAATTTCTGGATGTGACAGGCCTGTGAGTCCTCTATCCAGCTGAGCTTCCTCTCTATGCTGGTTTTTGTGAAAAGTCATACTTTTTCCTTGACAATCCACCCGTTTCGTGGTATCCTATCGCAGGCCGGTCAGAAAGGCTCTTCCCGTACTGCCCTTTCCGGCCCGCATCCCGGTGCCGTCCGGCGGCGTCCCGTAACACCGCTTTTGCGATGCACCGTATTTCTCAGCACTTCAATAAAACCCGTGTGGATTTTTACAGCATAGATGTTTGCTACTTTTCGCCACACAATGGCCCGCTTTAAGCCGCCGTTGTGTGGCTTTTCTTGTGCGGAAATTTCAGGAAAGGAAGCTTTTGCCCCCATGAACGATACTTTTATGAAGACGAAGCCGGTGTTCCCGCTGCTGGTGTCGATGGCTCTGCCCAACGTCATCTCCATGCTGGTGAACTCGCTGTACAACATCGTGGACAGCCTCTTTGTGGCCCAGATCAACGAGCAGGCCATGACGGCCCTCTCCCTCGTGTTCCCCATCCAGAACTTCGTGAACGCCGTTGCCATCGGCTTCGGCGTGGGCATCAACGCCCTCGTTGCCCTTTACCGGGGCGCAGGCGACCACGACAGGGCGGACGCCGCCGCCACCCACGGCATGGCCCTCTCGGTGCTCCACGGCATCCTCTGCACGCTGGCAGCTACCGCCATCATGCCCGGCTTCCTGGCCCGGTTCACCGCCGACGGCACCATCGTCTCTATGGGCGTGACCTACTCCACCATCGTCTTCCTGTTCGCTACCGTGAACATGGCCAGCCTCGCCTTTGAGAAGCTCTTCCAGGCCGTGGGCCGGATGAAGCTCACCATGATCGCCCTCATCTCGGGCTGTGTCTGCAACATCCTGCTGGACCCCGTCCTCATCTTCGGCCTTGGCCCGGTGCCTGCCATGGGCATTGCAGGCGCGGCGCTGGCTACCGGCATCGGACAGGCCGCCACTCTCGTCATCTATCTCGTGGTCTACAGCACCACCGAGTCGCCCGTCCATCTGCGCCGGAAGGCCCTGCGGCCTGACCTCTCTCTCGAAGGCCGTCTCTACGCTATCGGTGTGCCTGCCATCCTGAATCTGGCCCTGCCCTCCATGCTGGTCACCTTCCTCAACGGCCTGCTGGTGGCCTTCTCCGAAAGCTATATGGTGGTGCTGGGCATCTACTATAAGCTCCAGACTTTCCTCTATCTGCCCGCCAGCGGCATCGTGCAGGGAATGCGCCCCCTCATCGGCTACAACTACGGTGCAAAAGAGCACGCCCGCGTGGCAAAGCTCTACCAGCTCACCCTCGGCATGAGCGCCATCATCATGGCGGCAGGCACCGTCATCTGTATGGCCGCTTCCGCGCCCCTCATCGGCCTGTTCTCCTCCAACCCCGAGACCATCGCCATCGGCCAGACCGCCCTGCGCATCATCTGCCTCGGCTTTGTGGTGTCGGCGGTGTCCACCACCTCTTCCGGCGCGCTGGAAGGTCTGGGCAAGGGTGCGGCCTCGCTGGTCATCTCCCTCTGCCGGTACGTCATCTTCATCATGCCGCTGGCGTGGCTGCTCTGCCGCCAGCTCGGCCCCACCGGCGTCTGGCACGCCTTCTGGGTCACGGAAGTGCTGTCGGCTGTCATCGCCTTTGCGGTGTATCGGAAGAGCGTAATTAAGAAGTAAGAGAAAGCCCGATGCATCGCATCGGGCTTTCTCTGTTATCTATCTTCCGGCACCAGCGCACACACCAGCCGCACCATCCACGGCAAAAAAGGCAGCCAGAGCAGGGCGCAGCAGACGTTGAAGGCGGTGTGGGCATTGGCGATTTGCCGGGAAATGACTTCCAGCTCCGGGCCTTTGGGGGAGATAAGCTCCACCAGCCGGACGAACCAGGGCAGCAGCACCGCCGCCAGCAGACTCCCGCTGAGGTTGAAGCAGCTGTGGGCCAGTGCGGCGCGGGCGGCGTCCTTCCCCTGCCCGATGCAGGCCAGCAGGGCCGTGACCGTCGTGCCGATGTTATCGCCCAGAAGGACCGGCACCGCCCCGGCAAGGCCCAGTACGCTGTGGATGCCGTCCGGCCCGGCCTGACGGGCCACGTTCTGCAGCAGCGCGATGGTGGCCGAACTGCTCTGCACCACCATGGTCATGGAGAGGCCCAGCAGGATGCCCAGAAGCGGCGACTCCTTCACCCGGGTCATCCAGTCGAGAAAGACCGCCTGCCCGGCCAGCGGCTGCAAAGCCCGGCCCAAAATGTCGATGCCCTCGAAGAGCAGCCCGAAGGAGAACACCGCCTCGCCCACGGCCTGCCAGCGGGGCCTGCGGGCCGCGAAGTCGAGGAGGAAGCCCAGAAACAGCACCGGGTACACCAGCGTCTGGACATCGAAGGCGATGAGCTGTGCCGTCATGGTGGTGCCGATGTTGATGCCGTAGATGACGGCCACCGCCCGGGGCAGTTCCAGCAGCCCGGCGCTGACGAAGCCGATGACCATTACTGTGGCTGCCGAGCTGCTTTGGAGCACTGCCGTCACGGCCAGCCCGGTGAGGACGCCCAGCAGCGGCGTGGCCGTCAGCCGGGCCAGCAGCCGCTTCATGGCGTCACCCGCCGCCCGCTGCAAGGCGCGGCTCATTCTGTCCATCCCGTAAAGGAACATCGCCAGCCCGCCGAACAGCGCAAAGAGCATCTCCATCCCCTGCTCCATCCGCACACCCCCTTGTCCGTCAGTGTATGAGGGGGCTGTCCCGGAAATGCAAAAAGAGGACATCCCAAAAAGTTGAGATGTCCTCCGAGACCCGCGCGTTATCTGATAAAGTTCCAAAATAGCATCGGCACAACGTCCAAAATCAAACTTTATCAAGGTGATAAACTTCGGGTGAGCTGATAAAGTTCGAACTTTATCAATAGGGGAAACTTTATCAAGTTGATAAAGTTCATTTTACAACGCAAGTATGTCCTTAATTTGAAACTTTATCATATAATCTACCTCAGTAGAGCGTGTTACTTCATCAGCCCCATCGTCCATGCCCGGACCAGCAGGCCCAGCAGGACGACGGCCAGCAGCACCACGGTGAGAGCACGGCTCTGGGTGCGCTGACGCTTCTTGCGGCGGGCCGTGGTTTGCATATTCTGGCGGCTGCGGCTGTTCCGGCCAGAGGTATTCCGGCTGCGGCCTGATGTCCCCCGGCCCGAAGCGGCACGATTCCCGCCGCTCTGGCGCTTGCGGGATGTGCTGCCGCTTTTCTGGGACTTCTGACGGCGGGGCGCTTCGTCCTCAGCCTTCTTCTGAGGCTCGATGGTCTCTGACGCGCCGCAGCAGGACAGAAAGTCCTCCGCCATCCGATAATACTTCTCGAGGTCGCCGGTAGTCAGGGCCGTTCCCTCATAGCCCGCTTCCAGCTCCTCCACGGCCTCGTTGAACCGGATCGCCGCCTGTGCGGCTGCGGTCCTGTCGGAGGCGTGGGCGGCCTCGTTGCGGGCCATCCGCACCGCGTTGCAGGCGCGGCGGGCCGCTGCCGGGTGGGGCGTATTGCCCAGCAGGTCCAGAGGCCGGGCGGCGTCCTTTTCCGGGTCCAGCAGGATGCGCATACAGAGGGTGGTATCCAGCTGCTGCCAGCCGGTGCGGCCATTCAGCTCCGGCAGGCGCTCGTAGTAGTCGGGGCTCTCCTTCTGGCGCTGGGCCAGATGCTTCAGCAGGGCGTCCACGCTGTGAGCGCCGGGCTTTTCCTCCCAGTGCCAGCGCAGCAGCTTCCGGCTGATGTCGTCGCAGGCCGCTTTTATCTCGAACGCGGCCTGCAAAGCTTCGTCAGGCATAATCATCTCTCCTTGTTAAACCTCTCCGTCACGCCTACGGCGTGCCACTGCCCGGCCATGTCTGCGAAGCAGACGGAGAGGTTATTCCTTAAATTAAAAGCGGAGGAAGCCTCTGCCTCCTCCGCCGTACATCCTATTTTACATCATGAACTGAGAATACACGAAGCCGCACAGGGCGATGCCCGCACACACGATGGCGGTGATGGGCGGCACCCAGCGGATGAGCGTCTCAGCGATGCTGTCACGGGGGTCTTCCTCTTCGCAGTCGTCCTCCTCGTCCAGCGGCTTTGCCTGCAGGCAGGCCGGCGCGGCGGCGGGAGTCGAGGGTACCACACGAGTGCCGTACTTCTCCACCTCTTCGTCCGGCGCAAAGGACTTGGCCGGGCGCACCGGCTCCGGCTGGCGGGACAGAACGCGGGTCGCCTCCTGCTCCGAGGCGCGGGACACAACGCGGGTCGCGTCCATCTCAGCGGCAGGCGCATAGCCGGGCGCAGACTCCGCCGCCCGGGGCGGGATAATACGGGTGGCTTCCTCCTGCGCCGCACCCACGATGCGGGTAGGCTCCTCCGCAGGCGCAGCCGGGCGTACCGGCTGGGCCGCAGGCTGCGGCTCGGGCTGGCGCACCGGGGCTTCCGGCTGCAGCAGGGTGTTCAGCGCGTTCTGCAAAAGGATGCGGTCACTGCCGCACTCGGAGCAGTAGACGGTGTCCTCTTCCTTAGGGTGGAAGGCACCGCAGGCGCAGTACCAGCCGTTCTCGAAGACCTGGGGCATAAACTTCATGCCGGTGCGGTTCATCCGGGCTTCGAGGGCCTTCTGCATCTCGACGCTCAGGCGGCGGGGGGCCGGCAGGCGCACCCGCTTGATGCTCTCGAGGTGGACGACCTTCCTGCCGCTGTAGACATTGCGCAGGGTAACGTCCACGCTGGTGATGGCCTTCTGGGTGACAAAGACGGCATCGTCCATGCCGAAGCTCTCGCCGGGCTTTGCGGTAAGGTCACGGTACTCGAACTCGTCCTCACAGAGGATGACGCCGTCCACGCCCTTGCACTTGAAGTGGATCTCCAGTGCCGTCAGGGTCACGCGGGAAATGTTCTTAAAGGTCAGACAGACCGCGTGTTCGCCGCTGACTTCGCCCTTGAGCAGCTCCACGCAGACGAACTGCACCGGGCTGCCCGGGGTGTAATAGTTGGCCCGTGTCCGCGCGACCGGTTCAAAATTTTCCTCCACAACACTCTCCCCTTTCTCTTGGTTTACTGGTTGGCTTCGCCTTCATCCGGCGTTTCGGGGGCCGGGGCTTCCTGCGGGGCGGCATCCACTGCCTCAGCAGGTTCGGCAGGCTCCGCAGCCTCTGCGGTCTCGGCCTGTTCCACAGGCTGGACAGTGGGCTGATCCTCGGCGGGCTTTGCGTCGGGGTCCTCACGCGGGGTCAGGGTCTCGCCTGCCATCACGGCGTTGAACTCCTTCTCGTTCAGCTTCTCGCGCTCCATCAGGGCCTGTGCCAGCGCATGGAGCTGGTCGATATGCTCCGTCAGGGTGCGGCGGCAGGTCTCGTAGGCCTCGTCGATGATGTCCCGCATCTCGCTGTCGATCTCAGCAGCGGTGGTCTCGCTGTAGCCCTTGCCCTGACCGAGGTCGCGGCCCAGGAAGGTCTCCTCCTGAGAGGTGCCGTAGACCACAGGGCCAAGGCGCTCGGAGAAGCCGTACTTGGTGATCATCTGGCGGGCGATGTTCGTCGCCTGCTGCAAGTCGTTGGACGCACCAGTGGAGATGTCGTCCAGGATAAGCTGCTCGGCTACGCGGCCGCCCAGACTGGACACGATGTCCTCGAACATCTCGCCCTTGGTGACGTAGCTGCGGTCTTTCTCGGGCAGATACATGGTGTAGCCGCCGGCCTGACCGCGGGGGATGATGGTGATCTCATGCACACGGGGGTGGTGCTTGCAGTAGAAGCCCGCCACAGCGTGGCCTGCCTCGTGGTAGGCGGTGAGCTTTTTCTCTTCGGGGGTGACGACCCGGCTCTTCTTCTCGGGGCCGGCCATGACCTTCATGGAAGCCTCTTCGATGTCCTCCATCGTAATGGCCTTGCGGCTGCGGCGTGCAGCCAGCAGAGCGGCCTCGTTGACGAGGTTCTCGAGGTCAGCGCCCGCAAAGCCTGCGGTGCGCTGTGCGATGACCTTGAGGGAGACATCCGGGGCGAGGGGCTTGTTCTTGGTGTGGACTTTCAGGATCTCCTCGCGGCCCTTGACGTCGGGCAGGCCGACGTAGACCTGACGGTCGAAGCGGCCCGGGCGGAGCAGGGCCTTATCGAGGATGTCGGCACGGTTGGTGGCCGCCATGACGATGACGCCATCGTTGGCCTCGAAGCCGTCCATCTCGACCAGCAGCTGGTTCAGGGTCTGCTCGCGCTCGTCGTGACCGCCGCCGAGACCAGCACCGCGCTGACGGCCCACAGCATCGATCTCATCAATGAAGATGATGCAGGGCATGGTCTTTTTTGCCTTGTCGAAGAGGTCGCGCACACGGGATGCGCCGACGCCGACGTACATCTCGACGAAGTCAGAGCCGGAGATGGAGTAGAACGGCACACCGGCCTCACCGGCGCAGGCGCGGGCCAGCAGGGTCTTGCCGGTACCCGGAGGGCCGACGAGCAGCACGCCGTGAGGGATGCGTGCGCCCAGAGAGTTGAACTTGTCGGGGCTCTTGAGGAACTCCACGACCTCTTTCAGTTCTTCCTTCTCTTCGTCTTCACCGGCCACATCGGCAAAGGTGGCGGTCTTCTTGTTCTCGTGCTCGTCCTTGACCTTGGCTTTGCCGACATTCATGATGCCGCCGCCACCGCCGACGCCGCCCCGCATCATCGAGAACAGCAAAAAGCCGGTGCAGCCCAGCATCCCCAGATAGAAGATGATCTCCATCCAGGGGATGGTCTCCTTGAGAGAGGTGTAGTCGTAGGTCATGGGCGCGTCGGGATTCGCCGCGTCGTAGGACTCGATATACTTGTCCACGTTCTCGATGAAAACGTAGGCATAGGGCAGTTTATAGCGGACGGTGACGGTGCCGTCGTCCTCCTGCACTGCGCCGGTGGACTCCGACGAGGAGGAGAACATCCCGCTCAGCAGACCGCCGGTAGACTGCACCGTGCTCTGGGTGGAGGAGACGTCCGGCAGGGGCAGGTCGCCTTCCTTCAGGTTCAGGGTGATGACGCTGGTGTTGCGGTCCAGCGTGAAGGCCGTGACCTGATTGTGCTCAAAGTAATGGACGACGGTGGAGTAGCTCATGGTCGAGCCGCTGGTGCTGCCCGACCCGCTGCCCATCACCGACCAGACCATCAGCACGGCGGCCAGCGCCAGTGCAAGGATGAGCGGATTGATACGAGGTCTCTTAGGTTGCAAAAGGATCAACTCCAGTTCTGGTTTTATTTCTTACTTTTCGTAGACGCTGGGTTTGAGTACGCCGATGTAGGGCAGGTTGCGGTACTTCTCGTCGTAGTCGAGGCCGTAGCCCACCACGAACTCGTCCGGCACCGCGAAGCCCTCGTAGTCCGGGGCGATGTCGGCCTTGCGGCGGCTGGGCTTGTCGAGGATGGTGCAGATCTTCACCGAGTTCGGGTTGCGCATCTTGAGCATCGGCACGAGGTTCGACAGGGTGATGCCGGTGTCGAGGATATCCTCCACGATGAGCACGTCCTTGCCGGAGAGGTCGCCGTCCAGATCCTTGATGATCTTGACGAGGCCGGTGCTGGTGGTGTTGCCGCCGCCGTAGCTGGACACCACCATGAAGTCGATGCTGCACGGGATGCTCACAGCGCGCATCAGGTCGGCCATAAAGACCACCGAGCCCTTGAGGATGGAGACGAGAACGAGGTTTCTGCCCTCATAGTCTTTGCTGATCTGAGCGCCCAGCTCAGCCACTTTCGCTTTCAGCTCCTCTTCCGAAACGAGGACCTTCAAAATATCGTCATTCATGCTCATGATTCGATTCCTCCAAAATTTTCTAGTTCCACCTGCAGCAGCTGCCCGGTGTCCGGCTCGGGGGCCAGCCCATCGGCAAAGCCCTCTCCGCAGACCCACAGCACCTGTCTGCCTGCCGCCAGCAGCGGCAGCGTGTCCCGTTCCCGGGGCGGGATGCCCGCCTCGTTCATCCATTTGCGCAGCTCCCGGTCTACCCCCCGCCCGGCCGGACGGAAGCGGTCGCCGGGCTGACGGCAGCGCAGCCGCAGAACAGGACATATCGAGTTTATTTTAGCATAATCTGCCTGATTTTTTAAGTCTTTTTTATGAACACCCTGTGTTTTTTCTTCAAAACAGGCCGAAACCACCCGGATATGCAGCTTTCTGCCGCCGGGCAGCGGATAATCGCCGCCCTCCGGCAGGGATACTTCAAATTTCGGATAGTCCGCTTTTTCGCCCTGTCGGCGGGTGTTTTGATCGGCTTCCTCCCGCCAGAGCACGCCGTCCCGGGCGCAGAAGCGGACGGCGTCGGTGAGCTGCACCGCGCCGCTGCCCTTTTCCACAAGGTCGGCCAGCAGACGGATATATTTTTCCTCCGCGTCCCGCACCGGCTCCACAAGGCTGTGGAGGGCCATGTCGAGGATGAGCGGGTCAGTCTGCCGCAAAGGCTCTGACATCCACACGGGCTGGCCGCTGCGCAGGGCGTATCCCGCCCCGCCGGGCAGACTTTTTGCGTCCGCTGCCCGGGCCGAAGCCAGCAGCGCATCCGCCTGCCGGGCGAAGTATTCGTCCGCCTTGGCGGCTTTCTCACAAAAGCGGGCCAGATTGCGCTCAGCGGCGCTGTTGACCCCGCAGAGGGCGGGCAGTGCGCCGTGGCGCAGACGGTTGCGGGCGTAGTCGTCGGCGTCGTTGGTCTCGTCGGTGACCCAGCGTTCGCCGCAGGCGCGGCAGACGGCCTCGGTGTCGGCCCTCGTCAGGCAGAGCAGAGGCCGCAGATAGCCCGGGCGGCTGGGCCGGATGCCCGCCGCGCCGTGGAGGCCGGTGCCTCTGGCCAGCCGGAACAGCAGCGTCTCGGCCTGGTCACTCCCAGTATGGGCAGTTGCGACGGCATCTATCCCGTCGGCCAGCACCCGCTCAAAGCAGGCATACCGCAGGCGGCGCGCCCAGTCCTCCCCCGCCCGGGGCTTTCCTGCCTCGGCTTCCAGCTCAGCGGCATGGAACACCCGCAGCGGCAGGCCCAGCCGGGCGCAGACCTCCCGGACGAAGGCTTCGTCCCGGTCCGCCGTCTCCCCCCGCAGGCCGTGGTTGACGTGGCAGACCGTGAGGGCGATGCCCTTTTCCCCGGCCAGCGGGCGCATGAGGCAGAGCAGGGCCATGCTGTCGGCCCCGCCCGAAACAGCCAGCGCGAGATGCTTTTTGCCGTCCAGCAGCTTTTCCCGGGCGCAGAAGCCGCGCACCGTCTGTAAGATCTCTTCGTAGTTCATCAGCGTTTGAAGTCCACATCCATAAAGCGGGTGTGGGCGCCGTCCCAGCCCAGCGGCACCGTGCTGGTCTCGCCGTGACGGTTCTTTGCCACGATGCACTCGGCGGTGTCGGCGTCCACCTCCGCGCCGTCGGGGTTCTGGCTGGCGTAGTAGGAGTCGCGGTACAGGAAGAGGACGCAGTCGGCGTCCTGCTCGATGGAGCCGGAGTCGCGCAGGTCAGACAGCTGGGGGCGGTGGCTGGAGTTGTTGCCCTGCTTTTCCACCGCACGGGACAGCTGGCTCAGAGCGATGATGGGCACGTTCATCTCTTTGGCCATAATTTTGAGGTTTCGGGTGATGGAGCTGATCTCCTGCACGCGGTTCTCGCTGCGCTGGCCGCTGGTCATCAGCTGCAGATAGTCGATGACGATGAGGCCCACGTTGGGGCGGGCGGGGTCCTGATTGACCCGGCGGATTTTCGCCTTCATCTCGGTGATGGTGATGCCCGAGGTGTCATCCATATAAATCGGTGCGTCGTGCAGTTTTTCGGTGGCGAGGGCCAGATACTCCCAGTCCTCCGCCCGGAGCGCACCGGTGCGGAACGCCTGACTGTCGATGCCCGCTTCAGCGGAGAGGATGCGGTTGGTCAGCTGCTCCTTCGTCATTTCGAGGCTGAAGATGGCCACCGGCACCTTCTGCTGCATGGCCACGCGGGTAGCGATGTTCAGCGCGAAACTGGTCTTGCCCATACCGGGGCGGGCAGCGAGGATGATGAGGTCGCCGCGGCCAAGGCCGGTGAGGACGGTGTCCAGCAGCCGGAAGCCGGTGGGGATGCCCTTATACTTGTCGGCGTCGGGGCCGCTGATCTTTTGCAGATTTGTCAGAGTCTCCACCATGCTGGAAGAAAGGGGCGTCAGGGCGCTGGAATCGCGGCCGGAGCGGATCTCATAGATGCGCTGCTCGGCGTTTTCCAGCAGCAGGTCGGCGTCGGGCTCGTCGCCCGCGTCCTGCAAAATGTCCTTTGCGACACCCATCAGCTGGCGCACCAGATACTTTTCCTGCACGATCTGCGCATACGCCTTGACGTTGGAGATGCTGGGGACCGTCTCGGCGAGGCCGGTCAGGTAGACTTTCGCCTCGTCGGCGCTGGGGAACACGCCGTCCGAGATGACGGCGTCCAGCAGGGTGACGAAGTCGATGGTCTGGTCGCTGGTAAAGAGGCGGAGCATCTCGGAGTAGATCTGAGCGTTCTGCCGGGTGTAGAACATCTCGGGCCGGATGATCTCGACGAGGTCGGTCAGGGTCTCGGGTTTCAGCAGCACCGCGCCCAGCACGCTCTGCTCTGCCTGCATATTGTAGGGCAGGTTGATGCCCACGCTCTCGAGGTTGAGTTCGTTATAATGTCGTTCGTTCGGCATGGTCGTTATCCTTCTGCTTTATTTATATAAATGCCGTAAAGCCAAAAAGCGCCCCCTGCCGAGAGGGGGCGCAGATAGCGGTCAAATCAGGCCTGCTCCACTTCTACCTGGACCTTGAAGGAAGCCACAACACCGACATGGAGGCGGACTTTGCCGTTAAAGACGCCCGCGTCCTTGATGTCCTTGGTCTCCAGCTCGATCTTCTTCTTGTCGATGGGAGAACCGGCCAGCTGGGCCAGAGCCTCAGCGACTTCCTTGCCGGTGACCTTGCCGTGCAGACGGCCGGAGGCACCGCCCTTGGCCTTGATGACCACGGTCTTGCCCTCGAGCTTCGCGGCCACAGCCTGAGCGGCGGCCACGTTCTCAGCCTCGTGGAAGTCGGCAGCGGCCTCCTTGCCCCGTGCGATATTCACCGCGCTGGCGTCGGCCACAGCGGCCAGCTTGCGCGGGAACAGAAAGTTGCGGGCGTAGCCGTCGGAGACCTCGTGGATCTCGTCCTTCTTGCCGATGCCCTTGACGTCCTGCTTCAGAATCACTTTCATGATAGTATCCCTCACTTCTCACCGGGAAACCGGTGGATTTCTATGGTTAGTATACAGCAATCGGGCTGTTACGTCAACGCTTACGCCAGCTCCCTGCCCACGACGTCCAGCGCCACCTCGATGACCTTATCCATGTCGTAGTACTTGTACTCGCCCAGACGTCCGCCGAAGATGACCCCCGGCTCGGCGTCGGCCAGCTTCTTGTACTCGGCGTAGAGTGCGCCGTTCTTCTCGTCGTTTACCGGGTAGTAGGGTTCATCGCCGGGCTTCCACTCGGCGCTGTACTCGCGGCTGATGACGGTCTTGGGCTGGGTGCCGAACTCAAAGTGCTTGTGCTCGATGATGCGGGTGTAGGGCGTCTCGGCGTCGGTGTAGTTGACGACGGCGTTGCCCTGATAGTTGTCGGTGTCCAGCGTCTCCGTCTCAAAGCGGACGCTGCGGTACTGCAATGCGCCCAGCTTGTAGCCGAAGTAGGCGTCCACCGGGCCGGTGTAGACGACCCTGTCGGCCAGCTTGTCCAGCTCTGCCTTCTCGGCCAGATAGTCCACGCCCAGGCGCACTTCCACGCCGTCCAGCATCTTCTCCACCATGGCAGTATAGCCGCCGTTGGGGATGCCCTGATACAGGGCGTTGAAGTAGTTGTCGTCGTAGGTAAAACGGACGGGCAGGCGCTTGATGATGAAAGCGGGCAGCTCGGTGCAGGGGCGGCCCCACTGCTTGCCGGTGTAGCCCTTGATGAGCTTTTCGTAGATGTCGGTGCCAACCAGGCTGATGGCCTGCTCCTCGAGGTTCTTCGGCTCCGTGATGCCGGCCTCGGCGCGCTGCTGCTCGATCTTCGCCTTCGCCTCGGCGGGGGTCACGACGCCCCACATCCTGTTGAAGGTGTTCATATTGAAGGGCAGGTTGTAGATCTCGCCGTGATAGTTGGCGACAGGGCTGTTGGTGTAGCGGTTGAACTCCGCGAACTGGTTGACGTACTGCCACACAGCCTTGTTGTTGGTGTGGAAGATGTGGGCGCCGTAGCGGTGGACGTTGATGCCCTCCACCTCTTCGGTGTAGATGTTGCCTGCGATATGAGCGCGCTTGTCGATGACGAGGCAGCGCTTGCCGGCCTTCTTGGCCTCATGGGCAAATACCGCGCCGTACAGGCCAGCGCCAACGATAAGATAATCGTACTGTTTCATCACTGTTTATCCTTTTTCTTCTGTTCGGATTCCGACTCGAGGCCGCTCTTTTTCTGGGCCTCCCGGTACTGGTCGATGGCCGTCTGGATGCGGCTGTGGGCCGCCTCCGGGGTGATATGCTTGAGCTGGGCCGCTGCCATGGTCTGATGACCGCCGCCGCCCAGAGACTCCATGATGACCTGCACATTCACCGCGCCGAGGCTGCGGGCCGAGATGTTGACGCCGCCGCCCACCTGCACGGCCACGAAGCTGGCCTCCACGTTCTGGATGGTCAGCAGGTCGTTGGCCGCCTGAGCGATGGCCACCCGGGCCTCGGGGGCCACCTCGCCGCTGACGGTGATGGCGCAGCCCCGGTACATCTGGGCTTCCGATACCAGCCTGGCCTTGGTGGTGTACTCCACCATGCTCACGTCAAAGAGCTGACGCACGTGCTCCGTCTCCGCGCCGTAGCGGCGGAGGGCCGCAGCGGCCTCGAAGGTGCGCACGCCGGTGTGGAGGGTGAAGTCACGGGTGTCCAGCATGATGCCGGAGAGCAGTCCCTCGGCCTCGATGCGGTTGGGCTTGTCGTCCCGGTCGCCTACATACTGCAAGAACTCCGTGACCAGCTCACTGGCCGAGGATGCATAGGGCTCGTGGCAGACGAGGTCGGCCTTCTCGATGAAGCCGACGCCCTTGCGGTGGTGGTCGATGACAGCCACCTTGCCGCATTTTTCCAGTATCTCGCGGCTCTCCACCAGACCCAGCTGGTATGTATCCACGACGATACAGAGCGTTCTCTGGGAAATGATGGACAGAGCCCCCTTGGGGTCGATGAAGTCGTCCTCCTGCCCTGCCGCGATGAGGGCGTTGATGAGGCTGCCCGCCAGGGTGGCGTCACGGCGCACGGCGATGACTGCCGGCACATCGCAGATCTTGCAGATGCGCAGCACGCCCTCGGCAGAGCCGATGGCGTCCAGGTCGCTCATCCGGTGGCCCATGATGACCACATGGTCAGCCTCTTTGATGAGCTTGACCAGCTGGTCGGCCACGATGCGGCTGCGCACCTTGCTGCGCTTTTCCACGCCGTGGCTGACGCCGCCATAGAAGGTAAAGCCGTCCGGGGTCATCTCGGCGGCCTGGTCGCCGCCGCGCCCCTGCGCCATATCCAGCGCCTGAACGGCCATGTCCTGAGCCTCCCGCAGGGTCTTGGCCCCGCGTCCGACGCCGATGGAGATGGAGAGGTTCACGCTGGGGTCGAGGGCGCGGATCTTGTCCAGCACGTCGTAGCCGCGCTTGGCGAACTGCTCCAGCTGGCGCTCTTCCACCACAGCGATGTAGCGGCCACTGGCCACGCGGCGCAGAAAGCCCGTGCCGCGGCCTATCATATCTTCCAGCACCCGGTTGATGCCTTCCAGCAGGCGGGCGCGCTCGCTGTCCAGCATATCGCTGAACACGTCGTCGTAGCCGTCCACAAGGAAGACCAGATAGCCCGGGCGGCTGGCCTTATATTCGGCCTCCACTTTGCGGAGGGCCGTTTCCTCATTCAGGACAAGAAGGGTCATGCTCTCGGCCTCGCCGGGGACGGTGGAGCTGTGAGCGTTCCACACGCCGTCGGCCAGATTGAGCAGCTGGCCGCTGACCTTGCGTGCCTCCTGCAGGTCGAGGCCGGGCAGCACTTTCTGCACCCGGGGGACCAGAAGGGCTTCGCCCTTCATCAGACGGGTGCGGAACTCGGTGTTGTACCACAGCACCGTCTCCCCCGAAAGGAGGGCGGCAGGCTGGCTCAGCGGCTCGAGGCTGAACTGCGTCTTCGATTTTTCGAAGCTGCCGCCGCAGACCCAGCGGGCCACCCAGCTGCGCACCCGGTAGCGGAACACTCCGAACAGGGCGAACCACAGCACCGCCAGCACCACCAGCACAGGCCAGATGGCCGGGCGCTGCACCAGAAGCACCAGCACCAGCAGGGCGCAGAGCACCGCCAGCGCAGCGGTCAGCATTTCAAGAGTCCATCTTGGTTTTTGTTTCATGAAGTGTTATGCCTCCTGCGGGCAGACTCAGACCTCCATCAGGATGGGGAGGATCATGGGGCTGCGCTTGGTGCGGCGGTAGATATAGCTGCTCAGGGCCTCGCGCACCCGGGTCTTGACGCTGTTCCAGTCGCGGACGTGCTCGTCCACGCAGCGGTCAAGAGCCGTCTCCACGATGCTCTGGGCGCCGTCCATCAGGCTCTCGTTCTCCCGCACATAGACGAAGCCGCGGCTCACGAGGTCGGGGCCGGCCAGAACTTTGCCGGTCTTGCTGTCCACGGTGGCCACGATGATGACGAGGCCGTCCTCAGACAGATGCTTGCGGTCGCGCAGGACGACGTTGCCCACATCGCCCACGCCGAGGCCGTCCACCATGACAGCGCCCGCCGTCACCGGCTCGCCCAGCTTCATCTCGTCCTGACTGAGGATGATGTTGGAGCCGTTCTCAGCAATGAGGATGTTGCTGGTGGGGATGCCGAGGCTTGCCGCCGTGATGGCGTGCTTTTTCAGCTGCTTATATTCGCCGTGGACGGGCAGGAAATACTTGGGTCTGGTCAGGGTGAGCATCAGCTTCTGCTCTTCCTGACAGGCGTGGCCGGAGACGTGGACGTCGTACATGCCCTCATAGATGACCTCTGCGCCCAGCAGGAGCAGACCGTTGACGATCTTGGTCACGCTCTTCTCGTTGCCGGGGATGGGCTTGGCCGAGATGATGATGAAGTCGCCGGGGCCGACGCGCACCTGACGGTGGCTGCAGGAAGCCATGCGGCTCAGGGCGCTCAGAGGCTCGCCCTGACTGCCGGTGGTCACCAGCACCACCTGTTCCGGCGGATACTGGTTTATCTCATCGATGCTGATGAGGGTGCCTTCCGGGATGTGCATATAGCCCAGCTCCTGAGCCATGGCGGTATTGTTGACCATGCTGCGGCCGCTGAAGGCCACCTTGCGGCCATCCTCCACGGCGAGGTCGATGATCTGCTGGACACGGTAGATGTTGGACGCGAAGGTCGCAATGATGATGCGCTTGTTCTGCGCCCGGGCAAACAGGCTGCGGACACCGGCGGCCACCTTCTGCTCGGTGGCGGTGAAGCCGGGACGCTCCGCGTTGGTGGAGTCGCTCAGCAGAGCCAGCACGCCCTTCTGGCCGTACTCAGACAGAGTAGCAAGGTCGGTGGGGCCGCAGGCCAGCGGGGTGTAGTCGATCTTGAAGTCGCCGGTTTGGATGATGGTGCCGGCCGGGCTGTCGATGGCGAAAGCTACCGCGTCCGGGATGGAGTGGTTCACATGGATGGGCTCCACGGTGAAGCAGCCCAGCTTGAGCTTCTGGCGGGGAGTGATCTCCACGAACTTGGTCTTGCCTGCAAGGCCGAACTCCTCCAGCTTATTGCGGATGAGGCCGCAGGTCAGGCGGGTTCCGTAGATGGGCAGATCGAACTTCTGCAGCAGGTAGGGGATGCTGCCGATGTGGTCCTCATGGCCGTGGGTGATGAGCAGGCCCTTGATCTTATCCTTATTCTGCACCACAAAGGTGAAGTCAGGGATAACCATATCGACGCCGAACATATCGTTATCCGGGAAGACGAGGCCGCAGTCCACGATGATCATATCGCCGCAGCACTCATAGACCGTCATATTCTTGCCCACTTCGCCGAGGCCGCCCAGCGGATAGATATGGATGGGCGTTGCAGCCTCTTTGGGCTGCTGGGGGCCTGTCTCTTATACACATCTCCGAGCCCACGAGACAAGAGGCAATCTCG
>ENA-OXTU01000176-OXTU01000176.1-human-gut-metagenome-genome-assembly--contig:-NODE-176-length-24098-cov-16.741713_pt1 | contig 24098 bp, 19 predicted proteins | sample MGYA00249344_ERZ652650 | MGnify/ENA primary metagenome ERZ652650 (study PRJEB26925, sample SAMN05826532) | human gut metagenome | biome: ENVO:2100002; feature: ENVO:00000062; material: ENVO:00002003...
ACTATCCTCTTCGTCGGCAGCGTCAGATGTGTATAAGAGACAGATGTATAGTAAGTTAAATAATAAATATATCCTCATAAACTCAGTAAATATAAGGGATTGTTAGGATATATCATTGTAAAGTATGTGTACCTTAAAAATTGAATATTAAATAATTATTATACAGTAGAATAATACTTGAATATATGTTCTGTTGACGGTAAAATATAAAGTAATAAGAGGTGTTTTGACATTATAGACATATCGCAAATGTATTGGAGGTATTAGGTACATGGAACTACATGTTATAGAACGTGAAGGAAAGTGGACAGTTGTTCTACTGGATAATGAGATGAGAATTGTAAAGCCAGTATACGATTATCTGAAATTTCAAAGACAAAAGGATAAGGCTCTTAATACACTAAAGGCAAGTGGAAGTGATTTACGAACCTATTGGGAGTTCTTAAATGATAGTGGTTATGAGTATGACAAGGTTACTCCTAAGATGATTGCTGAGTTTATAGACTATCTAAGGGCATCAGATGATGATGTCATAGCTCTTAACAAGGAAAGTAAAAGGACTAATAAAACAATCAATCGTATATTGAGTACAATCCATATGTTTTATCAGTTTGAAGCAGATATGCAGGATATAGATAATCCTATCCTAATGCATGATGTAAACAGACCTTTTAATGCTTTTAAAGGCATCTTGGAACACGCAAAGTCTGATAATAAAACAAAGCAGTCCATCTTCAAGGTAAAGGAAAGTGATTATAAGATAAATCTTGTTACTGATGATGAAATGGAACTGTTTTTAAGCCGGTTAGACAAGCGTAGAGACATCCTTTTATACAAGATGCTCTATCTTACAGGTGCAAGAATACAAGAGGTTTTAGACCTTGAAATTGACTCTGTACCATTGCCGGATATGTCACAGTTAGTAGGATGCTTTCAGCAGATTAAGTCTAAAGGAAAGACCAGAGATTTGTATGTGCCTATGTCACTAATCAAGGAACTTGATGATTTCATCATGGAAGAAAGAAACCTTATTGATACAGACCACAGTTACATCTTTGTATCAGAACAGAAAAGACAGCTTGGCAAACAGCTTACCTATCGTGCAGCCTATGACAAACTTAAAAAGGTGCAGAAAGAAATCGGAATTGATTTCAACTTTCACGATTTAAGACATACCTTCTGTTCTAACCTTGTGCAGTCTGGAATGGATGTAAGTGTTGTAAGAATGATTATGGGACATGAACATTTATCTACTACTCAGAAGTACACACATCTCTCTAATCCGTACATTGAGGACAGCCTTTCAAGGTATTGGAATCAGAGTACATTGATTGGAGGTGGCTCTGATGGCAAGTAGACCAGATGGTGATGTATGGAACATCGTTGAAAATGATAAGGACTCACAGCACTATGGAAGGAACTTTAAGTTTGATTTTTCCTATATTTCAAGCGAAGAAATCAAGGACGTTGTAAAGGACTATGTTTGGCAGAATTACAGAGTTGGAAATAAGTCTTTATCTACCTTATACGGCGAGGTTCATACCTGCTTCTTTCAGTTTATTATGTTTGCTGATACAATAAATATCACATCATTAAAAGGATTAACTAATACTGATGTAGACCACTTTATTTCTTATCTGCATACAACCATTTCAGAAAGAACAAAAAAGCCTTTTGGAACAGAGATGCAGAGACACAGTTTAAATGCATTGAAATCTATCATTCGTTGGTGTCAGCTTCACAGACCTAATGATGTGCCTACAACAGAAATCTTTACAGGAAATGAGTATATCGGTGTTAATCGTAAGCTTAAAATCGACTTTATTCCAGATGATGTTGTAGCACAGATAAATGAGGCTCTTAAAAAAGAAGAAAATCCATATCTAAAGTATGGCATTATCATTCTTCAATCGACAGGGATGCGTATTGGAGACCTCTTAAAACTGCGTATTGACTGTATTAAGCCACATTTGATTAGCGGGTATACAATCGAGTGGACTCAGCATAAAGGACACAAAGACAAGCCCCCTACGCCTGTCAAAAGTGAATGTGTAGCTGCGATAGAGAAACTTATTGAGGTTACAGCAGAACTTCGTGATGAAGCTGATGAAAAGGATAAAGATACTCTGATGATTTGGCGAGTGCCTGTGGGAAAAGGTGCTGGTAAAGTAATGCCTATATCACAAAAAACATTTGGAACTGTATGGTTTGATAAGTTCATCAAAGATAACAACATCAAAGATGCCAACGGCGATTACTACAACCTTACAAGCCATCAATTCAGACGAACTCTTGGAACAGATATGCTTTCCAAAGGAACTAACATAAATGTTATTCAGCAGGTGTTAGGTCATTCAGATCCATCCGTTACAAAGCGTTTCTATGCAGATGTAAAGGATAAGGAACGAGCAGAAGTATTTAAGAGTATCGGTGTTATCGGCAATATCAATCAGATACAAAGTAGTGCTTTTGATAATGTATCAGAGTTTGAATGGTTTAAGGCTAATAAAGATAAGTGTGTTGCAGGGTTATGTGATGGCTACTGCACGAAGCCTGTTACAAATGGAAACATCTGTCCGAGGCTTCTTAAAAGACAGAAATGCTACACTTGCAGTCGTTATATCACAACACCTGAATACTTGGAGACGCATAAACAGCATTTGGCAAACCTTGAAAAACAGCTTGAAGAAGGTGCTATCTATGGTGAACACTATGCAGAACACTTTATACCAACTATAGAGGTATTGAAAGTCATCATTGAAAGATTGGAGGGATTGCAGAATGGCAACTAACTTGGCTTTACAATTACAGGTCATAGAGCCTGATACAGACTTAAACAGCATAATGATAGGCAACTCCCGATACAGTGATGATGTATGGGATTTAAGACCTTTTATTACTGCTAAATCTGTACAGACAGGACAAAAATGGCTTCGTTTTGAATATATATCTGATGCAGATATGAAGGAAACTGTGAAACAGTATGCCTACTATAAACTTGGTAAAACAAAACCTAAAACGGTTAGAGATTATATCAATGGTAGCCTTGCAATGTTTATAGAATACTGTTCTATAAGCGGCATTCACAGTTTTGAAGATGTTACTTTAGAGGATTATCTTAACTTCAATCTTTGGATGAAGGATGAAAAGAAGGTAGCATTGCAGACAGGCTTTATGTCATGTCATGTGGCTGAAGAAATCATCCGTATCGGTCAGATAAAAGGATGGAATGTACCACAGTTTCATCTTCCAAAGACAGAAACAGCTAATCAGTTATGGAATAGAAAAAAGTCTATGAAAACTAACAAAACAAAACCTATTCCAGAGGATGTGTTTGATAAAATTTTGTACCATGCCGTACATGATGAAAAGGATGTACTTACAAAGGCAGGTATCATCATTCAGAGTCAGACAGGACTTCGTATCAGTGAGGTTTTATCTATACAGGAAGGTTGTGTAAAACATACATCAGATGGATATGATTACATGGAAGTAACTCTTGGTAAAACCGAAAAAGGTGAACCTATCATCCACAAGGTATTTATCAATGAACTTGTAAAAGATACCATTGTAGAACTTTCAGAATACACAGCAGAACTTCGTAAGGAAAGTGGATTAAAGGAACTGTTTGTTATCAGGAATCATGGAATTAGAGCCTTAAATGGTGCGAGATGGGCAGAAAAAAGATTGCCTCACTTCATTGAAAGACACGATATTCGAGACAATAAAGGTGAGTTATATCCCCTTACATCACATCAGTTCAGAGCGACATTTGTAAGGGAACTTATCAAGAGAAAAGTGCCTATCGCAATGATTATGAAACAGTATTCTCATGTTTCGATTGAAATGACAGCACACTATCTTACCTTGCAGGAGGAAGAAGTTAAAGAAATCTATTCCGATATGATTTTAAGTCCAGAGTCAAAGATTGCAGGACTTCGTGCAAAAGAAATCAAGGGTAAACTTGATGATTTATTTCATGGTAAGACCGAGGATGAGATTAATGGTGTAATCACAGATTTAGCCAAGACAATGAGTTTTAATCCTTTGCCTACAGGGGTATGCTTGTACGACTTTAGGAGAGGTAATTGCACCGATGGAGATGGCTGTTTCTTTTATAACTGTCCTAATTACATCACAGAGGTTCAGTTTTATCCAATCCTAAAGGATGAACTGGATTTGCTTGAAAAAGAAATGGCAAGACTAAAGGAACTTGGTCAAGAGCCAGCGTATCAAGTGCAGGCAGTTAAGTACAAGTATCTAAAACCATTGGTAGAAAGTCTGGAGGTGCAGTTAAATGTCTAAAAAAGTGTCGGATAGTCAGGTTGCAGGCATTAAAGCTCATGCAGAAGCAAAGAATAAAGAAACTATTGATAAAGTCAATAAGGCTATAGATAAACTTAAAAGGAAGAATAAACCTATTAACTTTGAAACTGTAAGCAAAGAAGCAGGTGTATCAAGAGCAACCCTTTATAATAACGCACAGCTTAAGGAACGTATCTTAAGTCTTAGAGCCATTTCAAAGGCAAGTCCTTTGGATGATGTGGTTGCTGTTAAAAAGGATAAGATACAGCTCAAGGATGATAAGATTGCATCTCTCAGGGAACAGGTTAAAAAGTTAGAGGATGACAAAAAGAAACTGATTGTTCAGTTAGTCGATTATGAGGAATTGAAATCCGAGAATGAACGACTGAAGAAACAGTTAGCTAAGAAATAGAGGTACGCTTATGAATGATGAACATAAAGAAAAGATTTATTATATACAGCAACAGGCAGATGAATTGAGTGCAGAAATATCAAAACTTATGAGAAAGGATGCTGATCTTTCAGAAAAGCATCTCAATGAATTGATTAAGTTAGGTGTGTTCATCTCAATGACCTGCCAAGAGCTATTGGATGAAGAATAATTTTAGGAAAGGAGAACGTAGTAGACAGTATTTTATGTAAAAGAAGTAATAAATGCTTATTTTACAATACTTTCATACATACGATACAGTCTGCTACTAAAAATAAATAATGGTTTATGTTTTTTGTGACGCTTTTGAACCAGATTTACTGGGTGGGAGGTGCAACCGCAGGAGCACTGCTTGGCACAATGGTGACACGGTTTCTGCCGTTTTTAATTTTCCCGGAAGGAAAAGAACCACCGGAATTTATCCAATATCTGGGTAAGGTACTGCCTTATGCAGTCATCGGTCTACTGGTCATTTATTGTCTGAAAGATGTACCGGGAAGCGGAACATATGGAATACCGGAATTTTTGGCGATTGCATTTATCGTACTCCTTCACAGATGGAAAAAGAGCATATTGCTCAGTATCGGCGGTGGAACTGTATTTTATATGCTGCTGGTGCAGTTTGTCTTTTGCAAGTAACACAATAAAAGTGAGATAAAATCTGGTTGCTAAACCAGATGAAAGTGATATACTGAATGCATAGGGAAAAGAAACCGTGTGGAATTACAGTTTTGTTTTCACACGGTTTTTTATCAGACACAGGTTAGATGCAACTAACACAAGCGGCAATGTATTGATATGGAAGCAGGAAAGTACATGAAAGAAAAAGTGAATGTGACAGGTGTGCCGGAAACGATGGTACAGACTTTGTATGCAAGAGCAAAAGAAACAAAAAAGAAAAATGCCAAAATCAGGGATGAGATTGCAGTAGAACTTGTGAAAAAGCTGGACTATGACTTTTCCAAAGCAGATAAGGATAAAGCCATGAGCTGTGGCGTGATCGCGAGAACGATCGTATTAGACCGGATGGTTCGGCAATATCTGGAGAAGCATGAAAATACAGTTGTTGTAAATATTGCATGTGGACTGGATACCAGATGTTACCGGATGAAGGAAAAATATCTGAGATGGTACAACGTGGATCTGCCGGAGACTATGAAGATAAGGCGGCAGTTTCTTCCAGAAACAGGTCCGATATATCAGATTGCAAAGTCTGCAATGGATAATTCCTACGTGGACGATATCGATTATCATGGAGAAAATGTTCTGGTGATAATGGAAGGACTTACGATGTATTTGTGCGAGAAGGACATCAGAAAGATATTTTCTATTATTGAAAAATCATTTCAGAAAGTAACCATAATGGTCGAAACCATGTCACCATTTGTTGTGAAACATGTGAAGGAAAAATCCATAGAGGGCAGCAATGCAAAATTCACATGGGGTGTTGAGAACGGAACAGAATTACAAAAGATTGTACCGAATTTTTCTATCCTGCAGGAAGTCAGTCTGGTTGAGGGAATGAAAGAACTTATGCCTGTTTATTGTGTGATAGGTAAAATTCCAGCTGTTCGGAATATATCGAACAAAATAATCGTTATGGAGAAACGCAGATGATATTAAGGAGATGATATAGATGAAAAAAAGACATTTTGATGTGGAAACAGATGGATTTTATGGTGCATATTGGAAATGCAAAACAGGCTCAGGCTGTGCAATGATCGCCATGATCGGAGACGATTCAGAGGATTATCTGGCGCGTACATCTGTGAAATGGCTGCATAAACTCGGTGTGAATGTGATGACGATGTCACCCGGAAAAAAGGATTATGGACATCATAATTATCCGCTGGAACGCATAGAGAAAGCAATCAATTGGTTAAAAGTACACGGTAATCAGAAAATAGGAATTGTCGGGGCATCTACTACAGGAACACTCGCTTTGACTGCCGCTTCTTATTTTGAAAATATTACATTGACGATCGGTCTGACACCGAGTGATTTTATCTGGCAGGGATTTATGCAGGGCAAAAAAGACGGCTGTAAGGAATGGCCGATCGAGGGAGAATCTCTTTTTTCTTACAAAGGAGAACCGCTTCCGTACATGCCATTTTGTTACAAACATCCGGACTACTGGCATGTGATTGAAAAAGAAACAAAACGGACCGGTGATATGATCAATTCAAGAAAACTGTTTGATGATTCGGAAACGGCTCACCCAATCACAGAAGACGAGATGATCAAGATTGAAAAAATCCAAGGAACATTATTGCTGATCGGCGCAGAAGATGATGTGTTGTGGGATACTGCAAAATATATCCGTCGAATGAAACAGCGAATGAAAGAACATCCACACACATGCAGGTTGGAGTCTGTCATTTATGAACATGGAACCCATTTCGTTTTTCCAGAGAGCATGCTAAAGACAATGCTCCCGGTTGGTTCCGGACTTTTTGTGAAACTGGCATTTCAGGCAGCAAGAAAATATCCGGAAGAATGCCGCAGAGCACGTCTGGATATTGACCGCCGGGTGAGAAATGTGGTTGCAGAATGGAAGAGTGCAGAAAGAGACTAACACAAGTTTTGACCGCTTATTTGAAATTGAAAAAGAAGCCAGATTTCTAGGAGAAGATTGATTTATGCTACAGACGTGATCGGAGGAAGAAAGAATGAAAAACGAAGAATACAAAAAATTGTCAATCAGCGAATTTACAAAAGTAGCAGGAAGATATGAAAGTAACCATGCTGGTATTTACGAAATGTGTAAGAAGGATTATCCGGATATTCTGGAAGAATTAGAAAAAGAGCCATTTAATGATTTATTGGATGCAGGATGCGGACCTGCTCCAATGATTTCTTTATTATCAGAAAAATATCCGGACCGGCATTATACAGGGCTGGATCTGACTCCGGCCATGATCGAACAGGCAAAAAAGAAAAATATTCCAAATGCAACATTTGTTGTGGGAGACTGTGAAAACTTTCCTTTTGAAAACGATTCATTTGACGCAATTATTTGTTCTATGAGTTTCCATCATTATCCGAATCCACAGGCGTTTTTTGACAGTGTGAAGAGATGTCTTCGTCCAAATGGAAGATTGATACTGAGGGATGTGACAAGTGATAATAAAATATTGATATGGCTGATGAATACACTGGAAATGCCTCTGGCAAATATATGTGGGCACGGAGATGTCCGGGTTCCAACAAGAGATGTGGTCATGGAATGCAGCAGAAAAGCAGGACTAAAAGTGGAAAAATTTGAAATCCGTAAAGGTATGAGGATGCATTGCGTTGTGAGAAAAGCCTAAAGGAGACCAGCTATGAAATTTTATGAAAGTGGAGATAATCGTAAACCAGTGATATTTTTATTTCCCGGCACCTGCTGTCTGTATAGCAGTTTTGATCATGTACTGGATGGGTTACATTCTTATTTTTACACGGTAACAGTTTCTTATGATGGATTTGATCCAAACGAGAAAACCGAATTTTATTCGATGGAAGATGAATGTGAAAAAATTGAGCAGGAAATCAGGAAAAAGTATGGTGGGAGAATATATCTTGTGGCTAAAATTCAGTCATCCATGGTAGTGCCTTTTATGTATAAAATGGTACATACAGGTACTCTTCCAAAATTTATGCAGAAAAAGCTGGATAAGACAGACGGTGGCAAAAAAGAATTATATAATGGATTTTTTAATATGTTTGGAATCGGTAAGGGAGGAAGTCCATGGATTACGAAACAGAGTATTTATAATCAGTTCTATTCTGATCTGGTTACGAAAGTCCAGCGTGGAATTGATGTGCCTGGAACAACGATCCATGTTTTTTACGCAACCAAGATGGGAGAAAAATACGAAAAGAGATATTGTACTTATTTCAAAAATCCGGATATCCGGAAGCACAATATGCAGCATGAAGAACTGTTTTGCTGTCATAGTGCAGAGTGGGTGGAAGAAGTAAGAAAAGCAGTGGAATTGCCTGATGAAATATGACGAATTTCATTTTTATCTGGCTTCCAGATTTTTATAACGCAGATATATTTTTTAAAATGAGCAGAATTGTACTTTTTCTGGTTAAAATAGTGCAAGTTTTTCAGGGGAAAATAATATAAAATAGATTGGATAAGTATGAACGGAAAAAGGAGACTTAAGATGAAACAGCTCACAAGACTTTTTATCCCAATCTGTCTGGAAACACTATTTTATATGCTGTCCGGTATGGTTGACACTCTGATGTTATCCGCAGTTGGAGACTATGCAGTCGGGGCAGTGGGAACGGCAAACAGTTATATTGGAATTTTTATCATAATGTTTTCTATCATATCTTCCGGCATGGTTTCGGTCATGACGCAGAATATTGGCGCAGGCAGACCGGGAGTTGCCTATCAGGCAAGGCAGCTTGGGTTATTATTTAATGCTGTTGCAGGCGTGCTTATGGCAGTATTTTTATTTTCGGGAGCAGGAGCAATCCTTCGTATGGTAGGAATTGCGGATGCATTGTATGAACCGGCGTTGATTTATCTTAAAATTGTCGGGGGTGGGTGTATATTAAATGCGGTCATTCCTATCTTTTCAAGCTATCTGCGCGCATTCGGATATACAAAGCAGCCATTATATGCCACGATCGTTGGGAATATCGCAAATTTTGTGATGAATGCAGTATTTCTTTTTGTATTGCACAAAGGTGTTGCAGGTGTCGCCGCAGCAACTGTGATCTCCAAGATCCTGAACCTGTGTATTGTACTGTATTTTTCACATAAGCTGATCTCTGCAAAAAACAGTACAGAGAGGATCGCAAATAAGACAGTCTTAGGGCAGATCGTGAAAGTCGGACTTCCATCTGCATGTGAGACGGCACTCTATAATGTTGCAATGATGCTTGTCATCCGTTTCCTGAACCAGATGGATGCAGAAGGGCTGAATGTGACAGCCAGATCTTATACGGCAACGATCAGTAATTTTTCCTATTGTGTCGGTGCAGCACTGGCACAGGCAAATGCGATCATGACAGGCTGGCACATCGGTGCTGGGGAACTCGAAGAGTGTGACAGAGGGACAAAGAGGGCAGCATTTGTCGGAGTATGTGTGGCAGTCTGCATGGAGACAGCAATTGTGCTTGGTTCCGGGTTTATTATGCCACTCTTTACAGACAACCCGGAAATGACTGCGCTGGTCCGCAAGCTGCTGGCAATCGACATTGTACTTGAGATTGGACGCGTGACGAATCTTGTGTTTGGACAAGCCTTAAAAACAAGCGGAGATGCAGTGTTCCCGGCAGTGATCGCAGCCGTTTTCATGTTTGTCTTTGCGGTGGGAGGCACATGGCTGTTTGGAATTTCCATGGGGCTTATGGCTGTGGGAGCGTATATCGGTCTTGCAAGTGATGAGTGTGTGCGGGCTGTCGGCATGGTATGGCGCTGGAAAACCGGGAAGTGGAGAACAAAGAAGCTTGTGTGAGCAGGAAGAATATCAGCAGAAAACAAAAAATCAGCTTCGGGAGATACATATTTATGTGAATGTAGTCCACTTTCACAAAATCTTCACAAAAAATTAGCACTCTACTCTTGACAGTGCTAACAAACGGGTGTATAACATAGTCAGAACAAAGGAAGAGAACAAAAGAAGAACCAAGAGATCAGAAAAGATTTCAGAAGTAAAAGTTCTGTGAGTTCTCCGAACATCCCAGTTCCAAAGAAACAAGGTAATAAAGCATGAGATATCCACGAGAAAGCGGATATCGTAGAAAAAGGAGAGATGACTTATGTTGATGCCTAGTATTTTTGGAGAAGATTTATTTGAAGATTTGTTTGATTTACCATTCTATGATGACAGTAAGGTTGAGAAGAAATTGTATGGCAGACATGCAAAGAATCTTATGAAAACAGATATCAAGGAAATGGACAACGGCTATGAGCTGATTATCGATCTGCCTGGATTCAAGAAAGATGAGATTAAGGTATCGTTAGACAATGGATATTTGTCTATCGCCGCTGCAAAAGGTCTTGATCAGGATGAGCAGGAGAAAGATACCGGCAAGTACATCCGAAGAGAACGTTATGCAGGTTCCTGCGAGCGTAGTTTCTATGTTGGTGAAGATATAACAGAGGAAGATATCAAGGGCGAGTTCAAACATGGTATCTTGAAACTGTTTGTTCCAAAGAAAGAAGCAAAGGCAGCAGTACCGGAACGTAAATTCATCGCAATTGAAGGATAATTATTTTGTACAGAAAGTAACCTACAGACCGAAAAGCCTATAGGCATTGGAAAGGAAGGATACATTATGGCAGACAAAAATCCAAAACATATGTTAAAGAAAAAACAGGTAAAAGCAAAAGATAAGAAAAAACATATTTATGAATAAACAGTCAGAAATGAATGGAAGGCATCGCACTTTGGTGTGATGCCTTTCTTGTTTTGCAGGGAAAAGGAGGACAAAATGAGAGAAAAACAGAAACAGCCAGCATCATTTCAGCCGGACAGGATTTTGTCCTATTTTAAAGCAGAATGGCAAGTACTTCTGGCGGTGACAATATCCGGTCTGATCTATAATGTAGGACTGCTTGCAGGACCGTGGTTCGAAGGAAAAATGACCGGCTGTCTTGTGGACATTTTAAGAGGTGCCGGACAGTTTGGCGATATGCTGATTCTTGTGTTAAGCTATGTGTCAGTGATCGTGATCGTGCAGAGTTCGAGATATATCAAGCGTTTTTATGTCCGCCGTTTTGCCAATAATGTAAACCGCAGGATGAAGGAAATCCTCTATGGAAGCCTTGTCAGAAAAAGCAGGGCGAGCCTTAAGGAAGAGGGCGAAGGCAATGTCATAACGAAAGCGATCCTCGACGTTGATGACTGTGTGGAGGGAATGCGGAAATTTACGACGGAAATTTTTGATACAGGTGTGGCACTGGCAGCCTATGCCGGAATGCTTTTGTGGTATGACTGGCGGCTGGCGCTCTTATGTATGCTGTTTCCGCCAATCTCTTACATGACCGCAGAAAAAATGAAAAAAATGATCCAGAGAACCGGGGCTGCCTACAAGGAACAGTCCGGCGCGCTGAGCGCAGCGACGTTAGACCGGGCAGAAAATGCAATCACATACCGTGTTTTCGGGCGTGAAAAAGAAAGACAGAATGCATATGAAGAAAATTTGTCTGCGTATGAAAAATCAGCCGTGAGAGCAAACATCTGGAACACGGCAATGCCACCGGTGTATCGCGTCATCTCCATGGCAGGTGTGCTGTTCATTTTGTATTTCGGACAGAAAAATATATTGGGAACCGGCTGGCGTGCATGGGGCATTGCGGCGTTTACCACATTTTTGTCGTGCTTTGTGAAACTTTCCGTGAAGTCGTCAAGCGCTGCGAAGCTGTTCAATGCGGTACATAAAGCACAGGTTTCATGGAACCGTATCAAACCACTTCTGACACGAAAAGATGAGAGAACTGTGATCGAAGATCAGACAGCAGAAAATCATGCCAGGGAGTGTAGGGAAAAAAACGACACAGTCCCAGCAGGCAAAACAGAGACAACAGTGCAAAAAATACAGATCAGTCATCTGAATTTTGCTTATCCGGATGGAAAGAAAATTTTAGACGACATTTGTCTTTCCGCAGAGAAAGGACAGATCATCGGTATTACCGGGGCGGTCGCATGTGGCAAGTCAACGCTTGGAAAAGTATTTTTGTGTGAATATCCTTATGAGGGACAGATTCTTGTGGACGGCACAGATTTGCAGGCTATGGACGAGGCAGACCGCACGAAGAGGATCGGTTATCTTGGACATGATCCGGAGTTGTTTTTTGACAGTGTGGAAAATAATATTTTGCTCGGTGAGAAAAAAGAGGCAGACGATTACTTAAAGGCAGTGTGCATGGAACAGGAAGTTGCAGAGATGGAGGATGGAAAACAGACCGCGGTTGGAAATGGCGGAGTGCGTCTCTCCGGCGGTCAGGCAAAGCGTCTCGCACTTGCAAGGACACTCTGCCACAAAAAGCCTGTTCTGATTCTGGATGATCCTTTTTCGGCATTGGACAAAAACACGGAAAAACAGATTTTTGCCAATTTGAAACAGCAGACGAAAGACAATATTGTTTTCTTAATTTCTCACCGTTTATATCTGTTTCCTCAGATGAATCAGGTCATCTGGATGGAAGATGGAAAGGCGGTGGCCGGTACACATGAAGAAATTCTGGAAAAGATACCGGAGTACCGCAGTCTGTATGAGACACAGAGCGATGAAAGAGAGAATGCGAAAGTGGAAACGGAAAATAGAAAAACAGTTTCTGAACATACAGAGGAAAGGAAGAGTGGCAGATGAAACAGAAAAGACAGGTAAAAAGTGTGATCCTGGAAACAATCAAAAAACAGAAAATGCTGTCTGCCGGAATCCTGACCGCAGTGATCGGAGCAGTTGTGGCAGCGCTGATTCCTCCGCTGATACTTGCCAAAATCATCGATACAGTGACAGCCGGTAATGAGGCGGCGTTTTCTGTGATCCTTCTCTATTTTGTCCTGCTCGCACTTACCGGAATATTGGAAGCTGCGAGGGAAGGACTCCTGACGGTGTTTGGTCAGAAAATCACACATGCACTAAGAAGCAGCCTGATGGATAAATTTGTAAGTCTGACGGCAGACAGCGTGAATAAGCAGGAGCCGGGAACACTGGTGTCACGGTTTGTCGGGGATGTTGACACGGTGGAAAATCTGTTTACCTCCGGGATTATCAGTATGTTTGCGGATGTATGTAAGATTATCAGTATCCTTGTCGTGATCTGGTTTCAAAACCGTGGACTGACGCTGGTATTGCTGGTGTTGCTGCCGTTTTTATTCTGGTTTACCAGACATGTCCAGAAAAATATGCTGGCGGCGCAGATTGAAAACCGAAAGGCTGTCGGACGGGCATCCGGTCATGTGCCGGAGACGCTTCACAATATCCGCACAATCCATTGTCTTGCAAAGGAAGCATACATGGAAGAGCGTTACGACACTTATATCGGGGAGAGTTATGCAGCGATGGAGCGCACCAATTTTTATGATGCGGTTTACTCCCCGGTGATACTGATATTGAATGCGGTGGTTGTCGCAGTTGTCATGCTGCTTTCCGCGTCCGGAAACCACACGGTACTGACCTTCTTTGGAATGTCTGCCGGAACTGCGGTTGCGGTCATCAACTATATCTCACAGATATTCTCCCCGGTGGAGAGCCTCGGAATGGAGATTCAGACGATTCAGTCTGCGATTGCCGGAATCCACAGGATCAATGAATTTTTTGCACTTGAGGAGAAGCAGATAGTGGAAAAAGACAGCGAGACAGTAGCAGAAGAATGCGTGGAACAGATGGCTGGGGGACACTCAGAAAATAAAACAGCAGATGTTCCGTTTGTCGAGTTTCGGGATGTGACCTTCGGTTATGATGAACATGTCGTTTTAGACCATTTGAATTTAAAGGTCATGGACGCGGAGCAGGTAACACTCGCAGGACGAACCGGGGCAGGAAAAAGTACGATTTTAAAACTTCTCTTAGGACTTTACGAACCGCAGGGCGGAGAGGTTTTGATCCACGGAAGACCGGCAGTGACAGTCCGGGAGGAAGAGAAACGGAAACTGTTCGGCTATGTAGAACAGATCTTCCACATGGTTCCGGGAACGGTGCGCGATCAGATCACGCTGTATGATGAAACCATTCCGGCAGACCGCGTAAAAGCAGTGGCAGAGCTGACCGGGTTAGACGATGTGATAGAAAGCTCTGAAAACGGATATGACACGAAATGCACGCCGGAGTTATTCTCGCAGGGACAGTGGCAGCTCTTATCCATTGCAAGAGCCGCAGTGGCGGAACCACAAATGCTGCTGTTTGATGAGATCACGGCGAATCTGGATGCAGAGACGGAAAAGGCAGTGTTGCTGGCGTTAAAGCGTGTAGCGAAAGACCGCACTGTCATTTCCATCTCACACAGAACTTCAGCAGAATTAGGACGTATTATTTATCTCTGATTTTTCTTCACAAAATATCCAATCAGGTAGCAGACGACAGCAACCACCATGCCATTGATGGAGGAAATCCCCCAGTTTAATACATTTAACCAGTTACAGAAGTTATAGTATAACCAGACGGATAAAATCGTTCCAATGATACCGGAGATCAGTACCATAGGTTTTTTCTTCTGATGGAAGATATTAGCAAGTCCGAGTCCGGCGGTATATAAGGCATTGTCGTTTGTAGTCCAGATATTCAGACTTTGCGAATCGGGTAAAGTTTGGAGTTGCAGTACCACCGGATACAAAAGAGCCGATGACAAGTCCGGCACCGCCAATCACCGTTAAGGAACCACTGGACACTGCCAACTATTATAGCTTGTGTTGCGTGGTTATGCAATGAAATCTTTCTGTCCCTGGCGCATTTGTTTCTGGTATTGTTTGGGAGAAATATGCAGGTATTTGGTAAACTGTTTGATAAAGTAACTTGTGGTACAGAAACCGACCGCAGATGCAATCTCCGTCACGTTCTGGGTAGTGGAGACTAACAGCTTTTCCGCTTCCCGGATGCGGATCTCATTCAGGTAATCACTGAAATTCATATGCAAAAGCCGGTTGAAACTTCTGGAAAAATAGCTGTAGCTCAAATTACAGAGTTTTGCCATGTCCGCTGCACTGATAGATTTTTCATAGTTGGTGATCATGTAGGTCAGGGCTGGGGAGAGCTGCTGTTTTAACTGCTGGTTTTCAAAATCTTCGAGAAGCGGTTCTTCGCCATTTGCATGCCAGTAGCGCAGCAGCCAAAGAAAAATACCGCCAATGTGATTTTTGATCGCAAGCTCGTAGCCGTATTGTTTTTCCTCAGATTCCCGGATAATCTCGTTCATAAGTCCGGGGATGGCAGAGTGTTTTGCATTTAATATGGAAGAAGAAATTACTTTTTCGTAAATGCTCTTTTCGGTGATAAATGGAAGCAGATATTTTAACTCAAAGTGGCTCTGCGTCATGCCGTCGTAAATGAGTTCCGGGAGAAAACGAACCACGATATAAGAGCCGCCCTCTGATGAGAGCGCGTCGATCTGGTGCACTTCCCTGGAATTGATCAGTACAAAATCCCCTGCCGCAAATTCGTGGTAAATTCCGTTTAAATAAATACGGAAATGACCGGAAAGTGCATAGAGCATTTCAATATAATAATGAAAATGAGCGGAAAATACATTGCCCGGTTTCTCTGCTTTTTCAATATGACAGAGATACTGGCAGGCGATGCCGTCAATATATTGTTTTCTTTCCTCCGGATAATCCATAGAAAACCTCCAATGACAAAATTGTTATATTTTTGAATAGAAAAATTATAGCATGGAAGAGAAGATTTTACTAGAATATGTGATGTGAAAGAAAACATTTTAAAATAAAAATAGAAACGTATTTGGAGGAAGCAGATGAGTATGAGTACAATCGGAGTACCATTGGAAGGATTTGGAGCATATTGCAGGGCGGCAGCCGCAGAGGGAGCCGTTTTATTGAAAAATGAAGGTCACATGTTCCCGTTGAAAAAAGAAGAGATGGTGTCTGTGTTTGGCAGGTGCCAGTTTGAGACTTACCGCAGCGGGACTGGTTCCGGCGGAGCTGTCAACGTGCCTTATGCGGTGAATATTTATGATGGAATGAGAGAGAGCGGCAGCTTTACTTTGAATGAGGAGTTGGCAGACATTTACAGAGCGTGGTTAAAAGACCACCCATTTGACAACGGCGGTGGCGGCTGGGCAGCAGAGCCGTGGCACCAGAAAGAGATGGTTATCACAGAGGAGATTGCGGCAGCCGCAGCAGAAAAATCAGAGAAAGCGATTTTTATTATCGGACGTACTGCAGGCGAAGATAAGGATTATGCAAATGAGGCGGGCAGTTACCTTCTGACGCCGGAAGAACTTGAAAATCTGAAGGTTCTGACAGCGCATTTTGAACAGGTCGCAGTACTTTTGAACGTGTCGAATATCATAGATATGAGCTGGCTTAAGAATCCTGTATACAAGGATCATATCCGTTCCGTGCTCTATATCTGGCAGGGCGGCATGGAGAGTGGAAATGCAGTTGCGGATGTTTTGAGTGGAAAAGTGTCTCCAAGTGGAAAACTGACGGACACGATCGCATGTTCACTGGCAGATTATCCGGCGGCGAACGATTTCGGAGACACTGTGCGCAATTTTTACACCGAAGATATCTATGTGGGATACCGCTATTTTGAGACATTCTGCCCGGAAAAAGTCATGTATGAGTTCGGTTTTGGACTTTCCTATTCGAAGTTTGACATTGAAATTTTAAAAGCAGAGACGGTTACAGAAGAATCCGAAGTCGGAGGTGCCTGGGGCAGTCACGGAGTATCGATTGATAATGGAACATGTGCAGGAAAAGAAGTGCAGATTACCATCTGTGTGAAAAATACAGGAGACTGCAGGGGAAAAGAGGTCGTACAGGTCTATGTGCAGGCACCGCAGGGAAAACTTGGAAAACCGGCGAGAGAATTAAAAGCATTTGCAAAGACAAAGGAGCTGGCTCCGGGAGAAAAACAGAAAATGACACTGCACATTCCGGTAAAAAATCTTGCTTCATATGATGATTCCGGTGTGACAGGCCACAAGTCCTGCTATGTATCAGAGGCAGGTGCTTACGTATTCCATGTGGGTAATAGTGTGCGGAATACGAAAATCGCAGATGTGGATGGAAAAGGAGCATATATCGTAAAAGAGCTTTGTGTGACGGAAGCCCTGCAGGAAGCACTCGCACCGACAGAAGCATTTGAGCGCATCCGTCCGGGACAGAGCCGGGAGGATGGAAGCTATCAGCAGGAAAAGGAGGCAGTGCCGCAGCAGACCATCCGGTTACAGGAACGGATTGAGGCGCATTTACCGGAGCAGCTTGCAATCACCGGAGACAAAGGAATCCGTTTTTCGGATGTTGCAGAGGGAAAAGCAGATTTGGATACATTTATCGCGCAATTGACCAAAGAGGAACTTGCCACGATCGTGCGCGGGGAAGGAATGAGCAGCCCGAAAGTAACACCGGGTACGGCATCCACATTTGGAGGTGTCAGCGACCGCCTGTATGCATATGGAATCCCGGCTGCCTGCTGTGCAGACGGACCTTCCGGTATCCGTATGGAGAGCGGATTGAAGGCAACACAGCTTCCAATCGGAACACTGCTTGCATGTTCGTTTAACATTCCAATGATGGAAGAACTTTATGTGATGGAAGGAAAAGAGCTGGTTGCAAACGAAGTGGACACTCTGCTCGGACCTGGAATTAATATCCACCGCTATCCGTTGAACGGACGCAATTTTGAGTATTTCAGTGAAGATCCTTATGTGACCGGATGTTTTGCGGCAGCAGTGACAAGGGGAATCAAAAAAGGCGGCTCTTTTGCAACGGTGAAGCATTTTGCGGCGAACAACCAGGAGACGGCAAGACATACAGTAGATTCTGTTGTGTCAGAGCGTGCACTGCGTGAGATTTATCTGAAAGGATTTGAGATTGCAGTCAAAGAAGGGGAAGCCTCCTCTATTATGACATCTTATAATCCGATCAATGGACACTGGACATCGTCCAATTATGATTTAAATACCACGATCTTAAGAGGAGAGTGGGGGTATGAAGGCATTGTCATGACCGACTGGTGGGCAAGTGTCAATGATGTTGTAAAAGGTGGTAAGCAGGATCATCATGCACTTTCTTCAATGGTGCGCTCCCAGAACGACCTTTACATGGTCGTCAACAATAACGGCGCGGAGATCAATGCGATGGGCGATGATATTTTGGAGGCACTGGACAATGGAAAGCTGACCATTGGGGAGTTGCAGCGCTCTGCAAAAAATATCTGTCGGTTTATTTTAAATGCTCCGGTTATGAAACGTCCGTTAAGACCGTTGGAGGAAGTGAAGGCATATGAGCCGTTGCAGGGGGCTGGATCAGAAGGGGCAACTGGGGAAAGCGATATAAGCATTGTTCCGGAAGATAAAGTGTCACAGAAGATTTATGTAAACCAGTCTGGTGTATACAATGTTGTTGTAAAATTTATTTCTCCGCAGTCAAATCTGGCACAGGCAGCCGCAAACCTCTATCTCAACGATGAATTATTCTTCACATTGCAGACGAGCGGCACGGAAGGCAGACCGAACACGCAGAAGATTTGCCGTGTGGAATTAAAACAGGGATACTACGAGATCAAAACAGAGGTTGTGAAACCGAAGCTTGAGATGGAGTGGGTGGAGATTCGGAAATAATCAGAGGGTACCGTTCACCAGGCAGTAAAACACTTGCTGTTTTGCTGTGTAAGAAAATGGATTTTATGATAGCATCCGTTATGTTAGTCGCGACCACCCCTTGTAGGGGTGGTCGCAACTTCATGAAGTCCATGTCGATGGTGTCATATGGAATCTCCACGTTGTACTGTGTATGTAAATGAAGTAATGGTTTTCGTAATTCCTGTAAACCTAAGATCCAGAAGCGATAGCAGCTCAATTTTTGAGGGAGGGGACATATAAACTGTCGTTACAAAAATTGGACTGTCACGCTTCCACAAGCTGCAGATCGTACAATTTCCGGTACAGTCCGTTCTGGGCGAGAAGTTCCTGATGGGTGCCGGCTTCCTTGATCTGTCCCTGATGCATGACAATGATCTTGTCGGCATGCTGGATCGTGGAAAGTCTGTGTGCAACCATGATCGTAGTTCTGCCCTCCATGAGTTTTGCCAGGGCACTTGTGATAAGAGCCTCGGTCTCCGTGTCGATATTGGCAGTTGCCTCGTCTAAGACAAGGATGGTCGGATCGTAAGCCAGGGTTCTCGCAAAGGAGAGTAACTGTCGTTGTCCGGCGGATAAGGTGCTTCCGCGCTCTGTGACAGGGGCATCATAGCCGCCCGGCATTTTTTCGATAAAGGAATCTGCGTGCACGATCTCTGCGGCACGTTTTACGTCTTCAATGGAAATATTTTCATTGTCCAGTGAAATATTGCTCTTAATATCCCCGGTAAAAATAAATACATCCTGCTGTACCTGCCCAATCGCGGCGCGCAGCACATCAGTGTCGATGTCTTTGATGTTGACGCCGTCGATCAAAATCTCACCTTTCTGGATGTCAAAGTATCGTCCGATCAGATTTAAGATAGAAGATTTTCCAGCTCCGGTAGCACCGACAAATGCAACTTTTTCGCCCGGTTCGATGACGAAACTGATGTCTTTTAAAATATAATCGTCCTTCTCATAGGCGAACCATACATGACGGAATTCGATGCGTCCTTTGATGTTGACTTCAACCGGGTGCGCTGGTTTTACAATGTCCGGTTTCTCGTCTAAAATGGAGAAAATTTTTCCGGCAGAGGCGAGAGAGGACTGCAAGGTACCAAACTGTTCTGCAAGTTCCTGGATCGGATCAAAAAACGAGGAAATATAGGTGATAAAAATAAACAGCGTTCCGAGCGAGAGCGTCTGGTTTAACACCCCGGCACTTCCGGTTCCAATCACAAGCATCATGGCAAGCACGGACACCAGATAAATGGATGGACGAAAAATCGCAAATGTCATAACCTCACGCCAGTTTGCCTTGTATAAATCTTCGGATTTCTTTTCAAACTGTGCATATTTTTCCTCTTCCCTTGCAAAAATCTGGATGAGCTTCATGCCGGAGAGGTGTTCCGATAAAAATGTGTTTAAGTCGGTAATGCGGTTTCTTGTAAGCTCGTATGCCTTCCTTGACATAAAACGGAAAAAGAAGGTCAGCACTGTGACAAGCGGCAGCAGTGCAAAGGATACGAGAGCCATTTTGACATTAATGGAGAGCATGACAACGGCATATCCGATAATTTTTACAATGTTTTTAAAGAGTTTTACCAAAATGGTGGAGAAAAGTTCATTGACCGCTTCGGTGTCGTTGGAGACACGGGTGACAAGTTTTCCCACAGGCGTATTGTTGAAAAAGTTTAACGATAAGCTGTGAATGTGGGTAAATACCTCCTCACGCATCTGGTAAATGATCTCCTGTCCCATTTTCTGCAAAATCCAGGTGTCTAATGCATTTAAGACAAATCCGGTGAGCAGAAGCAGCAGATAGAGGGCGGCCGCTTTCAAAATGCCGGCAAAATCATAATGCCGCAAATCTTTTAAGTCGTCCCTTGTGAGAGGCGTTGCACTTTGGTTTACATAAGATGAAAGTGTGGCGGCATCTGCATTTTTTAATGCATCACATTCTTCGGATGAAAGATTTTCTGCCATATAATATTGATTATTATATAGAAGAATCTGATCGTAATTCTGTCCGTCTGCCGCTTCAAAATCTCTTGTCAGGTAAGTGTCATGATAAGGAACAGCACCCGGCGCATCCGCAGTGGTTTCGATGTACGGTGCGTAATAGCCGTTGATATAATCATCGATCGCATCACCGATGACGATCGGGCGGTAAAGTTCTACCACGATGATAAAGAGGACGAGGACTGTCGCAGCAGTCATAACCCATTTGTGCGGTTTTAAATAGGCCAGTAAACGTTTCATAGTTATGCGTCCTCCTTTCCTGTTTTTGCAGCTGGATAATTCTGTCTGATGAGCGCTTTTCCGGCTTCACCGTGGATGGCTTCTAACTGCTGTTTTTCAAACATATCGTAATAAATCCCGTGTTTTGCCATAAGGGAATCGTGATTTCCAATCTCGGCGGCAGTGCCGTCCTCTAACACCATAATGATATCTGCATTCTGGATCGTCGAGATGCGGTGCGCAATGAGAATGGTCGTCTTTCCTTCCCGGTTTTTCTTTAAATTCGTTAAAATGTGTTCCTCGGTGTCGGTATCGACAGCGGAGAGGGCGTCGTCTAAAATCAGGATCGGTGCATTTTTCATCAGAGCCCTGGCAATGGAGCTCCGCTGTTTCTGACCGCCGGATAAGGTGACACCGCGCTCACCTACAATTGTCTCATAACCGTCCGGGAACTGGACAATATTTTCATGGATACAGGCAGCGCGTGTTGCGGACTGGATGGCTTCCATATCATCATTTTCAGCGCCAAATGCGATATTGGATTTCAATGTGTCCGAGAACAGGAAATTATCCTGCGGAACGTATCCGATATTTTCACGCAGTGTTTTTAAAGGAATGGTGTTAATGTCCTTTCCATCAATGAAAAGCATGCCCGGTTTCGTGTTGTAAAGGTGCAGCAGGAGATTTACCAGTGTGGATTTCCCATTTCCGGTGCGCCCGATGATCGCAAGCGTTGTTCCTGCCGGCACATGCAGGGTGATGTCGTTTAAAGTCGGTTCGCTGTGGCCGCGGTGGATGAAGGTAAGGTGATGAAAATCAATTTCGCCCTTAATGTCGTCCACATCCTTTGTTTTGTCGGTGTCTGCAATGGCAGGCTGTTCTTTGAAAATCTCCTGGATCCTTCGGATGGAGGCAGCACCCTGCGAAAACATATTGACGGAATCCCCGCAGGCTAACATCGGCCAGACAAGCATGTTAATATACTGGTTAAAAGCGACAAAGCGTCCAAGCGTGATGTCCCCGACCAGCGCAAGATAGCCGCCGTAAATGAGCGTAAGCAGCGAGGAAAGCCCGATGATGACATCTAAAAGTGGAATGACGATCGACTGGATCTTTGCAATGCTTAAGTTCTTTTCCATGGTGTTTTCGTTTTCTTTTAAAAAGTGGTAACGCTGTGCCTTCTCACGGACAAACGCCTTGATGACACGGATACCGGAAAAGCTTTCCTGCACGTAGTCGGTGAGATCGGAAACAGCCTCCTGCCTTGCAGTAAAGCGCGGACGGATGATTTTTCCATAATAAATCTCGCCAAATAAAATGAAAAGCATTGGGATGACTGCGATCAGTGTCAGCTTCACGCTGACATAATACATCATCTGGAAAATGACCATAAGGGTCATGACGGAGGCGTCAAACACACAGATGACGGCAGGTCCAATCGCCATGCGGATCGCGTTCAGATCGCTGGTAAAACGTGTCATCAGGTCACCGGTTTTGTGCTCGTTGTAATATTCCACATCCATTTTTTCCAGATGGGAAAACATGTCGTTTCTCAGCTCTTTTTCGATGGAGCGGGAAGCTCCAAACAGGAAGTACCGCCAGAAGAAACGGCCGACCGCAAGCAGCAGTCCAAGCAGAAAAAGGTAAAGCAGATTTAATCTGACTCCGCTCCAGTCAAGGCTGTGGGCGGTGAGTCCGTCGGTGATGACACCGGTAAGTTTCGGAATAAAAATATTGGCAAAGTCTACCACAAAAAGCGTGATGATACCAAGCGTATACTGGACTTTATGCCGTTTGATATACTGAAAGATAAATTGGAAAGCGTTCATAAATAAATCTCCCTTAATAATGTCCTGCGGTAAACGGTTTTACGGAACTACCATAAAACCGCAGAGTATCTTCTATTCTATACTTCTTAAAGCAAAGTTGCAACCTGCGAAAATAAAATGATATACACGGAAACAGAAGAGTTACTGTCTGGATCCGTAAGAAGCCGGGGAAAGAGCACATAAAAAAAGTTTTCCTGCAAAAATCCTGAAAACAGATATTTCTACAGAAAAACCTCTTTTTTATTTATACATCGCACAGATCAGATTGTATCACAGGAAACAAAATACTTAATCGCATCCGAGCAGAATGTCGACCGCATGCTGCAACTCAGGGCGGTTGCGGTAGGCGTAGATGATCTCACGTTCATGATAAGTCAGGGAAGCTGCCGGATCATCGGGCTGGTCGTAACCGAAGGAGTTCAGGATGTCCGGGATTTTGTATATCTCGCACAGTAAGAGCAGTGTGTCCGCCGTCGGCTGTGCCTGTCCGCTTTCCCAGCCATAAATCGTCTTCGGTGCAACATCAATATCATGTTCCATCAGCCTGATCGATACGTCTTTCACTGAGTAATGATTTCGTTTTCTATATTCTTTTAACACCTTTGGAATTAATTCATTTCGCATAAAAATCCCCTGTTTCTGAAATTTAAAAAGTTATTATGGTTATCATATCTCACATATTTTAGACCGTCAATTAGTTCTGATTATATGGGAAAATATGGTTGAAAGTCTTGAATTATAAGAATATAATGTGCGTAAGCAATGAGCGGTGCCAATCGAGAATATGTAGACCGAACATGCTTGCATGATGAGGTCTGCATATATCGGGAAGAACACATGAGAAAAGGAGTGGAGCGCATGAATAAATCCAGAGTGACAGAATATATCCTTGCTTATATGCAGGAAAAAGGAATTTCAGCATCTGAGATCTCAGAACAGACACAAGTTCCGGAAGAAAAACTGCATCCGGATTATAAAGAACCTCTGCTTGCCGAAGCTGTCTCTTATACACATCTGACGCTGCCGACGAAGAGGATAG
>ENA-OXTU01000194-OXTU01000194.1-human-gut-metagenome-genome-assembly--contig:-NODE-194-length-22870-cov-16.330397_pt1 | contig 22870 bp, 20 predicted proteins | sample MGYA00249344_ERZ652650 | MGnify/ENA primary metagenome ERZ652650 (study PRJEB26925, sample SAMN05826532) | human gut metagenome | biome: ENVO:2100002; feature: ENVO:00000062; material: ENVO:00002003...
ATTGCCTCTTGTCTCGTGGGCTCGGAGATGTGTATAAGAGACAGGTTTAATACCACTCCATATATTATTATTGTTTTTTAGATATATCAATCTTTTGCAATTTTATGATATATCTGTAAAAAAAGAGTGTCAATAAATATTCTTTATGCCAAATGAAATATAAAATGATATTTATGAAAAGCGTGCAAATCTACACAAAATGCACGCTTCCTCATAATTTATTCTACAATCTTCCAGTTATCGTCCTTATGAAGCACAAGCTCATACTGTGAGATTTGCGTCATTTTCGACTTGTTATCCAGATACTTTACGGACACACTGACTTTGAGGTTGTCGCCATCTTTGGTAAAGACTGGGTTTACCAGTTCCGAAAATACATAGTCGCCGGATACAGGAGCAAGCACACCGTTTTTGACATAGTAGGCAAGTTCCTTTTCCGTAGCTGTCGGATAGAGCTTAAAGAATGTTTCCAAGAAAGCGGTAGCGTCCTTGACAGTATCGGAGCTGACACTGACATCTGTTTCCTGTGCTTTCGGTTCATACTTTGATTTCTGCACTGCCGGAGCAAGGGTAGGATTCTGGGTAATGACCATTGCACCGTCCTTATCCACATGAACGGTCACGGTGTAGTTTTCTGTGACTGCCTGTGTCTGTTCTCCCTCTTTTACCTGCTGATCTACTTCGTAGGCAACGGTAAAATCGTCCGTTCCAGACTGTTCTACATTCCAGACCAGCACATTTGTAACCGTAACACTGGTTGGTATGTCCGTTCTGATGGTATCAGCGTTCAAGTCCTGTAATTCTTTGGTAAGATATTTACTGATTTCCGTTGTCCTTGCTTCAATGGCTTCCTTGCTGGTATCCCATGAGTAGTAGGCTTTCGCAAAGTTCTTGACGAAATTTTCAATACCGTTGGTATCGTTCAATCTTAGCTGAATGATTTCTTTTTCATGTACCGTGTGGGTGTCAATGGCGGTAAAGTTCTTATACACACCAAAGCTGGTGCTTGTCAGAAGCACCGCCCACAAAAGCAGGACAGATTTCTTATGTGTCCCGACTTTCATGGTACGCATTTTCTTTTCTCTGGGTTCTTTCTCTGTTTTTTCTTTCTTCTTAAACATATTTCAAGTCCTTTCTATTGTTTGATTCTTCCGGCACAAATGATGTGCTGTTGCCAGTAGGCAGAGGTCAAATCGGTATAGCCGATTGGATTTCCGGCATGATACATCTGATTGTTTCCTACATAGATTCCTACATGGGTAACATAATCACTGGTATTGTAGGTGGAATGGAAAAAGACCAAATCGCCAGCCTGTGCCTGTGACAATGGGATATGCTGGGTTGCGTCATACTGTGCCTGTGCGGTTCGTGGCAGGCTGATTCCGGCTTTTCCGTAGCACCACTGGGTAAGACCAGAACAGTCAAAAGAGGTGTTCGGGTTACTGCCACCGTAGACATACTTCCAGCCTTGATACTTCAACGCTTCATTCATAACCGCCTGTACCGTTTCGTTACTGAACTGCTTCACGGTCAGATATTGGTTGACCAGCTCCACATAAAACATATTCCCGTAGTTATAACGCCAGCCACCATTTTTACTGACTGCTATCGGGTTCGTATAGGTCACTTTTGTACCGCCGGATTTATTCTTTGCGAAATTCTCTGCAAGGTTGAAGCTGTGCTTTTTCCCGTTCTTCGCCACATAGTCTGCATAGCCACCACCATAGTTATAAGATTGAATGACCACGTTAATGTCATTCATACCTTTGGCTTTACAGGAAGAAAGCAGGGACGCAAAATATTTACACCCCTGCTTAATGGATTCTTCTGTACTTAATGAGTTTGGCGGTAGTCCAAGACTTTCGCTGGACTGCATGACATCGGTAGCCGTACCGCCACTTTCCACCTGTATGATGGCAAGCAGGACGTTCACATACTCCGAGATACCGTTTTCTCTGGCGTATTTTTCTACCATCGGCTGATGTTTGAGGACATCGGCTGACAGGTTCATTCCAGAATAGACAGGCGAATAGCTGTTTGAACTGTCGTCATCTTCGCCGGAAATCAGTATCCCGAAAAAGAGGACGATGGAGAAAAGGACAGGAAATATCGTACCTATGATAAGGATACGCTTTAATCTCATTTCTTCCGTCCTTTCTCTGGTTGCTTCGTAACAGTCTTACGATTTTGTTTTTGGTTGACCTGTTTCTGTATGGTTGTTTTCTTTTGATTACTTCTGGATTCCACTACATTCGGCTGGTTCGTTCTGGTAACACCTTTGACCTGTTGTTCCTGTCTGATATTGGTTCGGACAGTTTCTTTTCCAGCCTTGACTTCTACATTTTTTATCACAGGAGAAGTAGCAGGACGCTTCATATCCGGCTTTATGACCGTATCGGTCTGTGCTGTTTTTGGAACAGGTGTGGCAACAGGGCGTTCATGGCTTCTGGTAGCTCCGGCTGTCGCTGATCCATTCGCATGAACTGTCTGCCTTGCTTCCTGTGCTTTCTGTAATTCCTGCTTTTTCTGTGAGATATTTTCCCTTTGCAGGTTGCGTTTCTGTGTACGTTGTTCCTGTCGATTTTCCCGTTCTTCCACAACGCCACGCTTAAAGTCCGATACATTATCCTTTGCTTTCTGTTTGGCAGAATGGACGGCATAACCAGCCTGTGTCGGCAGGTCTTTCACATTTTCTTTCAGAGAAGAAGCACTGTCACGGACTTTATTTTTCGTATCCATCACAGCACCCACAGCAGAACCAACACGGCTTCCCATGCTGGCAGAGGTATTTTCCCGTTTCTTTGGCGGTTGGTTCGTTGCTGGCTTTCCGGCTCTGGCAACACTTGCACCTGCCACCGCACCTGCAACACTTCCAGCACCGACAGCTCTTGCAATTCGGCGTTCCATACGTCTTGCCCTGTGTCGCATGAACACCATCGGTCTACGGAAAATCCGGCGACCTATCTGCTGGCTGTCATTGGCATTAAGGCTGAACATACTCATTAGCTCTCCGAGCTTCATGTAGATTCCGGCAAAACAGATTATCTGCAAAAACGCCACCATGAAGAACGGATAATCTGTGGAAATGTTGTAGAACATACTGGAAATCGAAAATGCCACGGTCACAATCAGCGTGATTCCGGCTCTTGTCATAATGGCGTTGAACACACGGACAACTGCCTGTTTCGCCATGTTCTCATAGGTCGGTATCATGGACAGTAAAAAGCTGACAGGCAAAAACATGGCATATATGATAAATAGTATCTGGGAAAACAACATCATGCCGGTAAGCAGGAAGATAAAGATTGTGATACCGAGATTGAAAATAAGCAGGAAGAACACCATGCCAAGACGGTTGACGACCTGTGGAATGGTAAGGTTGTCATTGTCGTTATCCTCAATCTCTGTTTTCACAACATTTTCCCTTGTTTCCCCATCTTCATCTGATGGGCTGGCAGATACCAGAGCTTCCACACGGTCAGCCCCGATTTCTTCGGTATCGCTGTTCCCGAACTGCAATAACAGCCACGGTTTTTCTACCTGTATCGCAAACAGGCTGTCACGGATAAGGTCTACGCTGTCTTTGCCTTTGCTTTGTGAATCGGGAAGCATGATTTTTGTCCCCAAATCCAGAGAAGCCGTGCTGATGTCCGAACTGAAATCATTGATTTTCTGGATATAGTTGGGAGCATAAGCAATAAAGGACGCAGACACGATAAATACCACCACAAAGTTGATAACGGCGTGAAGTGCTTTGCTTGTTTCCCGTTTGAGAAGCCCTGTATAGGCGGTATAAACACCTACAATCAGAATGATAATGAGCAGGAATCCCACATAGAATCCACTGCTGGAAAATCCGTTTTCGGTCACTCCGGCAAGTGTCTGGATACTTTTCCCGATACTGTCTGCCACGTCATTGATAAAGTCCAGCTTATACGCCTGTTGCACCACATATCCTGTTGCATTGCTAAGATACAGGCTGATTGTCCAGACAAAATTTGTGATACAGTAAAGCCCGTACTGCACTGATTTTCCAATGCCGTCCAGCCAGTTCCACGGAAGCCATGACCAGCTATTGTCCACATAGAAATCAAGCTGATAGTTGGAAAGCGGATACTTTGAATACAGGTTGTCTGCATTGACCGTATCATCGACCAGTCCAGACGCATGAGCTACCGTCCCAAGCAGGGACAACAGTACCAGTGTAACGGTCACGGCAAGCAGTACCAGTTTCAGTACATGGAATACCTTTTCTTTTGTGACAGATTTCATCATTCCAAATCCACCTCACTTTTTATCGGCGGTCTGGTATCAAAGGCATGGAGCAGTTCTACAAAGACAGGGTGTATCTGTACCACACCGACACGCCCGTATAAATCCTGCATTAAGCATTGTCCGTTCTCCAAATCCCTTAACCGTTTCTGGTTGTTTTCGTCCTCACTGTCCAGCCCGAAAAACTCTAAGGTCTGTTTGATTTCATTAGTATCTGTGGAGCGGAACGCAAACTTTAAGCCGATGTTATTTTTCAGACTTTCTTTCGATACGTCCCCAGAGGATTGTGTCACGAAATAGACTCCGGCGTTCATGGCTCTACCAGCACGCACCAGCTTATTTGAGAGTGTTTCGCCCTGTGCCACATTTAAGAACGCCCATGCTTCATCAAGGTCTACAATCTTAAAAATGCTTCGGTCACTGTGAATGAAGTCAAGTGCAAAGGTACTGATAACAATTAAGATGGATACTGACAACAGTTCAATCGTGGTGTATTCCTCAAAGGTGGTATCCTTATCCGGCAGAACCAAATCTGCAACCTGTATGATGTTGAGCTGGTTATCCAGACTGATTGCATTTTCCACCGAACCGTCTGAGAACAAAAGCTGTGCAAAATCATAGTCCGTAAAACTTTCGATATGGTCTGCAATGTTACGGGATACGGCGGTATCCTCTTTCCGCAGTTCTTCAATGACCTGCAACAGCCCGTGGTTCTGGTTCTGGGATACGGTACGGATAGCTTTTCTAAGGACAGGGAACTTTTCGCCGTCCCTTGAAGAAATTCCTGTAAGGAATGTCAGAATGTCGATGGCAAGACTTTCAGCGTCCTTGACATCTTTCATAATCATATACGGGTCTAACAGCCCTTGATTGCTGGAATCACTGGTAATGTTTACAATGTTGATTTCCTCTGCAATCTCCGGCAGAGTTTCTTTCCAGCTTCCACGCTCACTTTTTGGGTCTAGGATAACTGCCTGTCCACCGAACAGGACGGAATAATATACTAGCAGGTTATTACAGAATGATTTTCCACCGCCAAGCGAACCTACAAAAGCAGAAGCCAACGCATTTGTGACCGTACCTTTTACCCCTTGACTGGCAAGGGACGGTTGCAGGTAGACATTTCTTCCTGTATCCACGGAATACCCGATATAGATTCCTATGTTTTCTCCCAACATCTGAGTAGCACCGAAACCAAGTCCGGCTAAAAAGTCGGATTTCACATACTGGATATAATCATTGATATAACGTTTGCTGGCTGGAAGAAACTCTCCATGCAGTCCCATCATATCTCCGGCAGGACGAACCAGCTTCACATTCAAATCATCGTAAAAGTCCTTGACTTCATCACAACGGCGTTTCAGTTCGTCAAGATCGGGTGCAGATACCCGTATGACGTAACTTAACTTGTACATACTTTCCTTGCTCTGGTCTAAATCTGTTTCCAGTTCATCGACACTGTCTAAGGCTTCCACCACATTTGAACTTGTTTCGTTTCCAGCTTGATAGGCGTGATTATCCAAGTCCTTTAATTCCTTTTTCTTGTTGCGGACAGTGGTTAAGGCTTTCTTATTTCCCACAATTTCAACATTCATAGAAGTGTCCACAGGAAATGTGAATTGCTGTTGCTGGAAATAAAAGATTTCCGATGATGGGAAGTCCAGTTCCCCGACAATGGCATTGACCGTAAAGTAGGATACATAGCTTTCGCTGTCCTCATGTTCCAGACGCAAATATCGCTGGCTTTCTTCTACCACACAACGGGTAGGACGGATAAGGTCATAATACTTAATCAGTGTTTCTCTTTTTAATTTTCTTTTTGGCAGAGGATACACATAATCTTCATAAGCTATCCCGTCCCTGCCGTAGAGGTGTTCCATCAGATAGGCAAAATCTTTGGCTTCCAGTCGGCGGATTTTGAATCTACGGGAGATTTTGTTTTCCAGCAGTTTTTCCATCTTCGCATAACGGTTGATTTCATCATTGCTCATGGAAACAAAGTCATTCATCAGCGTGTGCCTTACCTCATTCAAAAACTCACGGAATGTCAGAAATACCGATTTTTTGATGTTCTTCAGATTGACTTCGTCCTCTGTGACCATAAGCTTGAATCCCAGAAAGAAACGGTAATCAACTTGATTGTCGCCTATCATGGATACAAGGGCTTCGGTCTGGTCGTCTATCTTTTGGATTGCTACCTCACGGAGCTTTCCAGTGACCAGCTTCTTTGACTGTTCCTGTATGCTTCGGATTGAACTTTCAGTTGCAATCTGCAACGCATGAATCTTTCCCTCACGGGACTGTGCGATAAGCTGACGGAAGCTGTCATGCACAAGGTATTTCTGTTCTGGGGATAAGAATGAATAATTGTACGGTATCAGCTCATAGTAGGCGAACACCTCATTGTCCTTATTCCAGACAAGGTTATTGTCGATATATTTAATCGGGAACATAGGTCACACTCCTTACTGCCGTGATAATTTCCTCAAATTTCTGCTTATGCAGGTTCACGGCTTTTCCGGCATAAGTCACTTTGGGACGCAGGGCATACAGAACCATCGTCTTGATGTAACTGTATGGCTTTTTCCCGTCAAAGGTTTTCTGTGACATAAACCATGTGAGGGCAACGGGAATCCCGAAATATTTCAAAAACGCACCCTCAATCATGGAAAGTGGCGGTACATCTGCAAACAGAATGATGATAAATTCCGTCAGCACGAACCATGTAATCTGGGTAAAGGTCACAGGGAATGGCAGGTTGACATCATTGATGGCATACAGTACCTTTTCCACGTTCCAGATACTTGTATAACTTCGGATTTTCTTCACTTGTAAATGCTCCTTTCTTCATTTTCCTAACAACAGGGACAGCCGGATTTTCCAGACTGCCCCCAAGAGAAAAGCTGACAGTAGCACCAGTGGCGGTGCTGATCTGCCAGCCCTTAACGCAGTACCTCACAGATACCAGCGTTTGTTGCAATAAATGTCCCCTCTATATCGAGGTCACGCCCGTAGGCTTCATAGTCGATATAGTTCTGTAAAGAGGACGGGATTTCTCCGAGTATCTGTTCTTCATCAATCAGATAGTAGGCTAAATCGGTCATCGTTTCACAGCCGGAATACAGAATGATGTCGTCCTTATGTTCCACCAGTTCTTCCAGACTTCCATAGCAGGATATAAAACTGTCCAAGTCGTCCAGCAGGTAATCCGGTAATTCTTCCAACTGCTCATAGATACGGTTCAGTTCTTCGATGGAAATGCATTCGCTAATCTCCATCGGGAAGTTGTCCGTATCATGGATTGCGTATTCTTCGTACTCTGCATTTAAGCCGATACGTTCTGCAATCACTTCTTCGTCCAACGGAAAAGAGAACCAGTCCCCGACCAGTTCTCCCTCATTGTACTTGCCAAGATTGGCTATATAGACTTGCATATCATCAATCATAAACGGTCACTTCCTTTCACTCATTGTATTCATAAAATCTGCCATGCACACACAGGAAATGTTCTGATGTTTCTTCCATATCTGAACAGTTCCGATGGTATGTAATATTGCAAAGTCCGGCTTCCAGCTCTTGCAGGTTTGAAAACCATTCTCTTTGAATTGCAGGTATATCTTCGTGTGGGATTTCACTCTCTGAAATTGCAAGGCAGACATTATTTAGCAAGTCGAGGTCTGTATCTTGCAGGATTTCAAAAGGAAAATCATAATCACTGATAAGATAACGGTCACTGTCCGGCGGTAAACCAATGGATTGTTTTAATGCTTCTATGTTGCAGGGAAGTGTAAACCACGCACAGCCTGTATCTTTTTCCTGTTCATCAAGATTGATAACAAATACTTTCATTTCTGCCATAAGCAATACCACCTGTCAAAGTTTGAACATACCGTTGTTGCAGAGAGCATAACGTCCTTTTTCTTCCAGTTCATGGGCGTAGGCTTCCAGATTAAAATATTTCTTTCCTTTTTCGGAAAGAGCAGAAAATTCAATGTTATGCTCCAAACGGTAACGGGCAACGTCCATGATGTTGTGACACTCTGGATAAAACAAAAATTCTTCGGATTCCTGCAACAAATCCTCAACACCGCCAAAATAAGAAATCAAGTCTTTGTATGCCTGCTGAACTTCTGGCGATAAATCCGTGTAAGCAAAGTACAGCTTGTTTAATCGTCTGACAGAAGTTGTCCTTACAATGTCGCCAGCAAAAGGAAGTTTCATATCTGTGATTTGATAATCTTTGCTGTCAGCTTCCACGCCGAGCAGGTCACGGAACAGCTCATAATCAATGGGTAAATCAAACCAGCGAGAGGCTTTATCCTCTGCTGATTTTGTCGTTTCAATCAATACGCTACATTCTTCCATAGGCTTACGCTCCAATAATCTTATTGAATAACTGTAACAATACGTCTTTTACGCCGGACGCATTGAATACAAGACCAACGGCTACTAAGGCAACTACCAAGAATCCGATGAGTTTGGAAAACTCACGCTTGAATCCCAAGTAGATACCAATAACAACAATCGCCATCAGCACAAGGCTCTGTGCGTTGCTTAAAAACCAGTTATAAAGGTTCTGTCCAAAATTCATGCTTTCTTTTCTCCTTTCAGTTCCATCATTTTTCGGTCAGACTGTCTGCCAGCCTGTAAAATACACATGGCAATCACGCCAGCCGTTCCCCCTAAAGAGAAGAACAGGAAATCAAATAATAATCGTTGCATTTTTCAATTCTCCTTTTCTAAAATCACATCTTCGGTAGATGTGGTCTGTTGTTCGATTATCTTGTAGTGCTTTTCCGTCAGTTTCGTGGATTTACGGATTTCTTTCAGATAATCAATCCCTGTTTTCGCTGTGATTGTTTCCAGCATTTTGAGTGTCGGGTCAACCTGCCGTTGAATCCAGCGTAGGGTTCTGTCCAGTGTGTAGGGTTCGGGTTTGGTCGTGAGCTTTAACGGCTCTCTGTTTTCCCCGATGAACCACGCCCAGCGGACAGATAATTTCCAGTCGCTCCGTTTCTTGTCTGCTTCCTTATCCACAAAGCGTACATAACGGTTGATAATAGAAAATGCCGTCCGTTCAGCGTCATAGTAAGTCAGCAGGTCACGGACAGCATAATAAGCACGTTCATTTTTTAACCGTATTTCAAATCTGTTTTTTATCGGTGCTTCCTCAATGGGAATCCCCAGTTTGATGTACTGCTCATAGCTTTTTTCATAAACACAGAAGTACACCTCACTTTTCAATGAGCCGATATAAAGTGTATAGCCCATACCAGCCTTGTCCTGTTCCTCATGCTTGACCAGTTCGCCGGAAGCATAGGACTTAAAGGAACGGAACACCGATACACATTCCTCATTCCGGCATTTTTCGGTCAGTTCTGGAATATCCAACATTCCTGTATGGTCATTGATGGCAAGGTCAAGGCGTTTCATCACACCACCGTCCACCAGAGCGTCCATAAGGAAATCATACCAGCTCCGTTCCTGTGCCAGCAGATAACTTTCAAACTGGCGACAGCCTTTTCCTTTCAGTTCCAGCAGGACACCTTTTTCTTCATCGGGAGAAGTATATACGAAAATATCTCCGATGTAGTAGTGTTCCGTGTAGCTGTAATGCCCGAAGTCCTCATGTATCATGTACTGGATATTGAGCTGTAAGATGTCCTTAATGATGTGTCCAATATCCAGTGTCGGAAACCGTATCCTCACATAATCAAACAGCATGGTAAGCGGTGCTTCTGGATTGAATTTTTCCAGAGCTTCCAAAAGTTTTACTTTCATTTCTTCTGTGACCGCCACCTTGCCGGATTCGATACGGCTTAAATGTTCACGGCTGATTCCAGCCATGACCGCAAGTTTCGTCTGGGATACACCGTACTGCAAACGCCTGTCTGCAAAATCCTGTATCCACTCTGTATCATTCAGTGCGATACCCCCTTTACGAAAAAACTGTGACATTTTTTATCCGATGTCACAGCAGTAAAAAAAGCTACCAAACACTTGATTTTAGCCAAGAATCGGTAACTTTTGTGTATGTTTCCTTGTGATTTGTGCCCCTCTGTTAGATACCGAGGGGCTTAATATATGCTGGCGTGGCTACCGCCACACCAGCAAGGCTAGTCCGTACCTGTGGCTTTCGCTCCGCACGCCACCTGTCCGTCCTGCCTTATGTGTGCAAGTTCTCCAATCGTACCTAAGAAATCATATCCTTTGGGTACAAGGGGAGTGTAAAATTCCGATATGACACTTGTTCCCACATCACAGTATCCACGCCCTTTGATTCGTTTCTGGAAAAACTGCTTTTTCACATCACTTCCAAAGAGCATACCGTAGCCGAGTTCACTCATGCGACCAAGCCCCACACGGAAGTTGAAGTTATCTCTGATACCGTCCCCGAAATACTTTGCGTCTGGACGCTGGCAAGCCACAATCAGAAAGTAGCCAGCCTGTCTGCCGAGCATGACGATTTTCTTTAGCTGGCTTAACAGTGAGGTGCTTTCTTTTGTCGTGAGCATTTCCAAGAAAGCCACATATTCATCGAAAATAAGGAACTGTGGAGCAAGCCCCAGATAGGCATAGTTTTCCCCTGTGCGGTAGTTCGGGTGCAGTTTCATTTCTTCCGAGCGTGTGACCATGCCCTCATAAAAGGCATTGACGCACTCAATCATATCGTCTTTCGTGTGGTAGACATTTCCCATGACGGTTTCTAAGTCTGCAAGGTCAGCGTTCTTCGGGTCAAGAATGTATAAATCCGCATTGGTTCTAAGCAGGGCTTCAATGATAGTCAGCAGAAAATAGGTCTTTCCACCGCCAGTACCACCGCAGATAAGGGCATGGGGAAGTGAATCATATTCCCACACCAGATTTTTCATTAACCGCAGACCGCCGTTTTCGGCAATTACTTCATCAATCGAAATACGGTTTGCAATCATATCATAGAGCAGGGTGTATTCAATATAGCCGTCATGCAGTGTCTTGTCGGTCAGCTCACAGTACAGCCCCGATTCCAGTTTATCCTCTAAGGACAGGAGCTGTTCTTGATATTTTCCTAATGTGATTTCACACAGGATATGGAGCAAGCCATTGTCCATCTGGTAGTAGATTTTGGGAAACCACACGATTTTTTCTCTTGATCTGCTTTGCAGGTCAGTGAAAAAAACGCTGTCTTTAGTGTTTTCCGCTTCATACCATTTATTTTCCAGCACCATACGAGCCAGCTTTTGTCGATGGAGCAACCGCTTGATACGGTCATATCCATAACGGTAGTAGAGAAAAGCGACCAATGCACAAACACCAGTCGCTATCAGAACCGTAATGGAATTGTAGGCAGTCCAAGTAATTCCGGCATGGAGCAGGTTAAAATCTTTCCAGTCTATAACAAGGAGCTGTCGCAGATTCAGTAGCAGGAACACCGCAACGAACAGGAGCAACAGCCAACCGATACAGAAGTGATAGACCAGCGATTTGTCACTGGCACGAATCCTGTTACCTTTCTTTTTCCACGTCATACGCTAACACCTCTTATTTCTTCGGCGGTTGCTGTGGAGCATTGTTCTGTGGATTTCCGGCATGAGTAGCTTTATTTTTCAAAATAATATCGTCTGCCTTTACATACCAGTCCACATCTGCACCACGGTAATTTGCATTGGCTACCGTATCTGCAACAGGATTGATAAGTTCCACTTCGGCGTTGTAATCATAGTCTTTTAACGGAACAGTCGCCGGAACGGATACCTGTATCATGCGCCCCTGTGTATTGCATTTTAAATCGTAAGTACGTTCCTTGATTTCTTCACTGACCGTCCCATCTTCATTCTGCACATGAACTTCACGGCGTAATGCGGAGAACTTCAACACTCCGAAAGTCTTTTCTTTATCAATGACGATTCCATTTGCTAATCTCATAATCTGAATACCCCCTTATTTATTTTCTGCTGGTAACATATCGTCTGCAAGTAAGATGTAATTGACAAATCCACGTTCTCCGATTTTATAGCCATCAGTAGTGATTCGTGGGTTGATAAGTTTTACTTTCTGCTCTGGCGAGAAATGCTTTTCGCCAGCTTTGGCAGGAAGTGTCACAACTACATCATCGGCTCTCTGCACATCGGAATACAGGTTGTAGCTTCTGGTAATAACAGCCATACGCCCGTTGATTCTCTGTTGTTCCGTAGTATTTTCTCCGGCAAACTCCAAGTTTCCGAATGTCTTTTCCATGTTTGGTACGACAAATCTTAATTCCATAAATAATTGACCTCTTTTCTTTCTGTTTTAGTTTCTTTCCTGCTGTACTTTGTGGGGGAGCTACACTCCCCACGCCCCTAGTGGACTTCACGCCCCCGTAAATCAGAGCTTCACGGGAGCGTGAAGTTGCAAAAAGGGTGGCGACCTTGAACGCTCTACCAACCGCTACATTACCGCCTTATGATTTCTTTCTACGGCGTTTGAAGTAAAGCATACCGCCAAGCCCTACGCAGGAAAGACCGAGCATGGCAAGGTAAGCATAGATATTGGTATTGTCGCCTGTTTTTGGGCTGTCACTTGTCTTAACCGTAGATGGTGTATCCGGCGTGTCAGTATCCTTTGGTGTGTCTGGGACTTCTGGCACTTCCTTGATTGTCACAGTCTGTCCATCGTCTGTGATGTCCTTATGTTCTGTCACTTTCTTTGGTTCGTCTGGATTGGTCATATCGTATAATTCCTCAAATGTGACAAGGCTCTTTCCACCAAGAGAAGAACCATCAAAGGTAAATGCAATCTCAACCGTCATTTTTTCACTGTCGGCTGTAAACTCATAATCATTGGATACTTTCTTTCCATCAATCAGAAGTTCTGCATTTTCCTCTTTTAACATCTGCCAGCCGGAAAGTTTGTATTTTGTTCCAACTTCCAGACCATCTAATGTGACTTTATCCACAATCGTTACATCTTTTCCGGCTTCGATTTCTTTCTTGCCGTTCTTGTCCGTAGCGGTAGTATGGATTTTGATGATACGTTCTGTGATAAGAACCGTCTGTCCATCATCGTTGATGTCTTTATGTTCGGCAACCTTGACAGGCTCTTTCGGATTGCTCATATCGTACAATTCCTCAAATGTAACAAGGTTCTGACCGCCAAGAGCTGAACCATCAAAACTGTAAGTAATCTCAACCGTCATTTTTTCGCTGTCAGCAGTGAATGTGTAATCATTGTCTACACGTTTCCCGTCAATCAGAAGTTCGGCGTTTTCTTCCTTTAACATCTGCCAGCCGGAAAGTTTATATTTTGTTCTAACTTCCAAGCCATCAAGTGTGACTTTGTCCACGATCTTGATGTCTTTTCCGGCAACAATCATTTTTTCGCCTGTTTTCTTGTCGGTCGCTGTGGTATGGATTGTGATTTCTTTTTCGTATTCATCAGTAAGTGTCCCTAAATCTACGGTCACTTTATTTCTGGATACGACCACCTCAAAGGCTGGAATCAGCTTAAATCCGGCGTTGGAATCACACTTTAATTCCTCAATCACATAGGTATCATAGAGTAATGCACCTTTGCTGTCGTCTGGTTCAGACGTACCAAACCATACACCGTCCTCACTGGATTTTCCGGCATTGGTATTGACCTTGTGGGAAGCCCAGCTTGAAGCAGTGGAGAACTGACCGTTTTTGTCCGTGACTACAATATGGGATTCTCCCGTTGTCTTGCTTGTAATTCTGAATGGAACACCTGCAAGGCGTTTGTGCGTACCTGCACCGATTTTTACACCCTCAATATCGCCACGCTTAATATGGTTGTAGACAGAGTGGGATTTGTCGGTCAAGTCCACGATTTTTCCATCTTCCGTGATAGAAAAGTCGATTGCTTTTGCACCGTCTGTTAAGTAACCCTCTGGTGCTTTGCTTTCTTCTAATCTGTAATTTCCGTAAGGGAGTAAATCAGCAGAAGTAGAAGCGATTCCGTCAATGCCTGTCTGAATCTTTTTGACAGTTCCATTTTTGTTATATAATTTTCCCTCAACCAGTACAGGAATGTCATTTAAGGAAATGATATTGAACTCTGTGTACTGTAATGTCGCACTTCCCTGTGCTTTGGTATCCTTTGTTTCAAGGTCACGTTTCTGGATTTTCACACCGCCACGGATAACCTTGTCGGATACGGAATACTGGTTGCTTCCAGAAAGTACGGCAAGTTCGCCATCTTCGGAAATCTGTGTAAGGTATGTTCCCTTAATCTGTTCGGAACTTCCGTCAGCCTGCATATATGCACCATCTAATAAGTAGCCGTTTGGTGCTTTTGTTTCTGTGACAGTGAGTGTACCAAGTGGCAGTACATTTTTACCGTCCTGTGTATAGAAGCTGTCGCCGGATACTTTGTAGCTGTCGGCAAGTCTGGATACATAATGGATAGTTCCGTCACTGTCTTTTTCGGCAACGGTTTTGGTTGTCCATGTACGGGTAGCCTTGGCAGGAAGATTGTCTGCATTGTAGTATCCGTCATAATAGCTCCATGTGAACTCTGCACCCTCTAAAGAAGCAGTTCCCTGTGGAGTGGATTTTCCTGTTTCCATGTCGATTTTAAATAAATCAATCAAAGTTTCTGTGACCTTTGGAGTGTCAGCAACAGTCAAAGTCGCTGTTTTTCCAACTTCCACATTTAAGGCATGGACAGTAGAATCCAGCTTGTAACCCTTTGGAGCAGAAAGCTCTTTGATGTAAACTGTTCCGGCTTTTACCTCAACTTCTTTGGTATCGCCGTTTCCATCGGCAGTAAGTGTGGCAAGCTGGCTGTTACAGCCCTTATCAGAATAGACACCAAATGTCGCACCCTCAAAGGAATAGCTGGCGTTACCATCTGTGACCGTTGGATTGGAAGAAGTCTTTTTGACTTTTGCATTTCCCACATTTAACTTCGCCCAGAACTGTCCGATGTCCTGTCCTTCGCCAGTGTAGATGTAACCGCCACATTCATAGCGTCCCTTATTTGCTTTTACAAATGCTTTCGCACCAGCGTACACTTCATTCTGTACCGCCTGTGAGATTTCATTATAGGAAGCTCTGACGTTGTCGCACTGCCAGCCGAGCTGTTCACTCAATCTCTGCCAGACAACACATTGTTCCAGCAAATACTTCTGGTTGTTATTCAGCCCTGTATGAGTAGCGGTATATTGCTTGACGTACTCTAAGGAAAGAGCAACGTCCGCAATCTGATCACTACTCATGCGTGTACTTGCGTCAGACCTTGTTTTATATCCATTCTTGAAATTGGTATTGATGTCCACGCAGTAGGCAGTTTCACCCTCAACTTTCATGTGTCCCTCATGGAACGTGGATTTGATAGAACCGTCATTCATAATTTGTTCAATGTAGCCGACACGTTCTGCTGATTCTGTCCAGTATTGATTGCCGGAAGCATGAACCGCCGTCACTGGTAATGCCGTGAGGATAGTTGCAAAAGCAAGCGTTCCTGTCAGCAATCGCTTTACTAGCTTATTCATATTTTCTCTTTCTCCTTTCGATTTTGGGTATGAAAAAAGACGCTCATTTATTGAACGTCTTTAACTAAATAGTCGATATTGAGATTTGGGATTAGGTACAAATCAGATAATTTTAATTGCACCTCATTGCATTAAAATTGCATTTTTTAATATTTTTATATGGTTTTATAGTTACTTATATTGCCTAAAAATGGCTTAAAATCAACGATTTTGCTTTATACTCCGTACTGTCTGTCTGGAGTTTGAATAAAAAAATGGAGCTCGGAAATCCAGCATTTATGCGGGTTTCCGGGCTCTTTGTATGTGGAGTGAGTACAGTTTGAGTACAAAATTATTATTTTGAAATAAAAAATACGGAAACAATGCTGGCATCGTCTCCGCGGAAAAAACCTACGTTTTTTTGTTCATCTGGTTTATTATATGCGATTGATAGAAAAAAATCAAGGTCTATTTGCGATATTTATTGCAAAAGTAGTTGACAATTTTTACTACAAAATTGTAGCTTTCTGTTATGGTATTGTTTTTTTGAAAGTACTCTTTATGCTTTAACATTCGTTCATTGAATAACCAATGTAGGTTATCAATACCGGACTGTTTAATTCCATGACTTTTGATTAATCTAAGATATACATATACAAGAATAACGAAGTCATGTATAACAGGGTTTGCCATCCATTTTTCTCTACTTTTTTGAGAAATGGTTTTAATCTTGGATATTTCAAATAAAATATCTTTGGTTTTGTGGATGCTTATACTATAAGGAGCTTTTAAACTGTTTAATAGGCAGTTATTGTGAGCGGCAGCATTTCTTAAAAACTTGATTGACCAGAGATAGCTGCTGAAATCATTATTTTTGGATGGATAGAGTGAATAGTAAAGCTGATATAGCTCAATAAACTCACCAAATGAGATAACTTCAACAATTTCCCATAAAGCGTAACAATCATCGTTGTTTTGACGTTTTTGGATTAAATCCGTTGCGGCTGATTTTCCAATTTTATCATGAAGAGATTTAACACGCATATAATCGGCGGAAAGATATTTTCTAACAATAGAATACCCATCCTCAGCATCGTTAGCACTTAAATCATAAAGTAATTGTGTTTTTAAGGCATGTTCGATGTCTAGAGCCATTGCAATTATTGTTTTGCGTAAATACATATCCAGTGTAGATAATTCTTGCAGATAAGAAAAATCTAAATTTAGATATTGCCCTTTCTTTTCGGTGGAGATGTAATTGTCGTAATTTTTTCCATAGGATTTCAATTTAAAATAATAATTGTTATATTTTAAGAAACGGGACACATCTTGTTCTTCTGTGTAATGAAAGGTAATTCCTTTTTGGTGCATATCTGAAATTTGTTCAGCTATAGTCAATTTTTTTCTGTTCATAAGTACTCCTAAAATATCGAATGAAAGAATATAAGGTTTATATGGGATTATCCTATACTGTAACCAGGATTTATTTTTACTTTAATGCCAGTTGAGGTATCAAGCAGCATTTGGTTCTTCTGTAATTCTAATTCCACTTTTTCTTTTGCTTCTGCTATGTTGGCGATAGCTTCCTGTGTAGCCTCATTTGGATTATCTCCGGCAGCTTTTATAGAGCTCTGGTAAAGAAAGCTTATCTTTTCCCATATTAATAAATCATTAAATGTCTGGTGGCTTCTGATGTTTAAGAGAACATCCTTTAAGGACAAAGTCTTTTGGTTGCCGTGAGTATTATAGTTCAATTCCAGGTATGAAGCCAATATAGGGTTGAATTGGACATTTACGGTTTCGAATTTCAGTAGATTATCTTCGCCTCTTTCTCCGGTAATCTGAAGAATATTGGAGTTACAAAGAACCATAAGTACGCCCATAAGATCACCGACTGTTTCAAGGCGCATTCCGGCATTATCAATGCCATTTAAAGCATTATAGCTGACATCCAGTGCGGCTGCAATCTTCTCAAGCTGAGGAGGTTGTGGCTGCATTTTATTTGTCTCATATTTTCGGATGGATACAGGATGTATTCCTGTTAATTCTGCCAGTTTTCCCTGTGTAATACCAATCTGCTCTCTGCAATATCTGATTTTTTCGCCTATTGTCATCCTTGTTACCTCCAATGTATCGACTTGGCTACATCATGACTGTTGAAAACAAAATTTATATTACTGCAAGTGAACTCGCTGAAATGCTGGGAGTTTCTGTGGGACATGCTTACAAAATCATCAGAAAGTTAAATCAGGAATTAGAAAAGAATGGTTTCCTGGTGATTGCTGGAAAAGTTCCCAGACGATATTTTGAAAAACGCTGGTACGGGTTCAGTGCATAGGAGGTAAGCGCAGATGAGAGCAGAAAAAGACCCGAAAACAGGGAAGTGGCTGATACAGTACCGATATACTGATTGGCAGGGAAAACGTCGGAAATCGACAAAACGAGGATTTAAAACGAAAAGAGAAGCGGAAGAATGGCTGCGAAATTTTCTTATGACTCAGACCTCTGATTTTGATATGAAATTTGATGAATTTTTGAAGTTGTATTATGCGGATATGGAAACACGTTTGCGTGAACATACCATGAGAACGAAGAAGTACATCATTGAGTTGAAAATTCTTCCTTATTTTGGACAGAAACGGATCAACGATATAAAGGCAGCGGATATTCGAAACTGGCAGAACGAATTAATTAAGCAAGGGTATTCACCAACGTATCTGAAAACCATTAATAATCAGTTGAGTGCGGTATTCAATTATGCAGTTAAATATTATGACCTGAAAGGAAATCCCTACGCAAAAGCCGGGAGTATGGGAAAGAGTAAAGCAGAAGAAATGAACTTCTGGACAAAAGAAGACGAATATTATCAGCAGTTTCAAAAAAGAAATCCTAACCTTTATGTGTTCTCTGCTCATCTGCATATGGATGAAGCAACACCGCATCTGCACATTGATTTTGTTCCATTTACGACAGGCAGTAAGCGGGGATTAGATACAAGAGTATCACTCAAACAGGCGTTAGCCAAGCAGGGGTTTAAGGGCGGCAGTCGTGGAGATACAGAGTGGAGCCAGTGGGTACAGTCCGAAAAAGAACAGCTTTCCGCTGTCATGGAGCGGCACGGCATTGAGTGGGAGCATAAGGGTACGCATGAGAAACATTTATCTGTCCTTGATTATAAAAAGCAGGAGCGGGAAAAAGAGGTTGTTCAGCTTGAGGGGCAGATTTTAGAGAAGAAAGAGGAATTTCAAATATTGTCTGACAGGGTAGAGAATTATGATAAGGGCATTGAGAACTTAAAAACGCTTGAGCAGGTGCTTGACACTTCTCCTGAATATCAGCTACCAGAGCCGCAGGGGTTGATGTCTGCAAAAACGTATAAAAATAAACTGGCAGAGCCTTTGGTACAAAAGCTGAAATCGCTTGTTAAAACGGCTCTTATCAGATGTTTTGAAGCGTATGACAGCTATTATCGGCTGAATATCACAAACAGCAATCTTCACCGTGAAAATGAAAGATTGACAAAAACGAATGAGAAATTGGCGGGAGAGAATGAAAACCTCCGTGCGGAAAACAAAAATTATAAACTGCTGAAAAAGGCGTTCGGAAGTAAACAGATGGACAGCCTTTTAGAGCAGGCAAAGGCATTTGCAGTATCTCAAAGAGTATAAGCAGTTTGTTTATCTTAATCTGCTGACAAGCGGCAGATATAATGTTAAAAGTAGTTGCGTGCGCACGCACGCATATTGTGTTATAATACTGGTGGTTAGGAGGAATATATCTATGAAACTATTAAAATGGCTTTCAGTAACAGACCGATTTTACAAAATCTATTTGGATAAACAGCTTGCCCCCTTTGGAATCAACAACAGCCAATATATGTTTTTGATTAAAATCTGTCGTTCGCCTGGCATTTTACAGGATTCTTTAATGGATATGTTTTATGTTCATCCGAGCAATATTGTACGGACAGTTGCGGCATTAGAAAAGCGGGGAATGATTATGCGTTCCCCAAATGATAAGGATAAGCGGACGTGTAAGCTGTATCCTACGGAACGTGCGCTGTCTGTAATTGATGAGGTACAGACGGTATGTGAAAAGACAGAAGCTCTTTTATTGCAAGGCTTCAGGGAATCTGATAAAAACCTCTTTATTGATTTGCTGATTCAGGCAGGTGAAAATATTACAGCGGAACTCCGTATAGAAAGAAAGGGGGATGAATTTAATGACTGAGAATCCTCTAGGATATGAAAAAATTTCAAAACTGTTGAAAGATTTTGCCATTCCCAGTATTATGGCGTCTCTTGTCGGCTCAATCTACAATATTGTGGATCAGATTTTTATTGGTCAAGGGGTCGGTTATCTGGGAAATGCAGCAACCAATGTTGCCTACCCGTTCTCTACCATCTGCCTTGCTATTGCACTGCTGGTTGGAATTGGCAGTGCTTCCAGTGTTTCCCTCTGTCTTGGACGCAAAGAGCCGAAAGCTGCCGCCAAAGCAGCGGGAAATGGTATTGTTCTGATGGGGATTTTCGGAATTATTTATTTGTTGGTGGGTGAAGCTTTTCTGTCTTTGCTCCTAAAGGCATTTGGGGCAACGACAGATGTATTTCCATATGCAAAGCAGTATGCCAGCATAACATTGATTGGAATGCCGTTTCTTATTGTAACGAATGGTATGAGCAATTTGATTCGAGCAGATGGAAAACCAAAGTATTCAATGGTTTGCATGGTTATGGGAGCTATTATCAATACCATTCTTGACCCTATTTTTATTTTTGCTTGCGATTGGGGGATTGCCGGCGCAGCTTGGGCAACAGTTATTGGGCAAATTTTTTCCTTCATACTCGCACTCCGTTATCTATGGCGTTTCCAAACAATCCATTTTGAAAAAGAGTCGTTTTTATTGGACATCAAAGAAAGTATGAAAATTTGCAGCATGGGAATCAGCAGCAGCTCAAACCAGATTGCAGTTACCGTGATTCAAATCATTCAGTACAATTCGTTGACTTATTACGGCGCATTAACAAAATATGGAACAGATATTCCATTAGCTGCTTGCGGAATCGTTATGAAAACAAATGCCATAATCCTTGCGATTGTTGTAGGAATCTCGCAGGGAACACAGCCGATTATCGGCTTCAACTATGGGGCAAGGCAATACCATCGTGTACGGGAGGCTTACCTGCTTGCGGTAAAATGGAACCTTGTTGTTTCCACAATTGCTTTCATCGCATTTCAATTTTTCCCGCAATCTATCATTTCGCTATTCGGAGATGGGGACGAGCTGTATTTTGAATTTGCTGTTTTGTTCATGCGTACCTATCTTTTCATGGTGTTGGTAAATGGTGTGCAGTTGCTTTCTTCCAGTTTTTTTACCGCAATAGGAAAATCGTTAAAAGGTGCTCTATTGGCATTAACAAGGCAGACCTTTGTGTTGATTCCGCTTACCCTGCTGCTCCCGCTTCGTTTCGGAATTATGGGAGTATTGCTTGCGGGACCTGTTGCTGATTTTTCAGCGTTTATGCTATCTGTTGTACTGGTGGGTATAGAATTAAAAAAACAAAAAAATGACATGTAAACAACAGCCCTATGTGAAAACATTCTTTTTCCGCCGTTAAGTAATCAAGAAGCAAAAACTTAAAAACCGTTGCGATAAATTTAGTAGGATAATATTTAGAAGTAAGGATTGAGAAAAATATGGAAACTATAAAATGGGTTCTATGTCCTATCTGTGGAAATAAAACCCGAACGATGATGCAAGAAGATACCGAATTAAAGAACTTTCCACTCTACTGTCCGAAGTGTAAACAGCAAACACTTGTGAATGTCAAGCTTTTCTAAGCAAACTCGCTTATAATTTAAGCCATAGCATATAGCTATTATCCACAGCTACTGAGCAAGTGTTATCAATACCGATAACAAAATGATAACATTAGCTTATATAGGCAGGATAATATGGATATATCAAATAATCAAAGGATTTACATACTCGGCAGAGAATAATTTCTAAACAAAATTAGTTAGGAAAAGTCGAGTTTGAATAAGGTTGTTATTATCACAGGGCAAACGGTTTTATCCAGTTTCAGGGCAAAACTTTCAGCCAGTGAAATAATAAAAATTCATGTGAAAATATAATTTGCAAGTTAGAATAAAGAATGACCTTGATGGTTTGGGAGTTCCAGACTGTCATGGTCTTTTTTCTTATCTGGCAGCAGATTTTGAGAATTTCAGAAGTAGAGAAAAGCCTTATTTTAAAGGGTTTTAGAGGTCTGAGTAGCGACATAAAATCAGAAGCAATATGGGATATTGTTCGTCTCATGAGATTGAAGGTGATTACATATGATGATTTATCAAAATTCAGTGGAGAATTGCAGCAGAAAGTAAAAAGAATAATTGAAATTTGCAAGAAATAGCACTATTGATTTCTTGGTTTTCACACGAGATGCAGGAGAAGATGGAATAAAAGTCAGGGTTCAGAATGGCGATGTATGGCTTACGCAGAAGGAGATGTCTTTGTAAAAGGCGAAAGCCTTCATCGAGGTGAAGCGAAACTAAAGATTCACTTCACAATACATCTCAATATATTCCTCAAACCGAGGCAGTGCTAAAGTCAGTTCTCCACGAACAGAACCATTCACAACACCACGCTCCATCAAGCGCTTCCGGTAAGTATTCAATAACTGTGGAGATATCGATAATTTCTCACGAATTTCCCCAGTTTTATAAACTCCCGTAGAAATTACATAAACAATCTTCCGGTCAAGTTCAGAAAGTTCACTCCATATCTTCTCATAAGCATAAATGATCAATTCCTCGTCAAACTTAGGAAGCAGTTTTTCAAGATCATCATTTGTCTCCCACTTCAAATAACCAAGAATCTGAAAAGCAAAAGGATACCCCTTTGTAAGTTTCGCCATCTCAACAGCCTCACTTGGAGAAATGTCAAATACAGAACGATAACTTGTAGTAATTGCAGGAATGCTAAGTGGTTCCAGAAAAATTTTTGGAGCACGATATAAAAATGTCAGACTCTTCTCGTTTTGAAGATTGCTGATATTATCAAACAAACCAGCCATTACAAGATACACAGGGTAATTCCTGTCTCTTATACACATCTCCGAGCCCACGAGACAAGAGGCAATCTCG
>ENA-OXTU01000197-OXTU01000197.1-human-gut-metagenome-genome-assembly--contig:-NODE-197-length-22584-cov-59.775401_pt1 | contig 22584 bp, 24 predicted proteins | sample MGYA00249344_ERZ652650 | MGnify/ENA primary metagenome ERZ652650 (study PRJEB26925, sample SAMN05826532) | human gut metagenome | biome: ENVO:2100002; feature: ENVO:00000062; material: ENVO:00002003...
TCACGTACGGTTCCGAGAGAGGCTGAGGGTGAAATTCCCTTGGTCTACTCGACAGAGAAAATTATTGTTTAATATTTCCTCTCGAATACTCTGATAGAGTTCTTTTTCACTAAAGTCATCATCACCCCAAAATTCTGGTTGATGATAATCGTGATTTTTTATATATTGTTGAATCTCATTTCCTAAAGATACAACCCTTACATCTGCAAAACCGTGATATTTAGCTTTTGGCACAAGGGTTGAATTTATCATCCGATATACCTCCATTGCATCTTCTACATCGTAGTTTACATAGCAGATTGGTTTGTCTCCAGTAGGGTGTAATATATCGGGACGGCTCAAATAAGAGAGCGCATCTTCAAATTTTTGTTCATAAAGTTGCATTGATAAAGTCCTCCATAGTTTGATAGTTCCAAGATATTGTTAGTAAATCACCGGAAGTCTGAGCGATATAGGCTCCTCGAAGACTGAGGTCCATGATATGAGCTAAAACCTGATGACGATCGAGATTAAACAATTGCCATTCTTCCAAATCCCATATTGCCATATCAGACAATCCTGCAAAATGCTGTTCATGCATGAAGTATAGAATAGTAAAGTCAGAGGGTTCATAAGGGAGTATTCTTCCCTTTTTATCAATAAGTTCAAAATCAGCCATTGTTGAACGAATATAGCCTGCATTCTTTCGTTGAAGGTTTTCTGTCCACGATGCATATCCATTATCGACAATTCCTTTTACAAACAAAAGAATTTCGTTGCTGATAAGTTCTAGTTCGTTGTTTTTCTTTAGCTGATTAAGGACTTTAGTTATTGCATCAAAGAAAACTGCATTTTCTCTGGCGCAATATATCATTAAGAGTTGACTGAATTGCTTGAGAGGCAATCCATTATTTCTAATCGTTTTAAGCCACCAGGCAACATCTGGATTGTTTTTAAGCAATCGCACATAAAACACATCATAGACGATATGTTTTAATCTACTGTCTGTTTTACAAGATAAGGTACCATTTTCACGAACATAGTCAGTGAGCTGGATGTATGTCATCCCTTTCTGATAAACTGATAAAAGAGATAATACCTCATTTATAAGACCTGCACCTTGCGATAATTGTGTGGTATACTTAGTATTTCTCATCAGTTGAAGAAGGGATAACTGTTATTATCAAGAGTAAAAATATTCTTGTAATGGAAAGCCATGACACGAATCTTAGTTGAAAGATCATCAGACAATTGACCAATATAAACAGATGCAATAGCTTGATCACAAACAACAGTAGCCAATGACTCTAATACCGCCATTGGTTCTTGTTGTAATTCGAAAAGACTCTCGTCTTTAAGATGCTCCTTTAAAAAAGAGAATAACTCTTCCTCCAATTGAATAGGACATTTAAAGAGGTTGTACATGTCTATCGGTACAATTTCTTCGTGCTTCTTCTGCACCACATTAATCATCAGATTGTAAAATGCGAGTACAGAAGACTTCGGGAAGAGGTAATTCATATATTCCTTGGCTGCATTATCTTCCAAACATGGCCAAAGTCCTTTTTTAGCACCTAATTTATAAACCGCTATACGCAGTTTCAAGAGGTCGATCAATTCTTGATTCTCCATAATTTCAATTTTTGAACAATTTAAAGGTTAGACTTTTAGTTCAGCTACTGCTTCATCAACAGTTCTTGAACTTCTACTTCTAGAATCTTTGCGATTTGAAGCAGAGTTTCCAAATTAGGTTGAGAATTATTTGTGCACCATTTTGATACAGTCGAGTAATCCTTCCCTAATTGATCTGCTAGCCATTTATTGCTCTTATTCTTTTCAGCCAGTACTACCTTTATTCGATTTATTCGTTCCATAAATCAATTCAATGTTTAATTATTACAACGCAAATGTATTGAAATAATTTCAATTAATGGAGAGCTGAAGAAAGTATTTTGAAATATGACCTAATATTTTCCTGTAATCACCATATTTTGATGCTAAGCAACATGTTTCTGACTGCTATTATGCTGTTTTATGTTATTTGGTTGACATTTTCAGGCCATTGAGCGCTTCTACTTTACAAACAATAGCTTGTTATCTATTATACTTTATAAGTAGGATTCACTTGAACTAATTTGATTTACAAGATTATTATTGCTCGTAACAGGATCACTTGTAGCTTTGTCATCATTTCGCTGCAAAGGTATCTGTTCCGTCTTTATCCTTTCAAGGTCGGTGTGATACTCATTTCCTTTGAAATCTCCAGCCACCTACGGCGGTAGTATTTCAGAGGAAAATCTTGTAAGAACAGCCGTAACACCTTTTATCGCACCAAAATTATTAACAAGCCCCAAGTAGGTTCATCCTACGAAAGGGAGAAAATAACATTTTGGATATGGATATAGCAAGCAAATTTGTGGAGTGGGAAGTGCCTGCATTGGCATCCCTCAAAGAGTGTAAGGCGTACATACTTCGTGAACGTCTAAACAATGGTGAGAAACTCAATCGTGCCGAAAAGAATTGGCTGACTGAGGCTGTGAATAACAATGCTTTCTTCAAGCAGAGTGTTCCGGTATTGGGTTGGCAATTTTGTTTTGCCGATGCTTTGCGTCATTATTGGGTGAAACAATATGGGCAGATTGCTGAATATTGGGCAGCCGACAAGACTGCATTGCGTAGCATTCTTTTCGGTAGAGTAGAGCAAATTGTGGAACTAAAATAATGATGGTCATGTACGGATATGAAGAGCTAACAGAGATTATTGGTGCATATTGTTCTTTGATTGGAGCATATAGAGGTTACACCGAAGGAACGGTAGTTGGAGACTATGGAAATGAACTGGTAGTTCGTCTTACCTGTGGTAAAGAAATAGTTGTTTATCGTGATGAAGTCATTGTATATGAGTAAATACTATTATACTCTTTTACTTATTAACTAATAAATGTAATTCATACAAGTATGTCAAAAGTATATAAGGTTAAGACATGTTTTGTGTTTGAAGGCTTCTTTAAAGTGAAAGCGGAGAGCAAGAAAGAGGCTCGCGAGTTAATCATGAACAACTGTGGTATGGTCATGGGCAGCGGCATTCAATCTACAATGGAAGATGATGATGTCGACTGGGATTTCAGTTGCCACCCTGACAAGAAAATCGTTTCAGTAACGTAGTAAGTTAGTGACTTTGCTTATATGAATCAAGTCCGGATTTTTTTCTGGGCTTGATTCTATTCTCCGAAACATCCTTTTTTATGCCTACGTATATAGTAGTCCAAACCTTTTATATCTTTTATTGTCCATGCTCGCTATTTTGCGACCGATGCCACTTTATAATCGAAATAGTGTTTCTGCCTTTGGTCTTGGCTTCCTTTCTTCTTTTTCAATCATCGGATGGTCACAAACGGTTACTATGAGATTCGTGCTTAACACTAATTCATTCTTATCGGTTCTTCGTATATTCTTGCTACACGGCTAGTTCTGACCTTACTTTGAGTTCGGGCACTTCTATTGTTGCAATCTCAATGGCAAAGCTTAACATCGATATCTTTATTTCCCTATCATCTATATGCTACTGCCAAGTGTGCTTCACATGCTATTGTGGACGGATAGCCTCCTTGACAAAACCACCTGCAATATTTCTGTTCTGCTTCACATCTAATTTTTGAGCGAAGTCACATCATTTTTCTCATTGCAAAGCTATAATGCAGCACAGCTCTGGCTGTTACGGGACATTCCATTCTGACCAATGGCGTAGCAGGCACAATCTTCCTTTTTTTTCTGATGCTCGGAATAAAAAGAGTATTGCACCGCTATCCTAGGTGCTGCCCTATGTCTGCAATATCTTCTAGCAATATAAAAATTGATTGTATAACTTCTAAAAATTACAGATATGAAGAAGATTGAAAATTCATTCGCAGTTACAGGTTTCGTTGGTAAGGATGCTGAAATCCGTCAGTTCACTACCGCAAGTGTTGCAAGATTCTCTTTGGCAGTCAGCCGCACAGAGAAAGCAGGTGAAGATACCACCAGAGTATCAGCTTTCATGGCCGTTGAGACCTGGCGCAAAAATGAAAGTGCCTCTTTCGACCTCTTGAAGAAAGGTCAGATGGTTACTTGCCGTGGATTCTTCAAGCCCGAAGAATGGTCTGATAAGGATGGTGTCAAGCATAACCGCATCATCATGGTAGCTACCGAGTTTGGTCCAGCCGAGGAAAAAGAAGATCCTGCAGGAATGGAAGCTAAGACTTCAAAGGCCAAGAAATAGTTCTTGGTTTCTCCCTCATATAAAGCGGCTTTCGGGTCGCTTTTTTCTTGCTCGCATATTACTTATCTCTTTTAGTTGCCGTAGATATTACGGATATGCCTATTTATAAATTCCTGTTTTACCGGTTTTGTTATCCTGTTTTACTCTGACGATTATTTCTCTTCCTCTGAATGCAGCTTTATCTCCTGCGCCAAAACCATCGGATGTTCTCCTTTCTCGCTGCAAAGGTATGTATCCGTCGAAGATACAAAGGTCATGCTCAGTTTCAATTGAAATCTCCACCTGTGTAGGTCGTATTTCAGTTGAAAACCTTTATGGACTTCTCTTTCGGATACCTGATGATGCAGCATAAAGGCGAAACATACTCCGACGATAGACGACGGAATAAAAAAAACTGCATACAGCGAGAAATAAAAGGGTTCAAGGCTCTCACCTCGCTTCTCCAGATTCAAGAATAAATTAAAAATAATGGTTATGACTACAATTTATGACAATGACTTACGCAGTCTATCAGACAATGAGTTGATTTACAACATCTCTAAAAAGCAGGTTGAAAACGAACAGCCGTCATTTGATGAGTTTATCAATTCACTGACCCCATCCAAGAAGAAGTTTGCAATGAATGTAATTGAACTATTCAGGAGAAACGTAGAACGCAAAGCTCTATTTGACGAGCCAAAAGAACTCTCTGATAATTCAATGTATGATGTGATGGTTGTTCCGAAAGTAAACCTTTTACCTTTCGTTTTCTATATACATAGATGCATAGTCCTGTTAAGATTGATAGTTGCAGATAGAGTAATTCAATCTTATATGTTATCAACACTGAAGACACCTTCTCAAAATACCAATTTGAAATATGGCTATCTCCAAATACGAGTGGTAACAAGAAAATCACTAACATAGTGGCAATGCTTGTTAGGATAGAAAAAAAGAATTTCTCTCTGAACTTGTTTGTCATAAATACCTTTAATTATTAATTTATGGCGACAAAGTTAGAGAGAAAATTTCAAATTAGTGAGAGTTACACATACTGATACACAATGTCTTAACTATCTTTACGGAACTGGTTTTTACTGTTTTTTGCTCAATTTTTCTTTCACTTTTTTCTTCGTGCTTTCAGTTGTTTGACACTTGTTTACTCAAGATTACGCATCCTATAGTTATTCCACAATGTGTTGCTAAACATATTTTAACGCAGTTATTAGAAGATAAGTAAGTGCTTTATCTCATAGATGTCTTTTTACCGGCACGTTTACTTAATGTCTCATTTATTTCATCTGGTGTCAATATGACTTTATTGGTACGTCCTGATTCTGCCCATTTTATCAGTTCATCTTTGAATAGGATGTAGCTTTTGCCTTTTCGAGTAGCAGGAATGGAACGATGCTGGAGATGATAGTACATGGTGGTTTTCTTCATTTTCATGAATTCACAAGCTTCATCAATATTCATTGGAGTATGATCTGAAGAACTAGAATTTCCTTTCTTGATTTCATCATGTAATCCACTTACACTAAGTTGCAAGTCTGAAATCATATCCATTACTTGTTTTACTGCCTTTGGAAGGTCATTGAATGATATTTGTTCTGTTGTCATTTATATAATTATTATGAATTACTGATGCAAAGGTCTACAATGATTTAATGCTGATTTAGCTGATACATGATTAACTTATATGTAAGTATCAGTAAGGATGATAATTACTCTTTTTCATTATCTTCGTCTGAACTCAAACGTATTTTATTGGCTGCTTCTCTTGTTTTTGGAGATGCATGGGCTACATATATCTGTATGGTTGAAACATTCTTATGTGCCAGCAAGTGTTGCACAGTATAAATATCTGCACCTAACTCCATCTGTAATGAAGCATAGGTATGGCGGGAAAAATGAAAAGTAATGTGCTTAGTAATACCAGATTCCTTTAACCATATTCGTATTTTGAACAAATGATACTGTACATCGGCAATGGAATGAATGTCAATGGTTCAGATTACTACCATGCAATCTACTTTTCAACAAGGGAAAAAAGTCGGTTAAATTTTCTTTTCGAAGCCAATATGGGTAAATTTGTAGGTTAAGAATGGTATTTGTGTCCAATTTTGTAGGATAAGGAAAGCGGAACCAAGAATTTCCTGGTTCCGCTTCATATTAGCTGGTTGAATTAAAATCTTAAAATGTAGCCATCGCCATCCTTAAATGCATTGCAGCTCTCAAGATATTTACGAGAAATCTCAAAATCATCGCCGGTAATATTTGCGCTGAATTGTCTCACTCTTGATAATGCTCTAATTACAACGGACGGATCTCCTTTTCGTGTTAGTCTACGTAATGCATTGAGATAGTCTTCTCGAAAAACAGTCGGTATGATAATCTTCGATTGGTCAGCTGCTACAAGTTCTGAATTCATCATGATTCTTGAAATACGACCATTTCCATCATTAAATGGATGTACTTCACTTATCATAAACATCATAAAAAGTGCTTTTGCGAATGGATGTTCAATAGCCTGATAAAACTCATAACCCTTTCGAAGCGTTCCCCTCACCAAAGTACAATCCACGAAATGCGTGTCACCGGCATGATTATTTTGCATCTTGAACATGCCGGGATTCCTATCTGGACGAGCAGCCATTAATATTCGATGTCGGTCTTGTAACAACTCTATCAATTCTTCACTCGAAGAAGGAGTCCGTCTCATTTCACGACGACTCGCTACTAATTGAAAAGTACCTAAAACATCATGAGAGTCGGCATTACGAGCGGGCAAAGCTTGTCCGGTCTCAATAATTGTGCGAGCTTCTTCTATTTCAAATTCCGTTCCTTCTATATAATTGGAAAAGTAACTCTCAAAGAAAGCGAAATTTCTGAAAGCTGCATTTTCAACATTCGGTTCATCAATTAATGGCAGAGGGGTATTGTGTAAGGCTTCGAATAGAACTCCAAATAATCTAACACGTTCACTGTCGTAAGGTTCCCCCTGTGCTCTAGCTTGAGCACTTGCAGATGTGAGTATTTTAGAAGGTTTTGTTGAAAGTATTGCACCAATAATTTGATTCAGTATTTCAAACTCTTCCTCCATTTTTAGCTCCTTAGATACAACTCTAGCCTTATCTCGAAAAGCATTTAGACCGCTTTCGCCATTAACTTGAAGCATACGTTCAAGAAACTCCTCAATGCTCGTTCGAGGGAGACATTTTGATGAATTTCCTCTCGCACGTCCTTTTTGAAGATTTTCCAAAGTACGTCTTTCTAAACTTGATATATACAGATTCTCAATGAATGGCATATCATGTTCTGTTCCTTTTGGACCTTCCATTAGGTGAATTTTCAATCCTGGCAATGATATATTTTTTGAATAGGAATAGGTCAGATAAATATCACCATCAGCAGTTGGTTTGAGTTCATAAGCAGAACGATGACTAATTACAGCTTGAGGATAGAGTTGCCCAATTATATAAAAGACATTTCTACGGATGATTACATCAGGCTCATCTTCAAGATTTGTTGTATAAATCTTAGGAGCTATCTTTCGAAGAAGACCTTTCTTTATCATCGATGTTCTTTGTTGAGACAAGGACTTATCAGATGTTGCCATAACAATCTCCATCACATTAGCCAAACTTTTATTTTTTGCCATAATTTTCTTTTATCTGTAAATTTTCAATGCAAAGGTAGGTATTTTTGTCGGATAAGAATTGTATATTGGGGTAATTTTGTCGGATAAGAGCGGAAATAAGGGTTTTTTTGTAGTTTTGAGTGAAAACATTCCATGGCTTCACGGCAAAAAGTCTGTAACTTCATAGGCTTTTTGTAATAAGTGCAATAAAAATGGATTTCGAATAATATATAAAGAGGAATGATGAGAGTCTCTTTCGTTATATCACATTGTTTTAATCTCTAAGCATTAAGAACTGTAAGTACTAATTGAAAATTTTATTTAGTACTTACAGTCTACAATGATTTAATGCTGATTTAGGTGATACAGGATTAACTTAAATGCAAGTATCAGTAAGGGTGGTAATTACTCTTTTTCATTATCTTCATCTGAATTCAAACGTATTTTATTGGCTGCCTCTCTTGTTTTTGGAGATGCATGGGCTACATATATCTGGGTAGTTGAAACGTTCTTATGTGCCAGCAAATGTTGCACAGTATAAATATCTGTACCTAACTCCATCTGTAATGAAGCATAGGTATGGCGGAAACAGTGAAAAGTAATGTGCTTAGTAATACCTGATTCCTTTAACCATACTCGCATATCTTTGTTACTCATTTCTTTAGTGAACCCCTCAAATACTCTATAATTTGTTTCAGGTAGAATTAACTGATAAGCTTCATCACTTATAGGTACCGTGGTTTGTACATTCGTTTTCTGACAGATGAATTGTATGTATCTGCCACCATCAGCGTATTTTCTAACATTCTCCCATCTTAGATTGATGATATCGCTTCGCCTTAATCCTGTAAGACAAGAGAAAATAACGGCTTTCTTCATTATGGGGATGGGGCATGGTGTGTGATAAAGACTTCGCACTTCTTCAATTGTCAAACTTTCCTTTACTGTTGGAACCCACTTTATATAGTCCAAGAAATCGACAATCTTTTCATTGATGCGTCTATCTCTATAAGCAAGATTGAGTGCGTTCCTGAAGATTATCCAGTAATCGGCAGCAGAATTGCGATTAAGTGGTTTGCCTGTAGATAAGCTTTTCGCATCCATGAGGTATTCCATGAATTTTCGGCAGAATTCAACACTTAATTCATCAAAACTACATTTGCCATGAGAAAACTTCTCGAAGTGCTTATATGACGAAAGCCATTTAGCGTGCTTTGTCTTTGATAAATCATCAAAGTAATCTAAGAAGCTTTCTTTAGTACGACCTTTACTAAAGAAATTATATTTTTCATTTATAATCTCAGTAAAGATATTGCATCTGATAGCTTCGGCCTTTTCCAACATAATGGCATTGTAGTCTTTTTGGAGCTGGTCTTTAGGTTCGGCATAAATATAAATGCCTAACGAACGACGACGAATCAATTCCATCGTCTTTGGGTCTCTGTATCCCGGATAAAACTCAAGGAACAGAGATAGCGTGCCGTTGCGCCTCGGTCGTTGTCTTAGTGTTACTGTCTTACAATACTGCATAATATTTTGTTTATGAATTATTAATTTAGGGTGCAAAAGTCCGAAATGATACTATACTGACTATCACGCAAGGAAATCATTTTACGATTAAGTCTCATTAAGTGGTGGCATTTCGTCTTTAGTGGCTCTTTCAACCATAAATTGGTCTATTTCTGATTTTAGCAGATATACTTGCAGACCACATCTCGCTTTTGTAACTTTCTTCTTGTTAGAGTAGTAGAATACCATATCTTTGCTCAAACCGTATTTATCCATTACTTCTTGAACTGAATAGTAGTTCTCCTTACCTTTGAAGTCCAAATGCTTCACCTTGTCTATGTGCGTCTTTGAATAGAATATCTTACCGAACTCTACTTTTGAAGGTATGTTGTGTCGATGGGTGAATGAACGCCAGGCTACCGGGGTCATGTCATATTGTTTTTCCATTTCCTCTGGAGTAATCCATTCTTTTACTCCATCTTGAAGCTGTGTAGCCCCAAAAAGAGCAAGGGCACTGGGTATCTCAAAGAAGTTGAATCCTCCCAATGATATTTTGGGGATTCTTGCTTCTCTGGTTATTTTCTGCACATGTCTGACGTTTATGGAGTATTTCTTACTTATGTCTTCTGTTGAGAAATACCCATCAGGTGTATCTGGAACTTTGGCTTTATCAGTTTTGGTTCGGGGGATAAGTTTTGGCTTGTTCTCAAAATTGAACCTTCCTGTCTCAGGGTCTCGTTCTACGTTTGCGAACTTTCCTTTGATTACAATCTCATCAAACTCAGATCTGAATATCATGGTGAACTTTCCACGCTTCTCCGTCTTTATATTCTCATGACGTATATGATAACTTATTTGGTCCATGCTGAGACCGTACATTTCTTTTATTTCATCGTAACTGTACCAGTTAGCATCTACATCTTCACCTTTTCGCTTATAATTGTCGATATGGACTTTAGAGTAATAAACCAATTTTCCACGATTAATGCGAGGGATGTTATTCCTATAGACGAAGGTAAGGACATTGGGCTTCGACATATTGAATTTCTCCATGATCTGCTGGGTGGTGTAATAGTTGGCCAAGTCGATTTCTTCAATCAACTCAGCAAAATGAGCATCAACGTAAGCCTTCTTAAAGAAGGTATTACGTCCTTCATAGACCTTAGGAATGTTGAAACGTTCACAACGAGCTAAAATAGCCTTGCGCCTAATATGATATTTCTCTGAGATTTCACTGGTAGTGTAGTATTCTGAATCTTCTTTCTTCTTGCTAAACGATGGACGTTTCTTATAATCAGGAGCATTGTCAAAAGCCTTCTCGATATCAGACTTTCTAATAATAGTCAAACCTCTAAATTGAACAGCTTTGATAGTCCCGGCAAGTGCATACCTATATATGGTAGCACGACTAACCCCAAGCAGTATTGCTGCTTGAGAAGGGCTTAGAAATTCGGCAGGAGCAGCAGTTGTCTCCTGTGACAGTTCTATGTCATCTTGGAGCTCCTGATACTCTTTCTCAAGGTTCTTTTTTTTACGAACTCTTGTTGCCTTTGCGTTGCATGCTTTGGAACAGTACAGCGTTGCCATTCTATGCGCAACGAACTGAACTCCACAACACTTACAATGCTTGATGATGTTCATATGAGGTATCTATTTAAGTCTACACTTTTGTCTCATAGCGTCTCATAGCGTCTCACAGCGTCTCACGATTGTACCCATAATAGACGAGTGGCGTAGAGTTGTGATTCTCACAGCGTCTCACGTTGTATCATCTCTTACAAATTTGTATCAACTGTTGCTCGTTTTTGAGGGGCAGGAATGAAATTTGAGCCAAAAGTATATGGAATAATTGATACCAACAAATATCAACTGGTAAGTGTTAAAAAGAAAACCTCCTCAAAATGAGGAGGTTATTAATGGTTACAACTAAGTAGCCTAAGTTACTGATAATCAATTACTTACCGATGCAAAAATGTTGAAAGATATTTTGAAGTACCATGTCATTCGTAACCTCACCCGCTATATCCGAAATAAAGAAAATGCATTCACGTATGTCTTGCGAAAGAAAATCCCCGGAAATCTGCGAATCAAGTCCGTTTTGTACTCTATGGATAGCTTCCAAAGCTTTATTTAAAGCTTCGTAATGTCTTACATTTGTTACAATAATATCATTCTGTGTCACTGTAGGCAAGTGTGCTGCATCAATAAGCATTTTTTGTAGCTCACTTGTATTCTCCCGTTGTTTGGCCGAGATGAAAATAGATTCCGTAGATTCTTTAGGGAAGTCTTTTAGTAAAGATAATAAATCCTCTTTCTGTTTGCCTTCAATCAAATCAGCCTTATTGAATACAACAATCAAATGTTTTCCTTCGCAACGTGGAATTATCTTCTCTGATAACTGTTCAATTTGAGAGGCGGCATTCACAGCATCTACCATCCAAAGGACAATCTCCGCCTGATCCAACTTCTGAAAAGTACGTTCAATACCCAAACTTTCAATCGTGTCATTGGTTTCCCGGATTCCGGCGGTATCAATGAACCGGAAAGTGATTCCTCCGATATTGACAGTATCTTCGATTACATCACGTGTTGTCCCGTGAATATCACTGACAATGGCTTTATCCTCATTCAATAATACATTCAGTAAAGTCGATTTTCCGGCATTTGTTTCACCGATGATAGCTACGGGAACACCATTCTTAATGGCGTTGCCGACACTAAATGAATGAGCCAACCGCGAAATGACCTGTTCAATTTCATCTGCCAGTTTCCTTAATGCCGAACGATCGGCAAATTCCACATCCTCTTCGCTGAAATCCAACTCCAATTCAATCATGGAAGTGAAATTCAACAACTTGTTGCGTAGATCTGTCAGCTCTTTACTGAATCCACCCCGCATCTGGCTCATTGCCAATCGGTGAGTGGCAGCAGATGAAGACGCGATCAAGTCCGCCACAGCCTCTGCCTGACTTAAATCCATCTTTCCGTTAAGGAAAGCGCGTTGCGTATACTCTCCCGGTTGGGCCATGCGGCAACCGTTTTTGATAAGCAACTGCATCACCTGTTGAAGAATGTAAGAAGAACCGTGACACGTGATTTCCGTACTGTCTTCTCCCGTGTATGAATGAGGAGCACGGAAAAGACTGACGAGCACTTCGTCAATAATCTCGTCTCCGTCATAAATACGTCCGAATGTCAAAGTATATGGTTTTTGCTCACTCAATAATTTGCCAGTCTTGGCGGGCTTGAATATGCTGCCGGTGATAGAAATAGCTTCCGGTCCGGAAACGCGGATGCTTCCGATAGCACCGCCCTGGGCGGTAGCGATAGCGCAGATTGTATCTTGATTCATTGTTTTTTCTTTTTGGATGAGCAAAGATAATTGTTTCTAAGTAAAAAATAGAAAATTGAGCACAACTTGTGCTTTATTTGTTTATATTTGCTGCCGTGCAGTGGTACACCAAACAAAATAAAACAATAATGCTATGGAACCAGCGATCAATTTATATTCTCCGAATGAGAAAAGCGAACTCATACGGGAAAATTATCAGGAAATACTTTCTGTACTTGCAGCTCATCAAATAGCTTTGTGGGAGTATGATATCATTACGGGCAAATGCTCCTTTTCAGACGATTATTTTTCTACACTCGGATTGAAGGATACCGGAATCATTTTTGAGGACATCGATGATTTCTATCGGTTTATTCATCCGGAAGATGCCGAATCCTATAAACAAGCCTTTGCAGAAATGCTTTCATCAGACTCTAAAACCTCACAAATAAGAGTTCGTTGTATGGGCGAACAAGGGAAAGTGATTTGGCTGGAAGATCATTTTCTGTCTTACAAAGAGAGTTGCAAAAGTCATCCGGGCAAACTGCTGGTATATACGGTGAACGTCACTTCACAGTGCGAAAAGGAGCAACATATCAAATATCTGGAAGAATACAACCGTAAAATTATTGAAGCACTGCCGGAATTCATTTTTATCTTTGATGATAACTTCTTCATTACCGATGTCCTGATGGCGCCGGGGACGATTTTGCTTCATCCTGTGGAAGTGTTGCGTGGAGCGGATGGACGATCTATTTATTCACCGGAGGTCAGTGACCTGTTTCTTTGTAACATTCGGGAATGTTTGCATGACGGTAAGTTGAAGGAGATAGAATATCCGCTTGAAGTGGATGGAAGTCTGCATTATTTTCAGGCACGTATCGCCCCCTTCGAAGGAAACAGGGTACTTGCACTGATACATGATATTGGAGACCGGATTCAGCGTTCGCAGGAATTGATCGAAGCTAAACGACGTGCGGAAGATGCCGATAAGATGAAGTCTGTCTTTCTGGCAAATATGAGCCATGAGATTCGTACTCCGTTGAATGCTATTGTTGGTTTCTCGGAGATTATCGCGGTGACAGAGAGTGAAGAAGAGAAAATGGAGTATCTGGAAATTATTCAGAGAAACAGTAACTTGTTGTTACAGTTAATCAATGATATTTTAGACCTTTCCCGTATTGAATCCGGCAAATCGGAAATGCATTTCCAGCAGGTTGAGATTGCAGGACTAGTGGAAGAAGTGGAAAAAGTGCACCAGCTGAAGATGAAGTCGAATGTAGAATTGAAAGTGATTCGTCCCGAAGGAGAATACTGGACTTCTACTGATCGTAACCGTGTGATGCAGGTATTGTTCAATTTCTTGTCGAACGCGATTAAAAATACGGAAAAGGGAAGTATAACTTTAGGCTTGAAACATGAAGGACCCTGGCTGAAACTGTATGTCAGCGATACGGGTTGCGGTATATCCAAAGAGAAACTCCCTCAAATTTTCACCCGGTTTGAGAAACTGAATGATTTTGTGCAAGGCACCGGATTAGGGCTTTCAATTTGTAAAAGCATTGTAGAACGACTGGGCGGCCGTATCGAGGTAACTTCAGAATTGGGGCAGGGGAGTACGTTTGCACTCTATTTGCCTTATCAGGAAGTACCGAAAGAAGTTGCTGAAAGAAGCCTCTCACATAAGAAGAACGTCGATGAGGATAAACGTAAAAAGATATTGGTGGTAGAAGACATTGAGTCGAACTTTGTCCAACTTAATATTCTTCTGAATAAGGAATATATTATTTCATGGGTACGCAACGGACAGGAAGCCATCAATAGTTTTATCCGCGAAAAGCCGGATTTGATTCTGATGGATATTCGTATGCCAATCATGGACGGTATTCAAGCCACTGAAAAGATCCGTACTATTTCTCTGACTGTGCCTATTATTGCAGTGACCGCGTATGCTTTCTATACTGAACAGCAACAGGCTATTCAGGCAGGATGCAACGCTGTTATCTCAAAGCCCTATTCTTTGGAAAGGTTGAAAGAGACAATAGAATCTTATATCGGATAATTAATTTTCTAAAAGAGAACTAACATTCTGAATGTTGTAGTGTTATTTATTATATAGTAGTAACATTATAATATATTAGAATATGGAGAAAGTGAAAAAGATAGTCCTTATCGGGGCAAGCGGCTTTGTGGGCTCTGCCCTTCTGAATGAAGCATTGAATCGTGGTTTCGAGGTTACGGCAGTGGTTCGTCATCCGGAAAAGATAAAGATAGAGAATGAAAATCTGAAAGTGGTGAAAGCCGATGTCTCCGCGCTTGATGAAGTGGCTGCCGTTTGTAAGGGTGCAGATGCTGTTATTAGTGCATTCAATCCGGGATGGAATAATCCTGATATATACGATGAAACAATCAAAGTTTATCTGACCATTATTGATGGAGTGAAGAAAGCGGGTGTTAATCGTTTTTTGATGGTGGGCGGTGCCGGTTCTTTGTTTATCGCTCCGGGCTTGCGTCTGATGGATTCCGGTGAAGTACCCGAAAATATATTGCCGGGAGTGAAAGCTCTAGGAGAGTTCTATCTGAACTTTTTAAAGAAAGAAAAGGAAATAGACTGGGTATTTTTCTCTCCGGCAGCGGATATGCGTCCGGGAGTACGTACAGGACGTTATCGGTTGGGAAAAGATGATATGATTGTAGATATTGTAGGAAACAGCCATATCTCTGTTGAAGATTATGCCGCCGCCATGATTGATGAACTGGAATATCCGAAACACCACCAGGAGAGATTTACGATTGGTTATTAATAAAAAAACAATGGCTTGAATCCACACATATTATCAGTGAAAGATTCAAGCCATTATACATTCTTTTAATTGCAATTTTATTCTTTCGATTACAATTTAATTCTCCTGAATATAGATTTATATCCTGTCAAGTACTGTCTTAATTAGCGTATCGATTGTATTCTTATATCCGGTGTTGGCCTCTTTGATAAGTCGGTTGGCTATCACCATGCAGACGGTCATTGCCTTGTGTCCCATCAACCGGCTAAGTCCTGCTAAAGCTGAACTTTCCATTTCGAAGTTGGTAATTTTGTAACCTTTATATTCGAACGCTTCAATCTTATCATTTTGTTTCGGGTCTGCTAACGGGATACGAAGTTCACGTCCTTGAGGACCGAAGAAACCTCCGGCAGCGATTGTCACTCCACGTACCATGTCGTCTTTGGCGATCCGGTCGATCAATTCTTCACTGGCATCAATGACATAAGGAGCGGGAGCACACATATTTCCCGACCAACCCATGTGATTGAGGAAGGCACGTTCGAAAGGTAAATCGCATACGGCATTACGTCCGGCATAGAAATTCAGTAATCCGTCGAAACCAATGGACTTTTGTGAACAGACAAAAGTTCCGACAGGAGTATTGGGCTGCAGACCGCCACATGTGCCGATACGTACTAATTCCAGTTGGCGGAACTGATCCTTTTCTTCGCGGGTGACAAAGTCGATATTGGCGAGTGCATCCAATTCATTCATCACGATGTCGATGTTATCGCAACCGATTCCGGTAGAGACTACCGTAATCCGTTTACCTTTATAAGTACCCGTGATGGTTTTGAATTCGCGGCTTTCCACTTCACATTCTTTGTTTTCGAAATGAGAAGCTACGAGTGCTACACGTCCGGGGTCACCTACCAGAATTACTTTGTCTGCCAACCATTCGGGTTTTACGTGAAGATGGAATACTGAACCGTCTTCATTGATTATCAATTCAGAGGATGGAAAGTACTTTTTCATGTTATTGAAGGGTTTTAGTTTTATAATAGGATTGTATCTATAAATAGAAACGCCGGAACCGGATTTAAGTTCAGAAGAAGCCTCTATCTTTTTCTTTTGGAAAAGTGGAGTATGTCTTGCAACTGAAATGAAATCGGATTCCGGCGTTTGTAATAGATTATTTGCTCAATGGCTGGTTGCCTGTATTGCCTGTTGTAGGCTTGGCGATATTCTCACGCATTGAAGTATCAGCTTCGATATTCTTCATGCGATAATAATCCATGATGCCTAAGTTTCCACTGCGGAAAGCTTCAGCCATTGCTTTAGGAACTTCAGCTTCTGCTTCGATCACTTTGGCACGGGCTTCCTGTGCTTTTGCTTTCATTTCCTGTTCGGAAGCTACTGCCATAGCACGGCGCTCTTCGGCTTTTGCCTGTGCGATGTTCTTGTCTGCATTAGCCTGGTCAATTTGCAGGGCCGCACCGATGTTCTTACCTATGTCGATGTCCGCAATATCAATAGACAGGATCTCGAAAGCAGTTCCTGCGTCCAGACCTTTGCGAAGTACCAGTTTAGAAATAGAATCCGGATTTTCCAATACCGATTTATGATTTTCAGAAGAACCGATAGACGAAACGATACCTTCGCCTACACGGGCAAGAATCGTGTCTTCACCTGCACCACCGACCAGCTGGCGGATATTGGCACGTACTGTAACACGAGCCTTAGCTATCAACTGGATACCGTCTTTCGCAACAGCCGTTACAGGAGGAGTATCAATCACTTTCGGGTTTACAGACATCTGTACAGCTTCGAATACGTCACGTCCTGCCAGGTCGATAGCAGTAGCCATCTGGAAAGGCAATTCGATGTTGGCTTTCGATGCCGATACTAAGGCGTGAACTACCTTTTCTACGTGTCCGCCAGCCAGATAATGGGCTTCCAGTTCGTCGCGGGTGATATTTTTCAGACCGGCTTTGTGGGCTTCGATCATTCCCGGAACGATGATATACGGCGGAACGTTACGTATACGCATTAAGAATAGTTGTATCAGCGAGATGTTAACTCCCGAAACTTTAGCCGACAACCAAAGGAAGAACGGCACGTAATGGAAAAATATTATCAAGAAGATAATACCTCCGGCTATCAGAAAGATAGGCAAGTAGAAAGATGATTCCATTGATGTTTTTATTAAGTGAATATTATTCTTTGTGTTTCTCAACCATGATTGTACCGTCGGTGATCCGGCTTACGATTATCGGAGTCTTCTCATTGAGGAACCCGTCTATTGACTTTACCTCTACAATTTTTCCGTTAATCTCGGCATAACCGATTTGTGCCAGGCGGGTAGTACTGATTCCTGTATCACCCACTTTGACGCTATCTTCTGCGCTACGGTCTACTTTTGAATCGATATCTTTTTTCAACGCCAGTTTGTCCAGCATCTTCGATCGCATAAACCAAATCAGTGATCCGATGCAGGCAACCGCTGATATGCCAAGAGTGACAAATCCTCCTGCCATACCTAAATTGTCGAACGCATAGTAGTTGGCATACAGGATGCAAACCAATGCAGAAATTCCGGCCAGGCTAATGCCCGGGATGACGAACAGTTCTACCAGAAACAGTATGACTGCGGCAATAATGAGAACGGCGATAATGAGTATATCCATAGTTCAGAGTTATTATTTATTTTGTTTTTTCTGCATTACGTACATTCACTTCGAGAGCATCCAGCTCTTCGGACATTTGCAGTATCCGCTTTTCAAGGTCGAGAATGGCAGGAGCCATTTTTGCTTTTCCCTGTTGGTTGGCACCGGCATATTGTTGGCGAAGGCTGTTCAGCTTTTCTTCTTGTTGATAATAGTCTTTTTCCATCTGCTGATAGCGCTGGAAAAGTGTCTTGGCTTTTGCGGATTTAAAGTCGCTCATCAGATAGTAAGTCGTATGGTCGTCAATGACAAACTCAAAATCCATGGCACGGCGTTCTTTGGGCTTATGACTGATAGCAGCTTCCAATCGTTGCAGTGCTTCGGTAACCGCTTGTTTATCCTTCCAGGTTTCTTTTAGCGAATGAATCTGCGCCAGACGAATGATCTGTTGCTGCTCCATTGCTTCATAATTATAAGTCTGTTTGGAAGTGTTAGGAATGAATACATAAATGCATACCTTTCCTTCCGGTTGGAAACGGTCGGAAGCAAACCATCCGAGGTTGTTGTATTCATCAATGACGTACATATAATCGTTGTACGGCGAGTTGAACGGCATACCCACATTCTCCGGAACAAGATAAGTGTCGGTATTCGTGTTGTAGCGAGTGACAAAAATATCATAGCCACCCAGTCCCTCGCCATCGCTGGCGTAATAAACGGTGACTCCATCCGATAGAACAAACGGATAATTCACATTGCCGGACGCATTGATACTACCCGGTAACGGGCGTCCGTCACTCCATTCATTCAACAACTTGTTCTTTGAAAAGATGTCAAGATTACCTTTCTCACCCTTTTCGCTATAATAAATTTTATTTCCGATTTCTGTTTCATAAACAGTTCCCGGATGATCTCCTTCTGTCTTGAAGAACTCATTGAAAGTAAACAGCTTGCCCGATTCTTCGCTAATCTTGTAAGCGTTCAGGAAAGTCGCTTTGTCCACAACGAAACTGTCGATGATACATACATCTTCAACTCCCTTCAACATACGGAGGTCGGATTTGCTTTTTTCCAGAAGCTTTTCCGCTTCTTCCGTCGGTTTTTTACGTTTACTTAAATCTGCGATATATTCCTCAAAGCAGTTCACTGCGTCTTCAAAGCGGTACGTCTCATTATATGCTTGTCCCAAATAGAGTTGTCCACCGGTGATACGTTTCTTTACCGCTATTTCAAGAGGTTTCACCGCCTCTTCCGCCTCTCCGGTTTTCAGGCAGCATACGCCATACCAATAATTATAGTTTCCGTTTGACGGTTGTGATTTAGCATACTTCTGGAAGACAGGCTTGGCCTTTTCGTAGTCACCTTTAGTAAATAAGGCGCGTGCCTGTTCCAACGTTTGTGCAGAGACTTCGCAAAGGAAGAGGCTGCAAATTAAAAATAGAATATATTTTCCTTTCATCGTTTTGAGCGTTTATGAGTGACGGGTAGATTGAAAACATTGCTGCTTTCGGGCACCGGTCCATTTATCAATTGTTCAAAAGTACAAATTTATTAGAAATAAACCCTTTTTCAGTGATTCTATTATGTTAATTCTTCTTTAAATCATTCTTTTCGCTTACTTTTGCAGCCGATTTTCAAAGATATGACACAATTTACGGAAGAAGAGAAAACCATTCGCCGCATTGAACGGCGGTTTAGCAAAGGAGTGGTGCAATATGGATTGATAGAAGAAGGAGACAAAATCCTTATCGGACTGTCGGGAGGAAAAGATTCGTTGGCGCTTGTGGAACTGTTGGGGAGACGCGCACGTATCTATAAACCTCGTTTTTCTGTCGTAGCCGTTCATGTAGTGATGAAGAATATTCCTTATCAGAGCGATACGGAATATTTGAAAGCGCACTGTGAAGCGTATGGAGTTCCCTTTGTACAGTATGAGACTGCCTTTGATCCTGCTACCGATACACGTAAATCTCCCTGCTTCCTCTGCTCATGGAACCGCCGGAAAGCTTTGTTTACTGTTGCTAAGGAGCACGGATGCAATAAAATCGCTCTCGGTCACCACATGGATGATATTCTGGAAACTTTATTGATGAATATCACTTATCAGGGAGCATTCGGTACAATGCCGCCCCGGTTGGTGATGAAGAAGTTTGATATGACAATTATTCGTCCGATGTGCCTGGTTCACGAAGCCGATTTGGTAGAGTTGGCAGCGTTGCGCCATTATCAGAAACAAGTGAAGAATTGTCCTTATGAATCGCAGTCCAGCCGTAGTGATATGAAAGGTGTTTTGCGACAACTGGAAGCGATGAATCCGGAGGCACGTTACAGTCTTTGGGGGAGCATGACCAATGTACAGGAAGAATTATTACCGGATAAAATAGATTAATTTGAATAGATTGTTATGAAAGGATTCTATACCATTTTGTTGCTGATCGTATCCAATGTCTTTATGACATTCGCCTGGTACGGACATTTAAAGATGAAACAGGAGTACAGCTGGTTCGCTGCTCTTCCGCTGATCGGTGTGATTGCGTTCAGTTGGGCAATCGCTTTTTTTGAATATTCCTGTCAGATACCGGCCAATCGCATCGGCTTTATAGGTAATGGAGGACCGTTTTCGTTGATGCAGCTGAAAGTTATCCAAGAGGTGATAACTCTTGTCATCTTTACAGTATTCACCACTGTATTTTTCAAGGGTGAAGCGTTGCATTGGAATCATTTGGCGGCGTTCGTTTGTTTGATTGCGGCGGTGTATTTCGTGTTTATGAAGTGAGTCATTTTTAAAGAATATAAGATTATAGGATAAGTGCTATACTTGCTAGACTTATCCTATTTTCGTATTACTTGATAGATTTAAAAACCTTATCAATGCATCGCTTCTTCTGTTCCATGTTTGGATGAACATAGAGATTTAATGTAGTAGTGATATCTGAATGTCCAAGTATTACACTTACAGTTTTGTAGTCGCAATTGCTTTCAATGCAACGTGTGGCGAAACTGTGGCGCAGTCCGTGAAATTTTAGTGGGGGAATATTGAGTTGTTCCATCATTCGTTTGTAATAGTTGCGATAGGTGCGTGGTTCAGTTGGCTTCTCTTCATTAGTAAGTACATAGAACTTGCCGTTTACGATTTTTTTCAATGGGCGTAGCATCTTTAATAATTCCTTATTCATAGGAATGTCACGAATAGAATTCTGAGTTTTAGGTGTGCCGATAATGATTTCCGTATGTCTTTTTTCTCCGTCCAATATGTAAATTCGTTCAATCGTTTTCCGAATACATATTACTCCATTGATAATATCTATATCATCCCAAGTTAGTGCACAAATTTCACCGATTCTAATTCCTGTAGTCAGACAAATATAGATGCCTAAGTTGCGGAAAGTGAAGTGGTTGCTTATATACTGTAGAATTGCTTTGTGATTAGCGATGTTGAGTACATTTAGTTGCTTGTTTTCCTGTGGTGGCGGGAATTTGATACACCAATCCTGATAGGACAATATACCAAGTTTTGCTCCAAACTTCATAATCATTTTTAGTACAATGAGTATATCCTTTACACTTTTTGCGCTTAGTCTTTGCTGAAGTTTCTGTAAGACAAACTCTTGTACTTCGTTTTCGAGTAACTCATACTTATCTCCAAATGTAGGAAGTATGTGATTTTCTAAGATTAGGGCATACGCTGAATATGTTGAACTTTTCACATATTTACGTTTGTCTTCTTTCCACATAATGGTAATTTCTTTAATCGTTTTCTTTGCTGTCATGCTTCATAATTTAAATAGATTAATATTCTTGTAAGATAAGGATTAAGGACTTTATAAAAGGAATCTTTCTTTTTTGTTTTTGATTTTTTAGATGTTCCAAATTTGAGATTCCCGGAGTTTACAGGGGAATGGAAATTGAATATACTTGATAGTGTATGTACATTTCATAACGGAAGAGCATACAAACAGCATGAATTATTGTCTGCGGGTAAATATAGGGTGCTTAGAGTTGGCAATTTTTTCACAAATGATTCATGGTATTATTCTGATTTAGAACTTGAAGAGGATAAAACAGCTTCTGATGGTGAATTATTATATGCATGGTCTGCATCATTCGGTCCCCGATTTTGGAAAGGAGAGAAGGTTATATATCATTATCACATTTGGAAAATAGATTCATTTCAAGAAGTTTGTAAAGAGTTCTTGTTTTATTTCTTGGAAAAGGATGCTGCTTCAATAAAAAACGAAGTACAAGGTGGTACAATGGCGCATATCACTAAAGCAGATATGGAAAGAAGAAATATTACATATCCTACAATTTGTGAACAATCAAAAATCGCACGATTATTATTCCTGCTTGATCATCGTATCGCTACCCAAAACAAAATAATTGAGGATTTGAAAAAACTAAAGTCTGCGATTTCAGAAAGACTTTTCAAAAGCGTAAAAGGTTCTACTGTTCTACTG
>ENA-OXTU01000211-OXTU01000211.1-human-gut-metagenome-genome-assembly--contig:-NODE-211-length-21372-cov-56.608341_pt1 | contig 21372 bp, 24 predicted proteins | sample MGYA00249344_ERZ652650 | MGnify/ENA primary metagenome ERZ652650 (study PRJEB26925, sample SAMN05826532) | human gut metagenome | biome: ENVO:2100002; feature: ENVO:00000062; material: ENVO:00002003...
AGCAAAGATCTGGATTTTATATCGGTTATACTATACGGCATTTTTGGACGCTAACCGACCTAATCAGCCTATAATCCTTAGTTTATGACCATAAACACATCGCCATATTGGAGTACACAGCCTAATTGCCGATGTATATCATACTTGCAACACATAACATGAAAACCACAAAAATAATAAGAATGGTATAAACCATTTATAATCAACATAAAGCCCTAAATTGTTCTACTAGACGTTTTAGACCATCGTAACCTAGATTACCTTGCTGAATATGGAGACCTTTGCTCATCTGAATATCCAGCAAGATGCGAATACTAAACATAGCGTCTAGAAAAGTGAAATTTCCAAGGCATAAAACATCTTGTTTCTAAAAAAGAAAATAATAAAACCACTTTCCTAACAATTCGCATATATATCATTTAGAGCTTTTATATATCTTTCGGAAGAAAACTGACAAAAAATGTATCTCTTGGCAGCTTCACTCAACCGTTGGACCAAGACTCTATCCTTGTGCAATAAATTAACAGCATCAACGATGGAGTCTTCATCCCTTATCATCACAAAGATACCATTTGCCTCTTCACTAACATTTCTACTATTGTATGACATTACTACATCTCCAATGCTCCCTACATTAGTCACCACTGGCACACAACCGTAACTCATACACTCTAATAATGACATTGGTAGTCCCTCGAAATAAGTAGGCATCACAAATACATCCACACTTTTCAGGAAGTCTGCTTTCATCTTGCCCGATACTATCCCCACATAATGAAAGTCATCGCCCAGCCATTGGGCAAAGTGCGGTAAATATTCATCGGCTATTTTCTCTTTACCCGCCAATACTAACTTAAAGGGAATACCTTCTTTTTTCAATTTAATACAAGCACCCAATAATTCCGTCATCCCCTTATTTGACTCTATTCTACCAAGATAACCAAGTATCAAAGGTGCCTCACCAATCTTCCGTTCAAATTTTTTCGCGTCATTCAACTCTACACAGTTAGGCAAAATTTGCACATTCCTTGCCCCAAATCTATTTTGAAGTATTCTTTTTTCTCTCTCGCTCAATACAATAAATGGAACTTTCCATGAGAATACCATCAACAATATTTTCCATAACACAAACGGAGTTTTCGGAGCCGTCAGAAACTGTCCTCCATGTACGTGTACTATCATCTTCATCCCTCTCTTTAGCACTTCACACATAAACAGCGGATCACGTAGTATAGACGGAGCGGACAATGGAAAGCTATAGTGTACTATTGCATCAGAATGCTCATCCAACATTCTTTTCCATGTTCGCAAAGCACTTACAATAATACCTATCCTATGCCATCCTCCTTTCTCTCCATCCGTCTTACCCAATTGAAAATGCAAATACTCACATTTTCTGTTATTTTCTATTATGAAACTCACCACACTTGATACTCCACTCACATTTCTTGTAGGTTCAAGCGATGGTGCAGTAATTATAATCTTTTGCATACCCTATATAAACGTTATTTTCTATTCGCCAATCTTCGTTCATGCTCTTCTATTTCCTTTGGGGTGAATCGCATCTGCAAAACCTTGGCAGGCACACCACCAATAATACTGTATGGAGCACATGACTTTGTAACCACCGCACCAGCAGCCACAATTGAGCCCCTACCAATCGTCACTCCTTTCAAAATAGTCACGTTAGCACCACACCACACACCATCTTCTATGAATACTGGTGCATCATTTTCCGGCCGCTTCTCCGCATCTGTCACATCTATTAAATGCTTGCCAACTACATCAATACGATGATCACCCGTAATAATGGTTGGATTAGGGCCAAATATCACTTTACAACCAATTGTTAAAGGTGCACAAGTACAATAGAATGTCGATCCTTTCGGAATGGAAGTATAGTCACCGATGGAAATTTTTTCTAATCCCTTAATATCCGAGGACATAGGTCGTAGATACACCCCTTTGCCACAAGACATCATCGCCCGTTTATATACCGGAGCCCACATCATATCCCATAAGTATGACGGGACTACAGACAGTTTTGCCAATAACGAAAATAACTTCATACTACCTATTTAAATTTGTCTACCATTATTCTGATATCTATATGAATTTAGGCATAGAGCCAAAATCATAAAGTACCCCATCCCTTTTCCTGACAAATAAGAGGAATCGGCCGTCTGCTCCAATGCTAAAGCTAATATACACATCATCGCCATCCGATAATAAGCCATATTCTGTATCGCATTAGCTTCCTTTATCCTTCGTTTCCAAAACAATAGAAAAAAAAGTACACCGGCTATGCCAAATTGAGCAGGATAAATAGGATAAAAAGCGTCTGCGAGAAACATTGGAAGATCAGGAGTCAAACCCCATACATGATCTAAGTGATACTTGTAATACAACGGTGAATACTCTTTTGCAGCAGCAGCACACCCAAATGTACCATAACCTGTACCAAAAGGAATATAATCAAACATAATTTTCACGCTCGTTCTATATGTTAAAGGACGAGCCATTTCCTGGGCATCTTCTTGAAAGCCCTCCACATAATATATACTAAACTTAGTCCATGTAAAGAAAAGAACAATTACAGCTAATATTATCACTTGCAAATAAAATTTGGAAGAATTGAACTTCACTTTTTCTTTCAAAAAAAACACCAGTGCTATAAACACTACCACCTCTCCAAAATACTTGGATTTTCCCCCTACTAGTCCCAATACCATAATACAAATTGCGATATACTTGTTTTTCTTTGTTTGTGGAGAGAATAGGTAATAAATCATGGCACAGCAAAGCGCTATTTGTCCTAATGCAGCAGACTCTCCCCCATTCAAGCCACCGCCGTAGAGATTAACAACAGAAGGAGCAACGAAAAAGAGTATCAAATATCCGAAAAAAGAAACCAACATTACCAACTTTATTCTTTTCTTCTGTCTTCTATCAAAGTGTGGTGCCATCATCCAAGTTAGATAGAACACCATATACGGACGAGCCTGCTGCATGATATCAAGCCAGATTCCTCTTGAAGTGGTAATACCTATCCAAAACGAATACACAAGATAAAAAAGCATTACAAAAATACATGTTGCAATCTCTTTTTCCCTTTTTATGTCTTTCACCAGAAATCTCCGTCTCGACATCGCATAGAACAATAGCAGCACTGTCAGAAATTCATCACTGTAATCAAAATTCACAGCTACTGTAAAAGCGATACATACAGGGAAATAGATTATCCAAAACCATGTGTAAAACTTTGCAATACCCCTCATCTTATTTTATAATTACCTCGTTTTATATTATTGTTCATCATAAGTACCCATTCAGGTATCAAGCGTCTGATCCACTCTTTTATTCTTGTATTTCCGTTGCCCCATGAGCCCGCATACCGATGTATTGTATGCGTATTTTCTGTAATATGTAAACGATTAGTAATACCGTTTATTGGTGCAAAATATTCTGAAGGATATATCCTTATGCCTTGTACATCCTGAATTCCCGGTTTGTTTCTCAACCCATCTTTGCAAAGAGTTTCTGTTGTATAAGCAACGATTGTCTTATACCATGCAATATCCTGTGGAATCGGTTGAAATTCCAAAGTTGCGTACAAATTCAACATCTTTTTCATAAGTGAATGTGCCTGTTCCACACCAAAGCCCAGTCCAGGATTCACGCCAAAGCAGTACCTTGGTGCATATTTTCCTGGAGTATTTTTCCCGTCAGGATCAATCTCAAACCCCATAAAATTCCCATTGGAAATGATGTCATCCAATGGACGAATTACTTCCACGTCAGTATCGAAATAAATGCCACCATAGTGGTACATAATCCAAAAGCGGGCATAGTCACTTACAAAAGCATACTTTTTCTGACAATATGCCTTAGCAGTATAAGGGACAATGTTTACATCAAAGTTAGACTCATCCCATTGCTTTATCTCATAATCAGGCAAGAATTTCCTCCAGCTCGCTATGCACTCTTTCGCTAACGGTGGCAAAGGATTACCTCCAAACCAGCAGTAATGTATAATCGAAGGAATCATAAATTTATAAATGTTTTATTATTGTTTCTAGAATTTCCCGTATGCTATCTCATTCAATATTTTGCTCTTATGTAAAATATGCCCTAAACCTATAGAGATATAAGTGATGGGATTGCAAGCAGGAGAGTAACTACAAATGACAATGGAGTGTTGTCTATTGACTGTATCCATTTATCAACAACAAGATTAATACTATTTACAAAAAAGTAATGTAATACATATATATCAAGGGTATTCCGACCAATATAAGCCAATGTGTGTTCCACTACAGAATATTCTTTTTCTCGTTCTGCAAACAACATAGTAATCACTATAATAGCACAGAGCCTCACTATAAAACGTTCAGAAATCGAATCAACTATATGAATCGGAAAATGACGGTCAAATAGCCGACCAATGCCATAGTGAATATCCAATTGTGAGTATTTAAGATATTCTATCCAATTATACTTACTAGTAAAATAACCAAGAATAAAAAACGGATAAAAATCTGTACTATTTAACAAACAAAGAGGATCTATTACTTGAGCAGTAAGTTTCCAACCAATAAAAAATATCAAATATGTCACTAATGCTATTAAGACACCTTTTATTATATTATATATACTGTTACACCTATTCAATCTAAAGAACTGTAGTGATATATAAAATAGTGACAACGACATCAAATATCAATATCCATTCTTTGAGGCTTCCTATATGAAAGAAATAAATAATAAACCAACTCCTCAATTGTATCTATTTGAGAAAATGAGCCCGTAAAGAATGCCCATGACAACTAAAAGAATTGCCATTCCCCTCATTCTATCAATATAATTAATTCTATGCTTCATCCCTATTCTGTTTTTTTTACCATTTCTAAAACATCTCTTAACTTGCTCCAACCAATATTTCACTCTTCTCACTGGACGATAAAAGCCATGACATGAGAGTATTAAAAAAAATCTCATACTCCCACTATAACGTTGTTTAACAAGCGGTAGTAAATGAGCAAAACGTTGTTTAAACGAAGAAGATGTGTAATATGAATATCCGTTTTCAAATGCTCTAAATATAGAAGATGAATCAAAATATGATGAAAGAATGTCGATAATCGGCAGTTTATCTTCCATGAGTCTATAGAACATATCCCTTAAATGTAAATCATGCTCATACGTCTTTTCATCATAATAGCGAATCATCGTAGGCTTGTCGCTATACTGCACATAATGATAGAATGCTTTAGGTAGATATGCAACCTTTACATTGTTACGTAAAATTGAACAGACAACGTAAAGATCTTCGCAATAATATATACCAATAGGGAATCGAACATCGAACATGTTGTAACAAGCTCGTTTTATGAGCTTGTTACAACAACTCCCATGGAGTTGTTGGAACAACTCGCACAGCACGGTGTTATAGTCAAGACTTGAAGGTTGTTGTTTATGATATCTTTGTTCTGACAAAATATTCTCATAAAAATCACATATCACAATATCAGCATCCGTTTCCTTCGCTTTTGCATATAATTCTTTCAACATAGAGGGCTCTATCCAATCATCAGGATCTACATGGATGGTATATTCACCTTGGGCATTATCTATACCAACCTGTCGAGCCGCACTCACTCCTTCATTACTCTTGTGAATTACTTTAAATCGGATATCCTTCTTAGCATATTCATCACAAATCCGCCCACAATAGTCAGGACTACCATCATCAATCAAAATAACTTCAAAATCAAATAGTGTCTGCGCTAATATACTATCAAGACAATTTCTTATAGTATCCTCGGCATTGTAAACCGGGACAATTATACTTATCATTGTTTTTCTTTCCATCTCCCATTACTCAATTGAATACACCATCAAGTTGACATACAATGCCAGCGTTATCATAATCAAACATTGATACGCCATGCTTTGCATTGGAATAATCACCATTCTTATTTGTTACCAAATTATAGAGCAATTCCGGCATCTCTCCAATAGAGCAAACAAACCCACATCGTTCATCAACAATTTCTTTAGCCGACGGATAATTATTTGCAACCACAGGTACACCCAACGTTTGTGCTTCGTTTATCACTGTGGGGTAAGCTTCAGAATACGAAGTAGACACAAGTAGATCTGATTGAAAGATATATGGGTACGGATTATCTTTCTCACCCAACATAAATACATAATCTTTCACATTGTTGTCGCAAATAGCATTTTCTATCTCTTCGTTACATTCTGTTCCCGAAACAATTATACTCCAAATGACATTATTCACTCCTTTATTCAACAGCTGTCGCATAATGCCAGGTATCTTTTCAAATTGCTTCACCTTTGAAGATCTTCCAACAGACAGAATTCTGAATACAGAATTTCTTTTTCCATAATCAGAAATGGGGGCGAATGCGTTTTTCCTAACCAAATCTATATCTAAAGTATTGTGGACTACCTCTAGATTTCCTGTAAATTCTGCAAACATATTCCGTATTGAATCCCTTACCACATTTGATACACAGACAATGGTATCAATCTTTTTGTAATATTCCTTATATTCCTCAAATAAAGACTTTCCTAAAACAAGAGGATCACAATGAAACCATGTGATTCTCTTCACATCTCGAAAATAAGAGACAAATTCTACCGTCATCCCCTCGTGATACGCAATTATGACGTCTAAGTCATATTTTCGCTGTAGATACTGTGCTTCTCTCTTATATAAAAAGCCCCAATTATATCGCCTTGTTAATCTATTGTAGAGCCCCATAAACTTGCGTATATATCTGTTGTCGTGCAAAAAATAGTATAAGTTACTTTTAGATATAATACGCGACGCAAAAATTCTTTTATAATAGTCACCTCCATCCTCATATAGACTATATACAAAAATTTCATATTTTGTGGAATCCATATAAGGCAACAAATTTTCCAAACACCTATTTATTCCTCCCTGCGTAAATTCCTGTATAACAAAGAGTATTTTTTTCATTAAATATTCGCTTATTATTTAAGATTAAACAACGACTCTATACCATTAAAAAAAGACAATATATTATTGGCCACAGCAAATTCCTTCTGGCTTCTTCGCACACACTTTTCATTCAATTCGGGAAGAAGACAGACGAATTCTTGCTTGGGAAACAGAAATCCATTGTAAGCAAACGTAGATGTACAATAGAAAAAGATCTTATCAAAGTTCATTGCTTGTAGAAAAAGCTCAACAGGGAGATTTATATTTTCAGACAATATAATATATTTTCGCCTCATGGATTCAAGCATTTTTTTAATATTCTCACATGTTATTTGTTTCTCTCTCGGGTGAAATTTCACATACACAGTAACCTCATCTGTATAACCTTCAATACTTTCTCGTATCGATTCGAGATACAAATCACCAAATCTTTCCACCTCCGAGTATATCTCTTCTAAAGGATCAGTCAAAATCAAGACTTTGCTTCCATCGTCAGAGTGTTTTATTATCTTGTTTATATAATCTCGCACATTATCTGAAATTACAGGAATAGGGGTTACTGTAAACTCCTTTTCCCCCTTGAATATAGGAATAATACTATATCTACAATCCATAGGAAATGTATCATCTAGAGGTTTGTTGACTTGATACCTCCATTTAGCAAAATTCACGTGATATATAGGCAGATAGTAAAATATATCCCTCAGCAAAATTTTAATTTTGAACCTGAATGATTTATCTTCTACAAACGCTCTGTTCACATAGTGTGCCAATCCCTCCTCATAGAAAGCAATCCTATAACCCAAATGAGAGAATACAATAGCTGCAAATCTCGAAGATTGATTCTGATGATCACTGATAAAAATAGAGTCGATATTATTATCTTTAGCAATAGACTTGAGTTTTGTGTAATTGCTGTATGCCTTTCTCACATCATTCAATGTGCGTGTAGTCAAACCGTCCCAATGCGGTAAATCCGTCATTACATATTTCTTTTTCCACAACTTCTCTAGATTCATAAACTCATAAATGTCCAGAAAATGAGCATTATTACCTACATAGCCGACAACCGCTACGCTATCCCGTAGTTTTTCTTGGCTGACAATCTGTTGGGCTACAAAAAATTGAAAGGGAGTATACACAAAAAATAAAGCTTTCATTGCCTCCAATTGAAGAATAAATATCTTAAAGATTATATTTTTTCACGATAATGATTCTCGCTAATTCGAGATCCAAAATTCCATCAACATCGATAGAATCAGCAGCATTCATCTTGTACGCTAACGCTTTTGCTCCAAAAAAATGTTTGTGTTGGAGATATGCATCCGGCTTTGCCATAAAGATTGCTCCATTAGGAGAATAGTCTATATATCTTTGGCGTCGATAATCAGAAAAATCGGTATCAAAATGTTTCAAGCTTCCATCAGCATCAATCGGATTAACCAACACTTTCGCAAATTCTGACTCTTTAACAGAAACAAGAAAATCAAAACTATCCATATGCGATTCAAATATATTTGCAGCCTCTTTCACATGAACAGCATTACGAAGAGGTGATGTCGGTTGAAGAAGCGTGAAATAATCATATTTCTTATCAAGCCTAGCAAGCAGGTCAACAAGTACATCATATGTTGTTGCCTTATCATTGCTCTGTGTTTCACCTCTCATTATTACATCAGCACCATATTGACGAGAAATTTCCGCATAAATTTCAGAATCGGTTGATACAAGTACTTTATCAAAAACTTCAGACTGCAAAGCAGCTTCAATACTATATGCAATCAAGGGCTTTCCACACAAGTTTGCAATATTTTTGTCTTTTAATCCCTTTGAGCCACTCCGGGCTGGAATAATTGCTAATCGATTCATATTGTTTATTTTATACATTGATTGCCAAGGGCATCATCACTTTAAAATTTTATATCGTAAAACTCTTTATACACTAACTTATTAATATCAATCAATATCTGTTTTGTTGTTTTGTAATAATTCTCTGCCGTATTTGTTTTGTAATAAGGAGTGTCTGTTATAGGCTCATACTTATGTTCAATAACATATTCAATTGCATTACCGATTTCAACGGCATCACATTTCACATCAACAATACTTGCGCTTTTTACACGTCCAGTTTGACGATCACCGATATTTACCGTATAACTTCCAAGCGAAGGTACCTCAATAATTCCAGAACTACTGTTGCCGATAAGAGCTATCGAGTGCTTTATCAAATAATGATAACCATCAGGATGCAGGTTACTATAAAAATGGCAATTATCTTGATTCGTACAAAATTCATAAACCCTTTGAGTAATCTGCCCACTATGGGTATCCGCATTACTACCAATGAAAATAAATTTGTAATCAGACGTATAGGGTGCGATTGCTTTCAAAACTTCTTCAATCTGTTCAACAGGCGAAATAGCATTGAGCGTTTCAGGATGAAAGAGCACAGTGAAACCATTATTGAAGTCAAAAAGTTCCTCCGGAACATTATTTATATCAATATTCAAACAGTTCTCAGCTCCCAAAGCACCAAGATAGAAAACTGTCTCAGGATTCTCTCCTAACTGAATTACACGATGTCGGTATTCCTCCGTACTTGTAAAGTGATATGTACTCATTTTAGTAATACTATGACGAATGAATTCATCATAGTTAGCAAGAGTTATTTCCCCACCATGGAGATGTAGAATTGGAATTTTTTGTATAGCTGCAGCAATGCTAAGTGTATATATTTCATAACGATCGCCGAGTATTATTAAGAGGTCATACCGATTATCTTGAAAATAACGACCAAAGTCATCAAGAACCGTAGCCATGATACTAATTGTATCAGCAGTACAGTCCATATTGTTACTTACCTTGCAGGCATGAGCAATTTTGAATCCATCCTGTTCTACTATTTTTACTGCATTGCCAAACTTTTCATCAAGAAGAGCTCCTGTAACGAGAACAGAGAAATCTATCTCAGAATCTGCATTCAGTTTGCTAATGTAATTGCGAACAATACCGTAATCCGCACGTGAACCTGTTGCAAAAGCTATTTTATATTTTTTCATTTATCCAATGGTTTTACATTTTTTATTATCCGAGCTGGATTACCGACAACAATGGAAAACGGAGGCACATCTTTAACAACTACACAGCCAGCACCTATTATAGAATCATGTCCAATGTTTACAGGTCCAATAATCATTGCCCTTGCGCCGATAACCACATTGTCTTCAATTACAGGACCTTTGGCTATTCCGTATTTAACCCCTATTGTTACCGAATGCTGTATATCAACATTTTTCCCTATAATTGCCAATGGAGTTATCACAATACCAAACCCATTGTGATTATACCATACAGATTCATCAATACTATCACAAATGGGAATTTCACAATTGTGGTATATTCTCATCCATACTCTCATGAGATCAGGAACAAACTTGATATGATGACGTTCTAACCACTTGATTCTCCTAATCAACTTTGTTATATGAAAACGCCCACCATCCCACTTTCTTTTTTCAGACATTTGCATCAATTACTCTAGTAAGTTTAGACCATATTACATTTCAATCAATTCATCTGCACCAAAATCTCTTGTTGCGATTTTACCTAAAACATCATACCACATCATAGGACTAATACCATTTCCAGGACGTTTACAAGTAAGATTTTCTTCTGTAAAAACCTCACCTTTTTTAATTCCTCTGCGAGCAACAATAGACTTACGAGCTATATTTATATTCCGATATTCGGATTCTGTTACCTTCTTGCCACCTTCACCAGCCATCATTTCAATTCTACGAACATTGCAACAAAGTTCCTTTAGTTCTTTTGGAGTAGCAGACGCTTTATGATCAGGACCAGGAGAATTCTTGTCCAAAGTAAAATGCTTTTCAATAAGAACAATATCTTTCATACAAGCCCCCACAGCAGCCACATATCCTACAGAATGATCGGAAAAACCAATCTCAAAATCAGGAAACTCTGTATGAAGAGTATCAATAGCACTGAGATTAACGTCAGAATCTGGAGTAGGGTATTCTGTGTTACAATGAAGAATCACAATATTTTTAGGAAGCTCATATTGACAGAGTATATTTACCGCTTGATGAATTTCTAATATAGTACACATTCCTGTAGATAAAATAATTTTTTTATTCGGAATCTTAAATCGTGCGATACGCTCAAGGAATGGAAGATTAGTAGCCTCACCTGAAGGAATTTTCCACACAGATTGACCATTTTGTTCCAAGAAATCAATAGAATCCATATCGAACGGCGTAGAAAATGAATCAAGTCCTATACTGATTGCATAGTCGCGAAGCTTTATAAAGTCTTTGTATGGAAGTTCCAGTTTTCGCGTCATTTCCAATTGACTCTCATTTACACCTGTCGTTTCTTTCTGATACTCAGCTTTCGGTGCATATTTAGAAATTAATTCTGTAGACTTAAACGTCTGAAACTTAACGGCATCCACGCCACATTCCTTTGCTTCATCTATCATACGTTTTGCCATTGAAGAATCACCACAATGGTTGCAACCTATTTCAGCTATAATATAAATATGTTTCATATCAATTATATTTATGGTTATTTGATATTATTTCTTTTGCAGGTACACCAACAACAGTTGTTTTCGCTTTAACATCACGAATAACAACAGATCCAGAACCAACGAGTGCCCATGCGCCAATAGATAACTGACCATTAATTACTGTTCCACTACCCACAAAACAGCCTTCTTCACATACTACATCTCCATTAAGAGTAGCATTTGTAGATATGTTTACATGTTGTTTTATTATACACCCATGTTCTAATAAAGCACGAGTATTAATAACACAATTATCACCAACAGAACTACCATGATTCAATATTGCGAGCTTACCGATAAAACTACCTTCACCTATGGTAGCTGCCGGAGATATAAGAGCTGACTTATCTATTACATTAATCAGCGATAGATTTTTCTTTTTAAGTTTATCAAACCATGACTTACGTTTTGCATTATTACCAATTGCCACAAAATACACATAGTCTTGAGGATTTTCTAAACATTCTATAGAATTACCAAGAACTAGGTATCCCTGATGATAGGTTCCCTTTGACTTTACATCATCCAAATACCCCACCATCTTAAAGTTCATGTGGTCAACTGAGTCTAAAACAGATTTAGCATAACCACCCGCTCCTACTATTATTAGATTTCTCATAAAAATACAATAAAATATGATTTTAATTTCCGTGAAACAGGTTTCTCTATAATTTCATGCAGCAGTATAGCCAAAAGTATATTCAATAAAAACGATGTTATAAACATTACCCATATAGGCAACTCTCCCCCCCCCTCCATAAGCTTTATTATCTTAAACGCAAACAACTGTGTCAAAAAGAAAACATATGAAATGTCAGCACAATATTGCAGAACGACATTTTTGTTACCGTATGTTGTATGGGATAATATCTGTAACATAAACAATGGCAACAATAGTGAACTATATGTCATGTAAGTCATCGTTGGTACATTCCACTGTAAAAGAAGTTTTATGACAATGAATGTTACAATATATTCAACTAGTATTAGAATCCAACTATGCAACCACCTGTAACTTCCACCCTTGAACACAGGTCTCCATGAAGCTAGAAGAATGCCAATACAGAACTCCATAAGTCTAATTAGTGGATTTGAATAAATCTCATTCGTATTGAACATATATACAATCCAAGAAGATAGGATAAGTATCAAGACAAAAGAGGCGAGAAGTACCATTTTGCTACGGTTAGAGATGCTATTAATGACGTACATCACGCACGGACAAACCAAGTAACATAACAAGAGGCATGATATAAACCAAGTACCACCGTTGTGAGACACAGAAAAAAGCGAAGAAAATACCGACTGAAAACCTATCATCTCAATAGGAAATAACAAAAGGTTCTGCGCAATCGATTCCTTACCGAAAAATACAACATAGATAATAGCCGACACCCAATATACAGGCATAATGGAAATGAGCCGTTTTAAATAAAAAGATTTCAAGGAACCTACATTCACCGATAAGTCTTTGTATTTTAAGAAAAGGACATACCCCGAAAGCATGAAGAACATGGACATATATATTGCCCCAACGCTAATAAACGAACTAAAGGGTCCGAATGTGCATCCAAGATTCATCCACGAGTGAAACAGAAAGATAACCAATACTATATATACCCGAAGGTAATCAAGACCAATGATACGTTGCATTTTATCAGGAATTATTTATGATAAAAAATACGTTCAAATTCATCTTCCCATGTTTTAACTAATACTTTCCAGTCAAACCTTTTCCCTAGTTCGATTACACCTTGAGAAAGTTGTCTAAACATCTCTTTATCAGATTGTAGATTCTTTATAACACTAACCGCATCTTGGAATTTATCAACTACATATCCATCTACACCAGTCGTAATCCATTCATTTGCCCCATAATCAGAATAGCATAAAGTAGGACAACCTGCACACGCTGCCTCCAATTGGACTTTAGGGAATCCTTCTACCCTAGATGTAAAATACATCAAATCCATACTTCTGAGTAAAGCAGCCATTTCCGTATGATTTAATCTGCCATGATAGTACACATTATTTAATCGGTTTTCAACTAAATAATCTTCCAATATACCATGCCATAGCACATTAGTACCAATGATATGAAAATCTAACTCCGGAAATAGCTGAGACATATTAAAGAAATCCTCTATACCTTTGTTAATTAAATTATTGCCGATAAAGACAATATTCTTCAATTCTCCCCCCCCCTTATTGTTATCCGTGTTTAGGAACTTATCAGTTTCCACCCCTAGATAAAGGATTCGTTCTGCAAATTTAAATCCGCGTTCGCTTCCTACTTTATTGCGTATATAATTGGTTATCGCATATAGGTATGGCTCAGCCTTCTTAAATTCATTCAGATACTTCTGAGGATTAGTAACTTTCTTAATATCTGACTCCGCTAGTATTCCTTCCACTGTTTTAATGTATTTCTTTCCTAGAATTTTTGCTACAACTCTTGAAAAAGTTGCATATTCCCATTTACACCAATATACAACATCACACTTTATAATTCCTTTCACAACAGCAACCCATCCCATTGAGCGAAGATGTTTATTCATCTTTATGTAGTGAACCCCCTCATTTTCAACAAAGTCATTGGCATTAGGGTATGGATATAAGATAGTGTAAACCTCAAATTTTTCTTTGTTCAGATGCTCTGAGAGTGAACGGCAATTTATATTCTGAGCCGCCAAATAATTGACGAAACCACCTAAAAATATTTTGATTTTCTTCATATCTAAAAATTCTTAATAGCCTTTTATCATTTTCACATAAGAGTCAATAGTGAGATAATAAATGACTGTCTTTATAAAACGAGCCAATCGATTGTTCCTATTATGAGCAAACTTAACTATCAGATGGAATTGTATATATGCCATCCAGTAAGACTGATGATGAATTATGTTCCACCATGGAATAAGCTTATTGGTAACATTGCGATGGAATTTCAAGGAGCTCTCTTTAAATCTCACACTATACACTCGCTCGTTGGAGGGATGAGTAATGCTTTCGGCTATTCGATACAAAAAGCAAGGTTTCTCTAATAAATGAAATCTATAACCAGAATACGTGAGTTTTAGAAACATGGGGACATCCTCCATCATAGGATACTCTTCATCATATCCCCCTATCTTGTCAAGAACACTTTTACGAATGAAATAACCGATTGTCGCATCAATAAAGTTGGTGAGTACCAGTTTCTGCCGTATATGAGCATTTTTTTCTTTATAGAAAATATCCAATTTAGCAGTAGGGTGAATCTCTTGCAATATGCGTTCGTTACCATTCTGTATGAAAGGATAGTATTGAGAAACAATGATATCCATCTCAAGCGTTGCAAATGACATAACATCAGATACTGCATTTGACATAAAGAGATCATCAGCTCCAAGAACCTTTATCCATTCGCCACTGCACTCACGTAAACCACGATTGATGTTAGGAGCCACTCCTGTATTAACACTAGATATTACTAACTTACACTTAACAAATCTGTCCGCGTTAGAGTCTATCCATTCGTTGCAAACATCACGAGTGTTATCTGTAGAACAGTCATCAGATATGATCAATTCTATTTTCCTATAAGTCTGTTGCTTTATACTTTCCAAGGTTTCTATTATGGTAGAAACTGAATTGTATGTGATTATGACAACAGATACTAACGGATTGTCTTTGCTCATTTTTTAAAGATTTTAGACCTTACTAATTGTAAAAGGTCAGTTTTCTTATTAAGCTGAACGAAAAAATATATTACTGTAACCAAGGTTATTACAGATGCCATAAAATAAAATATCCACCCTTCGATCAAGAAATCCAACAACAATAATATTCCCAATGACAAAAAAGATATAGCAGTGATGACTATCACATCTTTGGAAACCTCATACTGATAGCGTTTCTTATCAACGTAAGAGATAATAACATAGTACAATATGTAGTTAACAACAAAAGAGAATGCCAGTCCTGTAAGCCCCCAAAGATAATAGAACGACAGAGAGAGAATAAGATTAGCGATATTAGCATAGCCGCCTTCCAAAAATAAATAGATCTTCTTGTCGCCCTTAGCAAAGGAAGCATAACCTAAAGCATAAGCTGCTGTCTTCAAGAGCATACCTAAACAGAGAATACGAATGAAAGATGTTATTACAAGAAATTCTTCACTTAAAAGAATTCGTATAATGACAGGTGCTACAACCATAAAAACTAATAAAATAGGAACTACAAGAAGAAGTAGTATTTCGCTTTGTTGATTTATGGTCTCGTTCATCTTATGTTTATCGTTCATACAAGCAGCCAATCGAGGATAGTAATCAGATGCCATTGCTGCATATGCCATACCTATAACTTGCAAAGTAATACCCATGGCAGCATTAAAGAAGCCTATATCGGAAAGCCCTCCAAGTCGAGATATTGTTATATTGGTAAGATATGTAGTGAGTTGTCCCATAAGACCTGCAAGAATCATTGCAATGCCTAAGGCTACCAAAGGCTTGCCGTATTTATACATATCTTGAATGTTGACAATACATCTTTCTATTTTTATTTTTCTTGCATACAAGTATGTGACAATATAATTAGCAAATGTAGATATTATTAAGCCTGGTACTATACCCTCAATGCCGTAGAAGTAAAATAGTGGGATGCAAGTCAGCAGCGAAATAACAGAACCGACGATACCACACGCAGCCGTATCCTTAATCCTACGAGTAGAGATGAGAAGTGCAGTATTTCCAGAACTTAGAAGCGTAAAAAATACAATAAGAGAAAGGAAGCAATAGTCGAGTGTGGCATTCTTTGTTTTAAATGCCCAATCACTGAGAAATGGAGACATTGCAATAACGAAAAGCATACCTGCCAAAGCAAGAAATAACAATATTTTTTTGTATACACTTGCTATTAGTGCAAAATGATGCATATCGTTGTTTCCATAGCTTTTACTCAAATCCCTTACTACACTCGTGCCTATACCTAATCCAAATACAGTGATGACCATAGTAAGAGAGGACATATACATTGCGGACAATCCCATCCCGGTACTACCAATAAGTATAGCCACAAATTTTGAGCGGATAATGGTGACAAATATTTGCAAGACCTGGGTACCTCCGAATATGGATGTTGCCTTTAATATGCTTCTGTATTGTGTCACTAGCTTAAAAATATTATTTTAGGGTGTTTATTGCTCCAATTGTATCTCTCCACTTGATCATCGAAGACTATAATTTTACCAGATACGGAAGGATTTAGTAGCCCACCATATTTACCAAGACTACCTTTACTAGTAATCTGATATTTGCAAGCACTTATCAAATACATATCCATATACCCTTTGTCAGAACCATTCATGTCAACCACCGTATAATCATTCCCCGATGGCAACAATGGCAACAGTACTTGTCTAATCCATTGTGGTTCGTCAGAAAACAAATAACAGTTCAAATGAGTATATTCAGTTCCTATACTATTAATCGCTTTCACAAAGTATTCTGTATCAACTGGATTGCCATAAGCACCATTATATATGGCGAGATCCCCTCTTCTGATATGTATAGCTACAGTTTCCACATGAGAATGAATAACATCATACAAATACCTATTATCCTCATCCAGAATCTCCGGACAAAGATGAAAACTATCCGGAAACATATGGGAATATAAGTCTTCGCTCCCTTCGTAATAGCCACCCATATAGACGGGGGATGTCAATTGATAGACAGTAGCATCAGTGGGCGCAGACAATCTTGTGTAAAAATATCTCTCCCATTCCTTTACCTCTTCAAACTGAAGATAAGGAAAAGCTTTCAGCAAATCAAAATTTCTCACATAATTGCCAGTCAAATCTTTTCCACATTTTTCAAACCAATGAAGGTCATATTTCACAATACAATCACGTTTAACGAAGTATTGACCTATGAGATAGAAATGCATCTGCGAACAAATTCCACCATCCATTTTGATTACCACCATTCTCTTTAGAATATGGATCTGAATAAGCACACGTGCAAATAATCTAATTAATTTATCTTTCATGAAATTTAAAACGACAATGGTAATATTCTGTGCGCTATCTTTGCTAAAAGATAGCCTATTAATAAGGCAAACAACATTTGAGAAACGCAAACACATAGTCCTTGTATAAATCCTTGTCCATTTATAAAAGATGCAACCAGCTTGCCACCATAATTAATCAGAGGTAACTGCATTGCAAATATCACCAAACTATTTCTGTCAATAGAAGCAAGTGGACGTACTATCATTTGCGGCAATCGCTCAATTTTTTTACTTAATTCAACTAAACAAAATGTCCCCGAAAAACCAGTAGTAATACATAGGATTACCGAAAGACCATAATTACGTATAGAAATATTCATATTTCCGTTACATAAATAAGTAGCTATATAGATGATAGCGCACATTATCAAAATGATACTCTTTTTCACATTGCTATGAATATAGACGACTTTATTCAGATAATATCCACCATATATAAAAACCGCTGTACAAAATGCAGTATCTATACTCCAAGGTAATAATAAATCAGTCTGATTAAGCAGTATTGCAATGAACAAGTAGAACGAGATTATGATTGTTATAAATGCATGTCTCTTTGACATAATTATTCCCCAAAACAGTATATATGAACAAAACAGTGAAGTAAGAAACCACGTAGGTGCATTGTCTGCTGAAAGGAAATACACATTTTGGTCAGAACCGAGTTTATACAAACTAAATCTAGAATAAAACACACCAAGTAATTGATTACTTGAAATTGATGAGTAGACACACCAATAGATAAACAATAAAATGAGATTAAAGATTACATAGGGGAGAAGAAGACGTTGAACCTTATTCTTAACATCCCTAGAAAAAGTTTTTTTATGATATGTATATCCAGACAATATATAAAAAGCAGGAACACAAAAAGCAAATATGCCAAATTCCCCCCCCCAGTTTGTATGCCCACATATTACAAATATCAATGCAATCGCTTTCGCTATATCTATATATAACAGTCTTTCTCTCACAATTGTATCTACTTGAACGCATTAATCAATCTTACCACTTCTGCCACTTCTTCTATAGTAATAGATGGGCCTATAGGAAGTGAAAGTTCCTCATGGGCAATCCGTTCTGTGATAGGAAGCACAAGTTGTGGCGTGTTCCATACAGCTTTGCTATAACACGCTTGCTTATGTGGAGCGATTGGATAGTGGATAACCGTACCAACGCCATTATCAGCAAGATAATTATGGAGGGTATCACGTTTGCCTCTGCCTACCAATACAGGGAAAAGGTGGAAAGCATTTTGCTCCATAGGTAGAATATCAGGGAGAGTAATGAGTGAATTATCAAGATGCTCGATATAGAATGCTGCCACCTCCTTACGATGCCGGTTATCATCTTCTAAATACTTCAATTTCACATTAAGTACAGCTGCCTGAATTTCATCAAGACGAGAATTGCGACCAACATATTTGAAAACATATTTCTTTTGACTACCATAATTTGTAAGAGCGCGGACTATAGCAGCAAGTTCCGAATCATTTGTTGTCACTGCTCCCCCATCCCCGAGTGCTCCTAGATTTTTACCTGGATAGAACGAGTGTCCAGCAGCATCTCCAATAGAACCTGTGCGCTGGCCTGTAGGGGTATAGATGCAACCATGAGCTTGCGCATTGTCCTCTATGAGTTTGAGGTTGTGTTTCTTACAAAGATCAAGCAGCTTCGGGGTGATTGCTATACGTCCGTAGAGATGTACAACCGCTATAGCCTTGGTTTTAGATGTGATATATGCTTCAATCAAGTCATCATCTAGTTCAAGGGTATTAAATTTTGGTTCTACAAGTACAGGAACAAGATTATTCTCCGTAATAGCAAGAATAGTCGCTATAAATGTATTTGCCGGAACTATAATCTCATCTCCGGGGTGCATCACTCCCATTTCGATATATCCTCGAAAAATCCAGATGAGAGCATCAAGACCATTTGCACAGCCAATGGTATATTCTGTACCGATATATTCGGAATAGCGTTGTTCAAATAGTTCATTTTCTTCACCCTGAAGATACCAACCGTTATTTACAACACGAGACACAGCCGCGTTAATTTCCGCTCCATGAAGAGCCGTTACGTCATGTAATGACAAAAAAGGAATGTTCATATATATAATATTTTCTTAAATACCATAATTAAAAAACAGGAATATTATTCATATTCTACAACTCGTAAGCAATTCCATTCTTGTCTTTTTTTTCAAGATCAAGCAATATACCATCGCTAGTAATATATCCACGCATTCGTGCCGGATTCCCCACCCATACTGTATGAGCTGGCACATCTTTTGTAACTACGCTTCCAGCACCAATAAAAGAATACTGCCCAAGTCTATGTCCTCCAATAATAGTAGAGTTAGCACCAATAGTAACACCATCCTCAATGATTGTTTTTAGACGTGACCATTTTCGTTTAGAACGAGGAACAAGATCATTAGTAAAAGTTACGTTAGGTCCAATGAAAACATTATTACCTATAGTAATGCCGTCCCATACCTGTACTCCATTTTTGATTGTCACATTGTCACCTATTATTACCTCATTCTCTATAAATGAATTTGCACAGATATTGCAGTGAGCTCCGATTTTTGCCTTAGCAAGTACCACACAAAATTGCCATATATTGGTATTATCTCCCACATTCGATGTTTGAACATCTGATAATGGATGAATTCTATTTGCCATATTATTATTTACTTTTCGTTTTTATATTTAATAAAGTCTTCATATTCACGAATATAATCATCCTCAGAATATTTTTCAGATGCCATAACCAGACAAACGGAACCTGAAGAAAAATCATCGAGTGTGCGCCAAATACCAGGCACAATATAGAGTCCTTGATAAGGGCGATTAAGTGTAAAAGTACGCTTAACACTACCATCGTCTAAAGTAACTGTAAAGCTACCGCTTACTGCCATAATAAGTTGAGAAAGTGCTCTATGAGCATGTCCTCCGCGCGACTCTCCACCTGGAATATCATAGAGGTAATATACTCTCTTGACTTCGAAAGGTATAGTTTTTTCATTCTCAACAACAGTAATATTGCCCGTTATGTGATGATGCTGATCCATCTCTATCATGGTGCAATCAAAAACTCTTGAACCTTTCATACTATAATCCTTTCTTTTTTAAATAATTCAAAATCACGGTTATAATCTTCAGTTGAATAAGCTGTAGAAGCAAGTATAAGCCCAACCGCATTTGTAGAAAAATTACGCATTTCACGCCACCAGTTCTTTGGTACATAGAGGCCGTAATATGAACGGCTTAGATTATACACATATTCTTTTTTCCCGTCATAAAGTACAACATCGAAGGCACCAGAGAGAGCCACTATGAACTCTTCATTCTCATAGTATGCATGTCCTCCACGCGACTCACCACCTGGAACATCATAAATCCAGTACGAACGTATAATTTTGAAAGGTATATGATTTTCTTCCTCAATGAAAGAAAGATTTCCCCTGCGGTCACCAAATTTAGGTAACTGAATGATTTGAGGTTGTTGCATAATTAATTTATTTTATCCAAGAAATATTGTAGTTTCCACCATCATATCGCTATTATCCTTTATCCACTTCCCTATCATACACTATCAGAGCAAATTACCACTTTACTACCGACAATCCGTTAGTATCCATTTTTGACAAGTCTTATAGAGAAAGACGCATTAAGCGTAACTACTCAGGTATAAAGTCATATTGATACTTCTCACTGTTCAAGAACAGCAA
>ENA-OXTU01000230-OXTU01000230.1-human-gut-metagenome-genome-assembly--contig:-NODE-230-length-20072-cov-19.709997_pt1 | contig 20072 bp, 20 predicted proteins | sample MGYA00249344_ERZ652650 | MGnify/ENA primary metagenome ERZ652650 (study PRJEB26925, sample SAMN05826532) | human gut metagenome | biome: ENVO:2100002; feature: ENVO:00000062; material: ENVO:00002003...
CACTATCCTCTTCGTCGGCAGCGTCAGATGTGTATAAGAGACAGCTTTCACATGCTTTGCCATCTTAATAAAAATATCTGGCGCTTTCTGCGGACTTATTCTTCCAACCATACCAACAACAAACGCGTCTTCTGGTATATTCAGGTCTTTTCTCTTAACTGTGCCGTGAATCCCATTTTCATAGGCTTCAATATCTACTCCATTAAAAATGACCTGCAACTTATCTTCTCTGCAGATTTTTTTATCCAGTGCAGACTGTTTTTCTGCATCTGAAATGCAAATGATTTTATCACAAAACGGTGCAGCTATTTTCTCAATAGCTGTGTACATTGCTTCTTTCTTTGCAGAGCATCGCATGTTAAATGCCCACCCATGCGGGTTATATAGACAGTGATTTTTGAGGCCAATATCTGCAACGCGAGCAATTGCTCCTGCCTTACTGGAATGGGCATAAACAATATCAGGATTATATCTCTTTATCAGTCTTCTAACTTCTCCAATTGCTTTTAAATCGTTACTTCCAATAGCTCTATCCATCTTCACTTGCTCAAAAAAATCAACCAAGTTCTTGTAATCTTTCTCTCGGAAATCTTGCGAACAAACCAGTATGTTCTCAAACTTTTCTTTATCCAAATATTTGAGAAGCATTCGGATATAGCGATCCACACCACCTGCAGCTTGCGCCACATGTAGTATTTTGATTTTTTTCTTTTTCATCTTCCAAATACTCCTCTTTATTTTTCGATATGCCGCATTCATACCCCTTGCGCTTTAACTAACAGATTTTAAAGCTTTCTTTCTGTCTTCCACTTTCTGCATTTCCAGTCAAGACCATGAATCGTAACTACAACTCTTTTACCGAGCATCTTCGGAAGCCAGCAGAAAAAAGCTGGTCCCTCAGCATGAATATGTACCACATCGTATTTTCCAAACGCACTGTAAAGAGCCGCGAAGAATAAAGAACTTACCGCCGCGAGTCCTCTTCTGTTGATTGTAGGAACCGTTTTCTGGCGAACACCTTCATACTCCATCGTGACATCATCGTACTCTGCACCACTCACATGATGGCCTGCTCTGTTGTAGCAGGTCACGTCACAGCCATTCTGTGCCATTCGGGTGCAGAGCTCTTTGACAACGATTTCCACTCCGCCCTCTCTTGATAATCGCTTCTGTCCGAACATCGCAATCGCAAGTTTCTTACTCATAAATCTTTCCCACAATCCCACTCAATTTCTTCATCAACATCTCGGCCAACACAAAGAGCGGATAGGTTTGCTCACCTGTCCGCTGGCTGTCACCCCACCCTCATGGTCGAGATTTCTTCCTGTGCGGCATTTCTATTGCACAGAAAGATTAGTCGTTCATTCTTCGGGTAAGAAAATATGAACTTCGGGCCGCGGAGCCTTTCATTCTCTGCCGTACCCTTGTCCCTATTATGACAGCCGCGTATTATATCTCTAGCCCCGGTACCTGCGGCTGCAACTTTATAGTCTTTTTTCGTAATCCCATATCTTCCTGAAACCTTTTCATCAACAATGTATGTAAATCTCATAATGAGCCGTACGACAACAAGCCTGTATACAGATTGCAGCCACAATCCATACGCAGGCCTGTCTTTTTATTCTCCATGCCCCAGCAAGCACACCTTGAAGGTCTTAAAAATGATCTTCCAATCCACCCAGAAGCTGCGCTCCTTGACATACTTCACATCCAAATCCATCCACTCCTCAAAAGAGAGGTCGTTGCGGTGCGGCGCGATCTGCCAATAGCAGCTCAGGCCTGGCGTCACATACAAACGCTGCTTTTCGTAGTCGCCGTACTGCTCGACCTCGCGGGGAAGTGCCGGGCGGGGCCCAACTATGCTCATATCGCCCTTCAGGATATTCCACAGCTGCGGCAGCTCATCGATGCTGGTCTTGCGGATAAACTTGCCCACACGGGTAATGCGCGGGTCTTCCTTGATTTTGAACACCGGACCATCCATTTCGTTCTGGTCCAGAAGGTCGTCCAGTTTTGCTTCCGCATTCGGACACATGGAACGAAACTTGTAGAACCTGAACGGTTTGCCATCTCGTCCAATGCGTTCCTGCGAAAAAATAGGCCCGGCAGAAGGGTCATCTACCACGATAGCGATAGCTGTTGCCAGCATCACCGGCGACAACACCACCAGCGCCAGTGCCGATAAGACCACATCCTGCGTCCGGCGTCCGACCCAATATAACCGATGTTCCCGCAGATTCTGCTTTCGGTCGATGACGACCGGCTTTTCAATTCCAATTACTTCTGTACTCATTTTTACCTCTTCACACTTTGTATTTTCTCGCACGATCCCCGCTGCGCGCATTCTTACCCAGCCTTTGCTACGGGTTCCTTTTCCATTACCGCCCCATCAAACAATTCTTCCAGTAATTGTTTCTGGTCCGCACTTAATTTGGGAGAGTTATCTCGCAGCAGCCGTTTTTGGTCATATACCCACCGGCTCAACCAGATGCCATCCGCAGTTTTGTACTTGGCCGGGATTTTCAGATTTCCATGAGCCTTCTTATATTTCTGCGCCAGTTTATACCGGTGCTGCCACGGGTCAGGCTTGTCCCACTGCATCCCAATAGCATTCAGCCGTGCGATGCGTTCCGGTGTCAGCACACCACACCCTTTATCGGGGTTCAGCCGCGTGTATCGCTGCCGCTTGACCCAATTTCCGAGGTTATATCCGCTCGGCGACACATATTCTGCCGGGACGTTCAGATCACCGTGGGCTTCAAAGTAGCACTTTGCCTCTTGATAGCCTTCGTTCCACTGGCGATCATTGCGGTTGCCCCAGTACATCCCTATTCTGTTGAGCCGTTCGACCTGCTCGTCCGTCAGCTTTCCTTTCGGGTACGCCCATTGCTGACTTGCGACCCATTGCCCCAGCCGTTCACCAGCCGCTGTCACATACGAACGCGGGATATTCAGGTTGCCGTTTTCCTCATAGTAGGCCGCAGCCAGCGCATAAGCTTTTTCCCACTTGGCATCAAAAACACTCCACACCATACCGATCTCATCAAGCTGCGCAATGCGTTCCTCCTTCAAATTGCCATTCAGCTTCTGCTGCCGTGTTTTGATGAGCCACTTACCCAGAGGGTAGCCGTCCGGGTCCACATACTTTCCAGCTACCATCAGATTCCCATAGGTATCATGATATTTTTTCGCCTTCTCAAAGCCACGCTGCCACGCGCTCTCTTTCTGATTTCCCCAGGCCATACCAATGCTGTCCAGCCGCGCGATCTGCTGTTCCGTCAGATTTCCGGAGACTCTCCCTTCGCGCACCCCGCGCTGTGTGACGAGCCACACCCCAAGGCTCAGGCCAGCAGGTGTCTTATACTGCTTCGGCACTTTTAAGTCGCCGTGTTCCGCATAGTAGATGCTTGCCTCAGAAAAGTAGTGCTCCCAACTGGAAGAAAGGCTTTCCTGCAGCCGTTCAAACAGCACCCGGCAGTCATGCACCTGCTCGATGACCTCGAAGCGCTCGGTGACGATCTTGTCACCCTCGCCGTTGGCATACAGACGGTGGACGGCCTCCTGCATCTCGCTTTGCAGACCTGAAATACTGGTCAAGCCTTCGAAATTGTTGACCACATCTAGAATAAGTGGTGTCGTATTATCACCAGCGGTCAGGGCGCGTCCGATCTGCTGCTTGTAGATAATGGGCGAAATCGTGGGCCTAAACAGGATGACCCCGGAAATTCCCTCCACATGAACGCCCTCGTTGAGCATGTCGATGCAGAACAGCAGCTTCAGCCGGTTGCTGGTGTCCGTTTTGAAGTCCACAAAGGCCTTATCGGTGTTCGGGTCATCCGAGTAGGCTTCGTACACCACAACATCTGGATTGACCCCTGCGAACCACTCCGGCACGTGGGATACCATCTCGTCCATGTGCTCTTTGTTGGCGCAGAACACGATGTATTTTCCAGATTTGTTTGTAATATGATGGGCAAAGACCCTGTCCAAGCCGTCTGCCTGCTCCAGTGCGCGGCGCAACGCATCCAGATATTTCTGGTTCACATCCTGAATGCCCTGTGTCCGCAGGTTGTCCACTCGTGCCTGATACTTTGCAAGCGCTTTCTGGTACTGATAAACGGTCGTCACGTATTTTGGCGCAGGCAAAATGCCCCTGACGACTGCTTCGCCAAGGGTCATGTTGCTCGCAACACGGTTGTCAAAAAGCTCTTCGGCCATGTCGCGGTTATTATCCAAATATCGGATGTTTGTCGCCGTCAGCCCAAGAAGTTTTGCGTCCGGGCATAACTTTAATAGAGCCACCGTGCTTTCGCCCCAGCATTCCGCACCGGCACGGTGGAATTCATCGAGTATAATATAGGCGGGCTTCTGCGCTGCTATTTCGCCCAGCTGCGCCTGCGTACAGCACATCAGTTTGGCGTAGGTGTAAAAGTGAACATTTTCCAACGGAAACTCCGGGTCGTTCCTTTTCAGGCTCTCTAGCTGGGTCTTAAAGATATACTCACTGGGAGAAAGCCAGATCACGACCTTCTCCGGGTTGTCCTCGATCAGCTTGAACGCAATATAGCTCTTTCCGGTGCCGGTCGGGTGGACAATCGCAGCCTTGCCGTATTGCTCCATCATCCGGATCGCCGCACGATACGCTTTTTCGTTGTGCTCAAACAGACGCAATGCCACTCTGCTCACCCCTTCCCGCGATAAAGGGGTATCCTCAACATGGAAAATGAAAGATCGTGGCTAAAATCGAGCGTTATTCCATCAGATTTAGCACTTTTCTGCCCTTTATAGACCCCTGATGGGAGAATATCCGGTTCATCTCCCGGCGCTTTCGGGTCAGGTTAGAATGCACATAGTGCTGTAAGGTAATGTTAGCGTTAGCGTGTCCTAGCAACTCGCTAAGGGTCTTTACATCGCACCCTGCCTGCAAACAGGTCGTTGCAAAAGTATGGCGCAGTGTGTGCGGACGCACTTGCCGGACAATCGCCTGTTTCAGATATACCTTGATGCTTTTCCGGTAGCAGCGGGGTTCTGTGGGTTTGGATTCATTACCAGATAGAAACCATGTAGAATTACTGGCATTTCCGCGCAGCTTTTTCAGCATCAGCAATAAACATTTCGGGATTGGAATTTCCCGGCGGGAGGTGCGGGTTTTGGGCGTTTGGATGACCACCTTCGTGTGACCATCTCCGCAGGAAATTCGGCAGACCGTCCGGTTAATTTTCAGCGTTCCGAGTTTCAGGTCGAAATCGCCCCATTGTAAGCCGCAGATCTCGCCAATACGCAGACCCAATTCCAGCCCTAATAATAAGCCGATTTTGCGGGGCGTGGGGTTCTCCTGTACATAATGATAAAGCCGTTGCTGCTCCACCGGAGAGAGCGGCGCAGAAATTTTGTCGATGGCTTTTGGCAGCGCTACTTCCAGCTCCATCGGACGAATCAGGCGTAAATGTGCGGCGTACTTGCAGATACGTCGCAGCATTGAGAGGCATTCCCGGGCAGAGGAGTTTCCCAGTGGCGTGTGTGCGGCATCCGTAGGCACGATGATCTGCTGCATGGCCTGTTCCAGAAAGCTTTCCTCAAGGGAGGCGACCGGCGCTTTGCTCAAAACCGGAAGAAGATACTTGTGCAGTGTGTACGAATAATGCGCATAGGTGGATTCTTTTATGCTGTTCCGCAGGGAATACAGCCACACCTCGGCCAGTGCTTCAAAGGTCAGGTCGGTTCTTTTCAGCTTGTAGAAACCAGCCTCTGCTTTCTTCTGGATCAACACGCGTTTGACCTCTGCATAGACCGTTCCGTAGACGTAGCCCCACTGGATTTTGCCTTCCGATGTACGCGCTTTGATATAGCGGCCTTCCCACCGGCCATCCTTGCGTTTGCGTATATTTTCTCCCCGTCGTGCCATTTTTGTTTCCTCCTGCGTCTTGGACACCCATCTGACCACTTATTTTGTTCACATGCGTTTTCATCTGGATTTTTCATGCGAAACTGGGCATTGTGCAAAAAACTTCCACTTTTACGAAGCTTTTTCGAAGGCCATGTGGGATACATTTATATAATTTTCTATTGAATCCCAGATATAACCATGATAAAATAATAAGAGAATTCAAACAACGATGTCGAAAGATCGGTATCCTCCATTTTCCATATGGGGGATACTTTTTTTGTTTTTCGAGCATCATTTTCTTAACGCAAAAAGACCCCTGCCGATCACATTTCTGTGAAAGACAGAGGCCTTCTACTACTTATGATTTAATTCGGTCTGGGGAGATGAAACAACGATCTCATTCTACCGGGTCAGTGTCCCCTTTCAGATTTTTAACCACCCCCGGGGTGCCTGATGCGGCATTTTCCTGCTCCATTCGAAGGCGTACTGCCTCCATGATGTATTCGGTCACACTTTTCCCTTCTTTTTGGGCTGCTACCTGAACCGCCTCTTTGTTGGGGAAGGCATCCATCCGAACGTCAAGAACAATTATTCCAGCAAAAAACGGGTCGCAGCCTTATAATTGCGCAGAGAGCCTTTAGCCAGATGGCGGCATTCACAGTCATAGATAAATTCATCACGGAGATCTTTCAAACACATAAAAAAACACCCTTTCCTTCATGGCGGACCACAAAAGAAAGGGTGAAAAATTGCTAGATAAGCTTATCGTACCAAATCAAGCTTGTCCGCAGTTGAGCAAGACAAACTCTGGTAGACAATTCAGGCATTTTTTAACGCAAGAACGCAATTAGCAGTTCTCAGCGAAGTACTTAATGGTACGGACCATCTGAGAGGTGTAGGAGTTCTCGTTGTCGTACCAGGACACGACCTGAACCTGATAGGTGTCGTCATCGATCTTAGCGACCATGGTCTGGGTAGCGTCGAACAGAGAGCCGTAACGCATACCGATGACGTCGGAGGAGACGATCTGATCCTCGTTGTAGCCGAAAGACTCGGAAGTAGCAGCCTTCATAGCAGCGTTGATGGACTCCTTGGTGACGTCCTTGCCCTTGACGACTGCGACCAGCAGGGTGGTGGAGCCGGTGGGAACAGGCACACGCTGAGCAGAGCCGATCAGCTTGCCGTTCAGCTCGGGGATGACCAGGCCGATGGCCTTAGCAGCACCGGTGCTGTTGGGGACGATGTTCTGTGCGCCAGCACGAGCACGGCGCAGGTCGCCCTTGCGCTGAGGACCATCCAGGATCATCTGGTCGCCGGTGTAAGCATGAACGGTGGTCATGATGCCGGAGACGATGGGGTAGGTCTTGTTCAGGGTGTCGGCCATGGGAGCCAGGCAGTTGGTGGTGCAGGAAGCAGCGGAGATGACCTGATCCTCAGCGGTCAGGGTCTTCTCGTTGACGGAGTAGACAATGGTCTTCAGGTCGTTGCCTGCGGGAGCAGAGATGACGACCTTCTTGGCGCCAGCCTGGATGTGAGCCATGCTCTTCTCCTTGCTGGTGTAGAAGCCGGTGCACTCCAGAACGACATCGACGTTCAGCTCGCCCCAGGGAGCGTCCTTTGCGTCCTTAACAGCGTAGATCTTGATCTCCTTGCCGTCGACAATGATGGAGTCCTCGGTAGCCTCGACGGTGTGCTTGCCCTCACCGATCTTGCCGCAGAAGGAACCCTGAGCGGTATCGTACTTCAGCAGGTGAGCCAGCATCTTGGGGCTGGTCAGGTCGTTGATAGCGACGACCTCGTAACCCTCAGCATCAAACATCTGACGGAAAGCCAGACGGCCAATACGACCAAAACCATTGATAGCAACTCTAACAGCCATGTTAATAGTACCTCCTAAATGTTCTTACCCTGATTCGGATAATTCACGGTACTCTTATTTTAGACCAAAACGGCCAAACTTTCAAGTGCCTGCCAAAAAATTAACAAGTCGTTTTCATACTTTTTTGCTTTTGTACTATTTTCTCGGGGAATAGGGTGTTGTTTTGAGCAATTCAACCAAGCGACTGCTGACGCATTTATGCATCCTGCGCAGTCCTTGTGCAGCGCACAGCGCTCAAGGCCCCCAAAGCGCCCACACAGCACAGCCCCAGCCGGAACAGCAGCGTCGGCGTCAGCAGAGCCCCGCCGCCCTCCTGTACAAGGGTCTGCAGCACAGTGGGCAGCTCCCAGCACAGGCAGAGGGCAAACGCCGCCAGCCCGCTGGCGCAGAGGGTGCGCCCATCCGACGTGCCGGGCAGGTAGAGCGCCCGGGCCAGCGCCGAGAGGAACACCAGCCCCGCCAGCAGCTGCCAGACCATCGCCGTGGGGGCCACCCGGTGCCAGCTGGAGCTGTTCTCCATAAAGCGGGCCAGCACGCACCAGTAGAACACGGCGCTGCCCAGCACGGCGGGCGTCAGGCTGCGGGTGGGGGTCTTCCAGTCCTTCCGCAGCCAGCTCAGACCGAGACCGATCATCCAGAACGCGCACAGCGCCTCCAGCGCAGCCCGGATAAGCATTGCCACGCTGCTCCCCATCCAGAGGATGCGCAGCACAGCAGCCTCTCCATAGCAGACAGCCGCCGCCAGTGCCACGACGCCGGAAAGCGTGCAGTGTCCCCGCAGCGCGCCGGCCTGCGGCTTACAGCAGCGGCCCGCCGCTACGGCGGCACCGACGGCCACGGCCAGCGCACCGTACCGCAGCCAGACTGAGCCGACGATGCACAGGCCCGTTTCCGCGTCGGTGAGAAAGGCCAGGTCGATGCCCCGGAAAACGCCCAGTGCTGCGCTCAGGAAAAGCGAAACCATGATAAAAAAGTTCATCTGTAATCCTCAAATCTCTATCCCCTTTTCGGGGGAATTATCATAAGTGTATGATAGCGCGTTTTGGGCAGAAATGCAAGGCATTCCCCTCTTGTGCGCTTTTTTGCCGACAGCAGCCGGTATACTGAGTCCAAAAGTCTGTCCGGGAGGGAGATATGCCCCATGAAAAAAGCCTTTCTGCTCCTCTGCGCCCTGCTCCTCGTGCTGGGCAGCGCCCTGCCGCTGGCAGGCTACCGGCTGGCCCGGGCCGTGCTGGGCCGCAGAGCGGACGTTCCCCCTGCCCCGGCGTCCAGCACCTCCGCCGTATCGGAAGCCGCGCCTGCCGCTTTCGAGGGAGACGCAGATGTCTTTCTCATCGAAGACCTGAGCACCGGCGAGGTGCAGCAGGTGCCGAAGCGGGACTATCTCATCGGGGCCGCAGCGGCTGAAATGCCCCTCACATGGCCGGACGAGGCCCTCAAGGCGCAAATCGTCGCGGCCCACAGCTACGCGCTCTACTGCCGCGACCACGCCTCTGCAGCCAACGGCAGCTGGCTCTCTGCCGACCCGGCGCGGCGGCAGGGCTATCTGACCGACGCCGTCCTCCACAGCTACTGGGGGACCGACTACGAGGCCAACTATGCCCGTCTCTCGGCCCTCGCGGACGCCGTCCTCAGCGATGTCCTCTGCTATGGCGGTGCGGCGGCAGGGACGAGCTATTTTGCCATCTCCAATGGCCGTACCGAGGCCAGCGAGAACGTCTGGGGCAGCGCCCTCCCCTACCTTGTCCCGGTGGACAGCAGCACCGACCTCTCCGCCGACAACTACGAAGTCACCCTCACCCTTTCTGCCCCGCAGGTGCAGCAGCTTCTTTCCTCGGGACTGGGCATCGCCGCCGACTCTGCCGCGCCGGAACGCTGGTTCGGTGAGACGACCCTGACAGCCTCGGGCTATGCGGCCTCTCTGCCCGTCTGCGGCCAGACCGTCTCCGGCACAGCCCTCCGGCGGGCTCTGGGGCTGCGGAGCGCCTGCTTCAACATCCGGTATCAGGACGGCAGCTTCCTCATCACGACGAAAGGCTACGGCCACGGTGTGGGCCTGAGCCAGTGGGGTGCCAAAGCGCTGGCCGAGCAGGGCTGGACCTACGAAGCCATCCTCACCCACTATTTCCCGGGGACGCAGCTCTGCCGATGACACAAAAACAGGGTGGTCAGCATTGCCGACCACCCTGTGTCTTTTTATTTTGGGGAAGCTCAGCCCAGAAGCCAGCTCCACAGCCCCTTCTTCGTCTCGGTCACAGCCTCAGCTTCACTCTCGACTGCCTCAGCCACCGCCTCTTCGGTCTCCTGAACGAGCTGACCCAGCTTCGTGCCGGAGGGGTCCTGCACCGTCCAGTAGGTCGCGGTGCTGCTGGCGCTGCCGGAAACGGTGAAGTCGCTCATGAAGCAGAGCGTCTGGCCGTTGGAGTCGGTCAGCACGACCATGTAAGTGTAGCTGCCTTCGGGCAGTTCACCGAAACGGAGCTGACTGTCGAAGTTCTTCAGAGACCAGCTGGACACATTGGGCGAGGCCTCAGCACTCTGAACGGTCTGGTCGTTAGCGTCGAGGATCGCCGCTTCCACGCTGCTCAGCACAGCACCCGATGCGCTGGCGGCAGTGCCGCTCACGCTCATGCCCTTGCCGGTGCGGATGTTGACCGGGTAGCGCATTCCTTCCAGACGGAGGCTGTCCAGCGTCGCGACGGCGCTGTTATGGTCGGAAGATATGTACCAGTAGCAGGAAGCACCCGCGATGGAGATGCTGGCTGCCGAGATCGGCACACGGCCCGAGGAGACGCTGCCGGCGGGGTCGGAGCAGTAGAACACGCCGTCGGTGTAGTCCGTCAGGAGAACGGCGTGGGGCTGGCGGCGGTCATAGAGGACGATGCCCTCGGGGTGCTCTGCCAGCAGCTGGATGAGCACTGCCTTCTTCTCCTCGTTGTTGGACGGCAGCGTGGAGTAGCCCACCTGCATTGCGTTATAGTTGAAGCTGTGGGAGAGGCCGCCTGCCCACGCACTGCCGCGGACGCTGTTCTCGGTCACGTCCGTCCAGTCGGTCAGGCCGTCCAGAAAGGCGCGGCGGCGGAGCATCATGGCGGCGGAGGCCAGCGTACAGGTGCCGCCCCGGCTCTGCTTGAAGTAAAATCCTGCGTCCACGTTGAGGTCCACCGCCAGCGCTCCCGGCAGCATCACTGCCATCAGCACGAGCGACAACACAAGGGCCATCAGTTTTTTCCAGATCCGGTGCGGCGCACATTCCACGTTTGACTCATCCTTTCAGCTTTCATTCACTACTGTAAAGTATACCATTTTGTTACACTTTTGTAAACCGCATGGAGACTTTTTTCTCAGATTTCACACGCTTCGTACACAATTTCGGGGCAGAATGCACAAATATCGTCTAACTTTTTGGAACATATAACAAAAAAGCCCCCGTCGTCCCGAGGGACAGCAGGGGCAAAACTGGAACGAATTTTCGTTTAGAACAGGCCGGTGATCTTGCCGTCGGCGTCCACATCAATGCCCACGGCGGCGGGCTTCTTGGGCAGGCCGGGCATGGTCATGATGCTGCCGCAGATGACCACTACGAAGCCGGCGCCGGCGGCCAGACGCACCTCGCGCACCTCCATCGTGAAGCCGGTGGGCGCACCGGTCAGCTTGGCGTTGTCGCTGAAGCTGTACTGGGTCTTGGCGATGCAGACGGGCAGATCGCCGTAACCCAGTTCAGTGAGCTCAGCCAGAGTCTTGCTGGCGGCGGCGCTGTAGTTCACGCCGTCGGCGCGGTAGATCTTGGTGGCGATGGCGTTGATCTTGTCCTTGAGGGGCATTTCCAGCGGGTAGGTGTATTGGATGGGACGGTCCTCCATGATGTCCAGCACCTTCTCGGCCAGAGCCTTGCCGCCCTCGCCGCCCTTGGCGAAGACCTCGCTCAGGACGCAGGGGACGCCCTGCTCGGCGCAGACCTGCTCGACGTAAGCCTGCTCTTCGGCGGTATCGGTCGGGAAGGCGTTGATGGCCACCACGACGGGCAGGCCGAAGCCGTTCTTCATGTTGTCGATGTGGCGGACGAGGTTGGCTGCGCCCTTCTTGACGGCCTCGAGGTTGGGAGTGTTCAGGTCGGCCTTGGCTACGCCGCCGTGGCTCTTGAGAGCCCGGAGGGTCGCCACCAGCACGCAGGCGCTGGGCGCGATGCCCGCATAGCGGCACTTGATGTCCAGGAACTTCTCTGCGCCCAGATCTGCGCCGAAGCCTGCCTCGGTGATGACGTAGTCGGCCAGCGAGAGGCTGAGCTTGGTGGCCATGACGCTGTTGCAGCCGTGGGCGATGTTGGCGAAGGGGCCGCCGTGGATGATGGCGGGGTTGTTCTCGAGAGTCTGGACCAGGTTCGGGTCGAGGGCGTCCTTCAGCAGGGCGGTCATGGCACCCGCTGCGCCGATGTCCCCAGCCGTGACGGGCTTGCCGTCGTAGGTGTAGGCGCAGACGATCTTAGAGAGGCGCTCTTTCAAATCGGAGATGCTGGTGGCAAGGCAGAAGATGGCCATGATCTCGCTGGCGACGGTGATGTCGAAGCCGTCCTCGCGGGGGGTGCCGTTGACCTTGCCGCCCAGGCCGTCCACGATGAAGCGGAGCTGACGGTCGTTCATGTCCATGCAGCGCTTCCAGGTGATGCGGCGGGGGTCGATATTCAGGGGGTTGCCCTGCTGGATGCTGTTGTCGATCATGGCCGCCAGCAGGTTGTTGGCGGTACCGATGGCGTGGATGTCGCCGGTGAAGTGGAGGTTGATGTCCTCCATCGGCACCACCTGTGCGTAGCCGCCGCCAGCTGCGCCGCCCTTCATGCCGAAGACAGGGCCGAGGGAGGGTTCACGGAGGCAGAGCATGGTCTTTTTGCCTATGGCGTTCATGGCGTCGGCCAGACCCACGCTGGTGGTCGTCTTGCCTTCACCGGCAGGGGTGGGGCTGATAGCCGTGACGAGGATGAGCTTGCCCTGCTTCGATGCCTTATGGATGAGGCGGTGGTTTACCTTGGCCTTATAGCGGCCATAGGGGATCACGTCCTCGTCGGCAAGGCCCAGACTGGCGGCGATGTCGGCGATGGGCTTCATTTTGGCTTCCTGTGCGATCTCGATGTCAGACTTCATATTCAGCATCCTCCTTAAACAAAAAGGGCAGCTTTGCGCACCACGACGCAAGGCTGCCCAGACGGTCGGCATTAAAGCTTCTCTCCCCTTCTGCACTGTGGTGCTCCACAAGATCCGTCAGCAGAAGGATCAGCTAACATCTAAAAGATAACACACCCATGCCGGGTTTGTCAAGCACAAAAAAGACGCCCCCGCTTTGCAGCGAGAGCGCCTCTTTGTTCAAGAATCGAAATTCAAGAAGCAAGCTTTAAGGGGGTTAAATTACTTAACCTCAACCTTAGCGCCGGCATCCTCCAGCTTCTTCTTGATGTCCTCAGCCTCAGCCTTGGAAGCCTTCTCCTTGACAGCCTTGGGAGCGCCGTCAACGATAGCCTTAGCCTCCTTCAGGCCCAGACCGGTGATCTCCTTGACCAGCTTGATGACGCCCATCTTGCCAGCGCCAGCCTCGACCAGGATGACGTCGAACTCGGTCTTCTCTTCCTCAGCGGCAGCAGCAGCGCCAGCAGCAGCGGGAGCAGCAGCAGCAACAGCAGAAACGCCGAACTCTTCGCAGTATGCGTCGATGAGCTCCTTCAGCTCCAGAACGGACAGCTCCTTGACGGAGTCGATGATGGCAGTAATCTTCTCAGAAGCCATAGTAGTAACCCTCCAATATAAATGGTTTGTTTGTTGATTTCAGATGTTTTTTAAGCAGCGGTCACGCGGCCATCAGGCAGCGGGCTCCTCCTGCTTGTCGGCATAAGCCTGCATTGCAACAGCCAGACCAGACAGAGTGCTGGTGAGGGCGCCTGCAAACATGGACAGCATGCCTTCGCGGTTGGGCAGCTTTGCGATGGCGTTGGTCTCGGCAGCGTCCATGACCTTGCCTTCCATGAAGCCAGCCTTCACGACGAACTTCTTGGACTTATCGCCGTCCTGGTACTTGCACAGGATGCGGGCAGCGGACATGGGGTCTTCCTCGTGAGCAAAAGCGATAGCGGTATCGCCCTTGAACTGCTCAGCCAGGGTCTCCAGAGAAGTACCCTTGACAGCCAGACGCAGCATGGTGTTCTTCACGACCATGTAATCGACGCCTGCCTCACGCAGCTCCTTACGGAGCTTGGTGTCGTTCTCGACGTTGATGCCGCCGTAAGCGACGACGCAGCCGGAAACCGCACTCTCAAACTTTGCCTTCAGATCAGCGACGTAAGCCTGCTTCTCAGAAAGAATCTTTGCACTGGGCATTCGGTTTCACCTCGTTTCAAAAACTTATATCGAAAGCTGGTGAGCAACGAAAAAAGCCTCTTTCCCGCACATAGTCCGAGAAAGAGGCATAAAACAACTTTACGCACGTTTCTCGGCAGGCGGCATAGCCTTACGCTGGACTCCAGCACCTGCTGTCTCAAAAACAGCATGATTATTTTACCGCAAACGTGCGGGGTTGTCAAGTGCTTTTTTGAAATTTTTCAGATAATTTTCCCTCTCAGCCTCCCCTGCTCAGGGCAACAGCGACGACCGCCGCCAGTGGCGGAAACAGGGAGTCACTGTTGGGGCCGCGGCCAGCAATACGCAAGCGAAACGCAGCGGATGCTGGGTGCCGCAACCCGTGCGGTGGCATCGCAAAGCGATGACGGAGAGGTTTTACCTCAAAATTTCAAATCAGACACCGTACTTCAGGGTGTTGAGACGGATGCCAGGGCCCATGGTGGTAGCGATGGTAGCGCTCTTGAAGTAAGTGCCCTTTGCAGCGGCGGGCTTTGCCTTTGCAATGGCGCTCATGACGGTATCCAGGTTGCTGTACAGCTTCTCTGCACCGAAGGAAGCCTTGCCCACGGGGACATGGATGATGTTCTGCTTGTCCAGACGGTACTCGATCTTACCAGCCTTGGCCTCAGAAACTGCCTTGCCCAGATCGGGAGCGACAGTGCCGGCCTTGGGGTTGGGCATCAGGCCGCGGGGGCCCAGGACCTTACCGAGACGGCCAACGCGGCCCATCATGTCGGGGGTGGTGACGACAACGTCGAAGTCCATGAAGCCGCCGGCGATCTTTGCGATCAGCTCGTCATCACCGACGATGTCAGCGCCGGCTGCCTCAGCAGCAGCGGCGGCAGCGCCCTTAGCGATGGCGCAGACGCGGACGGTCTTGCCGGTGCCGTTGGGCAGAACGACAGCGCCGCGGACCTGCTGGTCAGCGTGACGGCCATCAACGCCCAGACGGACGTGCAGCTCGACGGTCTCGTCGAACTTGGCGGAAGCGGTCTTGCAGGCCAGCTCCAGAGCCTCGTTCACTTCGTACAGTTTAGTAGAATCGACCAGCTTTGCAGCGTCGACATAGTGCTTGCCATGTTTCATTGTATATCCTCCTGTGTGGTCATGCGGGCAGTGTTATGCCCTCCCACTGTTTATGTCTCAGCCCTCGACGACGATGCCCATGGAACGGCAGGTGCCGCGGACCATGCTGCAGGCAGCTTCCAGAGAAGCAGCGTTCAGGTCGGGCATCTTGGTCTTAGCGATCTCTTCCACCTGAGCGGCGGTCAGAGTAGCGACCTTTTCCTTGTTGGGCTTGCCGGAAGCGGTGTTGATGCCAGCGGCCTTCTTGATCAGAACGGCTGCCGGAGGAGTCTTGGTGATGAAGCTGAAGGAGCGGTCAGCGTAGACAGTGATGACGACGGGGATGACATAACCCATCTGGTTCTTGGTACGCTCGTTGAACTCCTTGGTGAAGGCCATGATGTTGACGCCCTTCTGACCCAGAGCAGGGCCAACAGGGGGAGCCGGAGTCGCCTTGCCGGCCTCGATCTGCAGCTTAATGTAGCCAGTAACTTTCTGTGCCATAGTAAATGCACCTCCAAAAATCTGTGGTGAGTTGCGGCGCGGTGTCTCCGCGCCTCCCACGAGCGCGTACGCGGTGCACACGCTCTATAAGAACCGCACTGCGGTCTTACCTTGGTAGAACGGATGCCGGTTGGTTACGGCAGCTCGACCTGCGCGATGTCCACTTCTGCGGGCGTCTCGCGGCCAAACATATTGACCTTGAGCTTGACTTTGAAGCTCTCGGTATCGATGCCCTCCACAAGGCCCATAAAGCCTTCCAGGGGGCCGGCGGTGATCTGCACGGTATCGCCGACGTTGAAATCGACGGTCAGCGGAGCCGCCTTCTCGACGCCCATCTTCTCCACTTCCTCAGCGGTCAGGGGGACAGGCTTCGAGGCAGGGCCGACGAAACCGGTGCAGCCGCGCGTATTGCGCACGACATACCAGGTATCGTCGTTCATGACCATCTTGACCAGAACGTAGCCGGGGAACAGCTTGTGCTCCACCATACGCTCCTTGCCGTCCTTGATCTCGGGGACCATCTCGGTCGGGACCTTGATGTCACAGATCAAATCCTGCAGGCGGCGGTTCTCCACCATGGTCTGTAAGTCCGTTGCCACTTTATTCTCGTAGCCGGAATAGGTATGCACGACATACCAAAGCGCCTCATTGGACTGCTCTTCCATTCTGGTTGACCCTCCGTTTCAAGATGATTCAAGCGCCGATGATAAGGCCCAGGATGCCACCGAAGATGGCGTCCAGTGCAATCATCACGACGGCGGCGATCGCCACAGTCACGAGCACCACGACGGTGTTGGTCTTGATGTCCGCCTTAGACGGCCACACGACCTTTTTCAGCTCGCTCTTCGTGTCGCGGAAGAACTTTGCCACATTTGCGGCAAAACCCTTCACGGCGGCCTTCATTCTGGCCACAAAGCCCGGCTTTTTCTCGGTTTTGTCTGCCATGATGTTGTCCGCCTTTCTTACTTGGTTTCGCGATGAACGGTGTGCTTCTTGCAGAAGCGGCAGTACTTCTTCATCTCGAGACGATCGGGGTTGTTCTTCTTGTTCTTCGTGGTGTTGTAGTTGCGCTGCTTGCACTCGGTGCAGGCCAGAGTGATTTTAACGGTCATTTGTTGACACCTCCATTATAACGGTTGTTTTGAACCTCCCTCGGCTTGCGGGAGCACCCGTTCGACAGGCGCACTTAATAACCCCGCAAAAGAGGTGTTACCATTGTATCACGTCTTTTTCCATTCGTCAAGCGGGAAATCTGCGTTTTTTCAGGTTTTTTGTATTTTCTTTCTCTTCGCCCGACTGCGCGGCACCGCTTGCATCCCGGGCATAAATATTATATAATAAGTGTATCTATGTATATAGACAAAACTTCGGGCTGTCTGCCGTGCGCAGCGGTCCTGAAATCAGGAGAGATCGATTATGTTATCCGATTCTGAACATAAAATGAGTGTGGTCGTCCTGTTCGGCGGAATGTCCAGCGAGCACGAGGTCAGCCGCGTGTCCGCCGGCACCTTCGTGGACCAGCTCGACCGCCAGCGGTACGAGCTGCTGACCATCGGCATCACCAAAGAGGGCCGCTGGCTCTACACCGAGGCCGACTCGGCCCAGATGGCCGACGGCAGCTGGGAAGATCTGCCGGGCAATATGCCCTGCGTGCTCAGCCCCGACCGTGCCGACCACGGCCTCATCCTCTTCACCCCCGCCGGGCAGGTGGAGAAGGTCCATGTGGATGTGGTCATCCCCGTGCTCCACGGCCTGTGGGGCGAGGACGGCACTGTACAGGGCCTGCTGGAACTGGCCGGCATCCCTTACGTAGGCTGCGGCGTTCTGGCCAGCGCGGTCTGCATGGACAAGGCAGTCGCCAACGCCATGTTCGACGCCTCCGGCATCCCTCACACCAAGTGGCTCTCCGCCACCCGCTGGGAGATCGAGTCTGACCCCGACGGCGTCTGCGACGGCGTCATCGCAAAGCTGGGCTGGCCCATCTTCGTCAAGCCCGCCAACGCCGGTTCCAGCGTGGGCATCACCAAGGCCCATGACCGCGATGAGCTGAAGGCCGCCATCCGGCTGGCCCTCGCCAACGACCGCAAGGTGGTGTTCGAGGCCTTCGTGGACGGCCACGAAGTGGAGTGCGCCGTCATCGGCTCCGACCCCGCCGTCTCCACCCGCCCGGGCGAGATCTTGGCCGGTGCCGAGTTCTACACCTACGACGACAAGTACAAGAACGGCGTCAGTCAGGTGGTCATTCCGGCCAAACTGCCTGAGGAAAAGCTGGACGAGGTGAAGACCTACGCCGCTATGGCCTACACGGCGCTGGGCTGCGAGGGTCTGGCCCGCTGCGACTTCTTTGTGGAGAAGGCCACCGGCCGCGTTCTCATCAACGAAATCAACACCTTCCCCGGCTTCACCCCCATCAGTATGTACCCCAAGCTGATGGAGCATGAGGGCATCCCCGTGCCTGCCCTCATCGACCGCCTCATCGCTCTGGCTCTGGAAAGGACGGAAAAGCAGCATGGATAACCGTCCCATCGGCGTATTCGACAGCGGCCTTGGCGGCCTGACCGGCGTGCGGGAGCTGCGCAAGCGCCTTCCCAACGAGAATATCGTCTACTTCGGCGATACCGGCCGCGTCCCCTACGGCAGCCGCAGCCCTGAGACTATTTTGCAGTATGCACGGCAGGACATCGCGTTCCTGCTCTCGAAGGATGTCAAGTGCATCATGGCCGCCTGCGGCACGGTGTCCAGCATCTACCCCGCCGCCGAGGCCGCAAAGCTCCCCGTCCCCTATCTGGGCGTCGTGGACGCTGCGGCGCGGGAGGCCGCTTTCGTCACCCGGAACCGCCGCATCGGCGTCATCGGCACGGCGGCCACCATCCGCTCCCGCAGCTACGAGACCGTCCTGCGCAAGCTCGTTCCCGGCGTGGAGATCACGGCCCGGCCCTGCCCCCTCTTCGTGCCTCTCGTGGAGGCCGGCTATGTGGACCACAGCGCCCTCGACAAGCAGCAGGTGACCCGTCTGGTCATCGCCCAGTATCTGGCCGAGGTGCGGGAGGCCGGGGTGGATACCCTCATCCTCGGCTGCACCCACTACCCCCTCATCAAAGAGATGATAGGCTGGTACATGGGCAGGAACGTCACCCTCGTGGACCCGGCCCAGACCGCCGCCCACCATCTGGAGCGGACGCTCAGCGAGCATGGCCTGAAGGGAAATCACGAAAAGGGCGAGGCCCACTTCTACGTCAGTGACGTGCCGGACAGCTTCGCCCAGACCGCCGACCTCTTCCTCGGGGAGTACAAGGGCGGGCTCATCGACCAGATCGCCATTGATAAATACTGATAAGGACGCAAAACTGTGAGCAAACCACTGGAAAACTACATTATCCGCATCAAGAGCTCCATCGACCAGTTCGACAATGAGGGCGTCATCCGCGAGGAGGACCGCGACCACATCGAGCTGATGACCCGGGGCAGTTTTACCAAAAAGAACGGAAGCTACTACATCTCTTATAAGGAGACGCAGACCATCGGCTTCGAGGGCTGCACCACTACCATCAAGATCGCCGAGGACGGCAGCCGGGTGGCCCTGCTCCGGTTCGGGCGGGCCAACAGCCAGCTCCTCATCGAACGGGACCGCCGCAATCTCTGCCACTACGAGACGGAGGTGGGCTCCCTCACTCTGGGCGTCACCGGCGACGGCATCGACTGCAAGCTGACCGAGAAGGGCGGCAGCGCGGCGTTCAGCTACCTGCTGGACGCCGACGACGCCCGCATCGTCAGCCGCAACACGCTGGAAATGACGGTACAGCACGTCAACTGACTTCTCATTGTTTTTTGCCTGCGGCTCCTGCGGCAAGCGGGCTTCGCACTCAAACACGAAAGGACACTTGAAATGACCGACTTTGAAAAGACCTACCAGAACTACAACCCCCGGCAGACCGCGCTGGACGAGGCCCGCGCCCTGCTGACCGCCGCCGCCAAGGCTGCGATGGCCGACGGCACCCTGCCCGAGGCCGAACTGCCCGCCTTCATCGTAGAGATTCCCGCCGACGTCAAGAACGGCGACATCGCCTCCAACATCGCCATGGCCGGCGCGCGCACCTGGCGCAAGGCCCCGAAGATGATCGCCGACGCCCTCATCGCCCACCTGCCCGCACTGGACGGCGGCGTCTTCGCCAAGGTCGAGGTGGCCGGCCCCGGCTTCATCAACCTGTTCCTCGCCCCCTCCTTCTGGGCCGGCGTCGTGCTGGGTGCCTGCTCCAACAAGGAGTACGGCCGCACCGACCACGGCAAGGGTGCCAAGTACAACGTCTGTCTCTTATACACATCTCCGAGCCCACGAGACAAGAGGCAATCTCGT
>ENA-OXTU01000271-OXTU01000271.1-human-gut-metagenome-genome-assembly--contig:-NODE-271-length-17526-cov-18.545762_pt1 | contig 17526 bp, 14 predicted proteins | sample MGYA00249344_ERZ652650 | MGnify/ENA primary metagenome ERZ652650 (study PRJEB26925, sample SAMN05826532) | human gut metagenome | biome: ENVO:2100002; feature: ENVO:00000062; material: ENVO:00002003...
CTATCCTCTTCGTCGGCAGCGTCAGATGTGTATAAGAGACAGGTGCATGACGCCGTACCGGACAAACTCGGCGTTCTCGAGGCCGGGTATCATGCTGAACACCCGCTTCTGCTCGCCCCATTTCAGGTTTGTCTGGAAACCCACGATGTTATACAGGGTCCGCTCCTTATTTTCGGCCCGGAGCTGGACGTTGGCCCAGGGGCGGTGGCCGGTGCGGGGGTCGATGAGGCCCACCGGGCGCAGAGGGCCGAACCGCATGGTGTCGGCACCCCGGGCGGCCATGATCTCGATGGGCATACAGCCCTCGTAGACCGTAACGGTATCGGCCTTCTTGCCGTGGGCATCGGGGTCGGGCTGTGCGCCCTGCTCTGCGCCCGCGTCGAACTCATGGAGCGGGGCTCGCTCCGCCGAGGCCAGCGCGGCGTGGAATGCCTCGTACTCGGCCTTGTTGAAGGGACAGTTGAGATAGTCGGCCTCGCCCCGGTCGTAACGGGAGGCAGCAAACACCTTCTCATAGTCGAGGCTCTCCGCCGTCACGATGGGGGCCACGGCGTCGTAGAAGTGGAGGCGCTCGTCGCCGGTCAGGCGGCCGATCTCGTCCGCCAGCGCACCGTCCGTCAGAGGGCCGGTAGCCACGAGGATGGGCGCGCTCTCGTCGATATGCTCCACCCGCTCCCGGTGAACGGTGATGTTCGGCTCAGCCTCCACCATCCGGGTGACTTCGGCGCTGAAGGTGTCGCGGTCCACGGCCAGCGCACCGCCTGCGGCCACGCGGGCCGCTTCGGCAGCGTTCAGGAGCTGACTGCCCATCCGGCGCATCTCCTCTTTCAGCAGGCCGGAGGCAGAGTCCAGACGCTCGGCTTTCAGGCTGTTGGAGCAGATGAGCTCCGCGAAGCCCTCGCTCTTGTGGGCCGGGGAGAAGTGAGTGGGCTTCTGCTCGTAGAGCTCCACCTGCACGCCTTTTCCCGCCAGCCAGAGGGCGGCTTCGCAGCCCGCCAGACCGGCACCTAAAACAGTAACTTTATAGTTGCTCATTTAATATCCCTTTCATCTTACTTCAAGCCCGAGGCAGTCAGCGGAGACTTTACCGCTCTGCCAAGGGCTCCCCTATCAGGGGAGCTGTCTGCGAAGCAGACTGAGAGGTTTACTCCTTATTTAGTCTTTCTTCGGCACCGGCATCTCAAAGTCGCAGCCCTCTTTTGCGCAGTAGAGCTTGGAGCCCTTGCGGAACAGAGTGGAGCCGCACTTCTCGCACTTGACGGCCACCGGCATATCCCAGGTCATGAAGTCGCAGTCGGGGTAGCGCTCACAGCCGTAGTAGATGCGGCCCTTGGCGCTCTTGCGCTCCAGCATACGGCCCTTGCCGCACTTGGGGCAGATGCCGCCGGTGTCCTTCACGAGGCGCTTGGTGCCGCGGCACTCGGGGAAGCCGCTGCAGGCCAGGAACTTGCCGTACTTGCCCACCTTGATGACCATGGGACGGCCGCAGAGGTCGCAGACCTCGCTGGACGGCTCGTCCGGCACCTTGACCTTCTTGCCTTCCATGTTCTTCTCGGCCTGCTCGAGGCTGGCGGCGAAACCCTTGTAGAAGTCGTCCACGGTCTTGTGCCAGTCCGTCTTGCCGCTCTCGACCTTATCGAGGTTCTTTTCCATCTCTGCCGAGAAGTCCACGTCCACGATGTGGGGGAACTGCTCCAGCATCAGGCCGTCCACGGCCCGGCCCAGCAGGGTGGGCTTGAGCTTCTTCTGCTCCCGCTCCACATAGCCGCGGTCGATGATGGTGGTGATGATGGGGGCGTAGGTGGAGGGGCGGCCGATGCCGTTTTCCTCCAGCGCCTTGATGAGGGTGGCTTCGGTGTAGCGGGCGGGGGGCTGGGTGAACTTCTGCTCGCTCTTCAGCTCCCGCAGCTTGAGCACCTGACCCTCCTCGAGGGGAGGAAGGCTGGTCTCCTTCTTTTCCTTCTCGTCGGTGGCCTCTTCGTACAGGGCGGTGAAACCGTCGAAGGTGACTGTGTAGCCGCTGGCCTTGAAGCGGTAGCCGCCGGCATAGACGGTGACGGACACGGTGTCCTGCTGGCAGTCCGCCATCTGGCTGGCCATGAAGCGGCTCCAGATCATCCGGTAGAGCTTGGCGGTATCGCCGCTGATGCTCTTGTCCACCTCGTCGGGGGTCAGGCCCGGCACAGAGGGACGGATGGCCTCATGGGCGTCCTGCGCTGCCGTGGCGCTCTTGGTCTTCCAGGTGCGCTTGTAGGGGCAGATATAGCTCTCGCCGTAGGCCCCGGCGATGTACTCTCTGGCAGCTGCCACAGCCTCGTCGGAGATGCGGAGGCTGTCGGTACGCATATAGGTGATGAGGCCCATGGTGCCGTGGCCGGCGATGTCCACGCCTTCGTACAGCGTCTGGGCAGCCCGCATGGTGCGGGTGGCCGTGAAGCCCAGACGGCGGGATGCCTCCTGCTGCAGGGTACTGGTGATGAAGGCCGGGGTGGGCTGCTTCGCGCGTTTGCCCTTTTTCAGTTCGCCCACGGTGTACTCGGCCCCTTCGAGGCCCTTTTCGATGGCGCGGGCCTCGGCCTCTGAGTGCGGCAGGAGCTTTTTTCCCTTGTCGTCGGAGGCCAGACGGGCCGTAAAGCTCTTCCGGCCCACACCCAGAGTAGCGTCCACGTTCCAGTATTCCTCGGGCTTGAAGGCTTCGATCTCCTTCTCGCGGTCGTCGATGATGCGGACGGCTACGCTCTGGACGCGGCCCGCCGACAGGCCGCGTCGGACTTTCCGCCACAGGAAGGGGCTCAGCTTATAGCCCACCAGACGGTCCAGCACACGGCGGGCCTGCTGGGCGTTGAAGAGGTCTTCGTTGATGGCGCGGGGGTGGGCCATACCCTCCTTCACGCCCTTCTTGGTGATCTCATCGAAGGTCACGCGGTTGGGCTCGTGGGGGTCGAGGCCCAGAATGTTGGCCAAATGCCAGCTGATGGCTTCGCCTTCACGGTCCGGGTCGGTCGCCAGCAGCACACCGTCGGAGTGTTTGGCCTTGCTCTTCAGCTCTTTGATGAGCTTTTCCTTGCCTTTGATGCTGATGTATTGCGGCGCATAGTCATGCTCGATGTCGATGCCCAGCTGGGAGGCGGGCAGATCGCGGATGTGGCCCATGCTGGCCGTAACTTCGTAGTCTTTGCCCAGATATTTGCCGATGGTCTTCGCCTTGGCAGGCGACTCCACGATGACGAGTTTTGCCATTGCAGTTTTTCTCCTATATATAAATCCTCATCAGCCGCTGTGCTCAGGGAAGAGGCGAAGCCCGCCATTTTCCCTAGAAACACCCGTGTGCCGGACTGCCAAGGGCTCCCCTAGATAGGGGAGCTGTCGCGTCAGCGACTGAGAGGTTTATTCTTCTTAACTTGCGCTTCCTCCGCGCAGAATATACCGTTTGCCCGGCAGACAGCTCACCCGGCCCGCAAGCTCGAGCTTCATCAGGACGCCCAGCAGCGCCGCCGTGGGCAGGCCGCTCTTGACGCCCAGCTCCTCCACGCCCTGCGCCTTTGCGCCGAGACAGGAGAGCACCAGCCGCTCATTTTCACTCAGGGGCCGGGGCGTCTCCCGGGGTGCCGGGGCAGGTCTTGCGGTCTGCAGCCCCAGTGTACCAAATAAATCCGCCGCTGTACAGACCGCTTTTGCGCGTCCGTCCCGCAGAAGGGCATTCGTCCCCGCCGAGGCGGGCGAAAAAATGCTGCCCGGCACGGCGAATACCGGCTTACCGTACCGCTCTGCGTGGCCCACGGTGGACATGGTGCCGCTCTTTTCCTTGGCCTCCACCACCACCAGCGCGCCGGAGAGGGCCGCGATGAGGCGGTTGCGCTGCAAAAATCCCACGGCACCCACCGGCTCACTTTCGGGCGGGTACTCGCTGATGACGCAGCCCCGCCTCTCGATGGCCCGGCGGAGTTCCCGGTTGGCGGCGGGGTAGGTCCGGTCGATGGGGACGCCCATCACCGCGATGGTGGGGCAGTTCTCCCCTACCGCCGCCCGGTGTCCGGCGCTGTCCAGTCCGTCGGCCAGACCGCTCACGATGACGGCCCCCGCCCGGGCGAGGCCCCGCCCAATATCCTCTGCGGCCCGCAGACCGTATTCGGTGGGCTTCCGGGTCCCCACCATTCCCACGGCGGCAGGCTCATTGAGCCAGCGGGGGTCGCCGGTGCAGTAGAGCACCAGCGGCATATCGGAGATGCGGGAGAAGGCCAGCGGATAGTCCGGGTCGTCATAGGGCAGGATGCGGATGCGCCGGGCCGCGCACCGCCGCGCAAAGGCCCGGTAGTGCTCGGGTGTGTTATCCGGCAGGCAGGCGCGCTGGACGGCGGCAGGTCCTGCAGCGGCGGCGAAGGCATCGGTGTCTCGGGCCTCCCATGCCTCCTGCGCCCCGCCGAAGGCGTCCAGCACGGCTCCGGCCCGCTGACTGCCCGCACCCAGCGTCCCCGCCAGCCAGAGCCAGCACAGGAGCGGGTCGGGGGCCGGGTCGGGCGGGAAAAGGCTCAGCTGCCCCTCCCCGGCCCGCGTCACAGGCTCTCCTCCCGGAAATGCCAGAGCAGGATGCTGCCCGCGATGCCGGCGTTCAGGCTCTCGACCCGGTCGGTCATGGGGATGCGGACAGTGCCGGTGCAGGCGGCGATGGTCTCATCCGTGAGGCCCTGACCCTCGCTGCCGATGACGACGCAGACGCCGTCCGGGTAGCTGGACGCCGCCGCACTCAGGGGCTGGGACTGGTAGAGGGCGGCAGCAAGGCAGGTGATGCCCTTCTCCCGCAGCAGGGCGATGGCCTCGGGCATCTTCCCCGCCTCGATGACGGGGATGCGCACCGCTGCGCCCATGGAGGCCCGAAGGGTCTTGGGCGCAAAGACGCTGGCGCAGCCGTCGCTGAGCAGCACGCCGTCAAAGCCGAAAGCCGCCGCAGAGCGGAGCAGCGTCCCCACGTTGCCGGGGTCCTGCACCCGCTCGAGGGCGAGGTAGCGCCCGCCGGTCTTCACCTCTTCTAAGGTATGCACCGGGGTGCAGAAGACGCCGAACACGCCCTGATGGGTCCCCACGTCGGCCAGCTTATCGGCCACATGGTCTTCCACAAGGTAGTGTTCGCCCGGCAGCTCCGAAAGTTCCGGGCATTTTTCCAGCGCCGACTCGGTGCAGAAGAGGGTCTCCAGCTCTGCGCCCCGGCAAAGCTCGGGGCAGAGCTTCCGCCCCTCGGCCAGAAAGCGGCCCTCGGCCCGGCGGAACGCCCCGCTGGACGCCAGACGGCAGGCGTATTTGACTTTTGCGTTTTCCCGGCTGGTGATCTTCTCCATCCGTCTTTCCTCCAACTACCAAAACATACAAAAAGGACGCCCGCGTATTTGATACGCGCGGGCGTCTTTTTTAAGGTCTATTAGGCGTTCTTCACGGTCTCGACCAGAGCTGCGAAGCTCTTGGGATCGTTGATGGCCATCTCGCTGAGCATCTTGCGGTTCAGCTCGATGCCAGCCTTCTTCAGGCCAGCCATGAAGCTGGAGTAGTTCATGCCCAGAGGACGGACAGCGTTGTTGATGCGGCAGATCCACAGGTTGCGGAACTGGCGCTTCTTCATGCGGCGGCCAGCCAGAGCGTAGTTGCCGCTCTTCATGACCTGCTGTTTAGCCATCTTAAAGTGCTTGCTCTTGCAGCCGTAGAAGCCCTTGGCCAGCTTCAGCATCTTCTTGCGACGTTTGTGAGTCATGGTTGCGCCCTTAATACGTGCCATTTTTTATATCTCCTTTAGTTATCTCAGTAGAATGTGTTTGCCTGCGGCTCGCTCTTAGGCGTAGGGCAGCATGCTCTTGATGGTAGCTGCGTTGGTCTTATCAACGTAGCTGGGCTGACGGTAACCACGGGTCAGCTTGGTGGTCTTCTTGGTCAGGATGTGGCTGCGGAATGCATGGCCGCGCTTGATCTTGCCGTTCTTGGTCAGCTTAAAGCGCTTCTTAGCGCCGGAGTGCGTCTTCAGTTTCATCTTAGCCATTTTAGTATCCTCCTAAAATTAGTCCTTATTGGGTTTCGGGATCAGCAGAATGGACATCGTGCGGCCCTCGAGGACCGGCGGCTTATCCATGCTTGCCTGAGGCAGGGCCTCAGCAAAGCGCTTCAGCACGTCAGCACCGAGTGCGCTGTGCGCCATCTCACGGCCGCGGAAACGGATCGAGGCCTTTACCTTGTGGCCAGCGGCCAGGAACTTGGCCGTCTGGTTCAGCTTGGTGTTGAAGTCGTTGGTGTCAATGTTGAGCGAGAGGCGGGTCTCTTTGACTTCGACCACCTTCTGGTTCTTCTTGGCTTCCTTCTCCTTCTTCTGCTGTTCAAAGCGGTACTTGCCGTAATCCAGCACCTTGCACACAGGCGGAACAGCCTGCGGGGCGATCTTGACCAGATCAAGTCCGGCGTCCTCAGCAGCGCGCATGGCCACCTGAATGCTGACCACGCCCTTCTGCTCGCCGTCGGCTCCGATCAGGCGAACCTCACGGTCACGGATCTGACCGTTGATCTCCAGTTCCTTCGACTTTCCAGCGGTAGCGATAATGAATGCACCTCCAAACAATAGTCCATAGTGTTGCGTTTTTTGGCATAGAAAACGCGGCCGCCCCAGTTTCGGGACAGCCGCGCAAAATTCACTCAAAAGCGCGATTCGGTCTTCAAGACGAATCGGTTCAGGGTATAGCCCGGGGATCCTTACCCCTCAAGGCGAGCGCGGCACAGGCCGTAGCTGCTTTCTTTACTCGAGTATTTTACCACACCCCGGGGAGGCTGTCAAGCATTTTTATGCGGGAATTTGAAATTTTATGTTTGCTTTTCCGTTGCACCTTAAAACCTTGCCTCTTTGCCAGAGGCTCCCCTACTAGGGGAGCTGTCTGCGAAGCAGACTGAGAGGTTGAACGAAGGACAGCCTGCCCGCAGGCCACCGCCAGATCCAACCTCTCCGTCATCGCTTACGCGATGCCACCTCCCCTATCGAGGGGAGGCCTTGGCATTCCGCAAGGTTTTGTCTTCTTATTATACCTGTATCAATTCTCCTAGCTCCAGCGAATATATCCCTTTATAAGTCACCCGCCGGGGGGCGAAGCGCTTCTCAATGGCTTTTGCGTAAAGCTCCAGCTGAGCGCGGTAGGCGCGGACGAAGTCGGCAGGAGTCTTGCGGCGGTCCGTCTTGTAGTCCAGAAGCTCGAGGTGGTCGGGGTAGATGAGGACGATGTCCGCGATGCCCTGCACCAGCACCCCGGCGTCGGCGGCAGGGCCGTCGGGCAGGGCGCGGCCCTGGGCAGCCATGACCTCAGCGGCAGACAGCGACGTGATAAAAGCCAGCTCCCGCAGCACATCCTCTGCCCCGCAGATGCGGCGGAACGCCTCGCTGCGCACAAAGCGGAGTATCTTATAGACATCCAGCTTCCCGGCAATGGCGGGGGGCGTGAGCTGCGCCGCCGCCTGACGCTCCCGCTCGGCGCGGACAGCGGCCAGAACGGCAGCGTCCTCTGCGTCCCGCACAGCGGCCAGCGCCCCGAAGTCGGCGTGCTCGAGGAAGGCATGGAGAGCCGTACCCATCTCGGCGGCGGTGAGGCCGTCCTTCGAGAGGAAGCCCGGGCGCTCAAGGGTGGTCTGCTCAGCAGCGTGGACGAGGCTGGTCACGCTGACCTTGGCCGGGATGTCCGCCAGCGCTGCCGCCGGATACCGCCAGCCGAAGCCCTGCCGCAGCGTCTCCACAAGGGCCGGGTCGGCCTCGGGCCGGGTCGGCTCTTCCGCCTCGGCGGGGGCTTCTTCGGGCGGGAGGACATCGGCCTGCACTGTGAGGGCGATGGTGCTTCTGGTGTCCGCAAAGGGCAGCTCGAGGTTCCCCGCCAGACGGCGGAGAGGCCCGCCGTTGGGGTGGACGAGGAGCGCCGCCCGCAGCCAGTCGGCAAAGCTGCCCGCCTGGGCATTCAGGGTCTCCCCCGCCCCGGCGGCGAGGAAGGCGGCGGCTTTGGCGAAGGGGTTGGACGTCCGGCCAATGCCCAGCGGGACCGTCAAGATCAGCTTATCCTGCGCCCGGGTGAGGGCCACATACAAAAGCCGCATCTGCTCGCTCCGCATCTCGGCGGCATGGACCGTGGAGAGGGCGGTGTAGGCCGCCGTCTTATAGGCCCCCTCGCCGCCCTCGGGACGGAGACGGAGGCCCGCGCCGCAGACGCGGTGGAGCAGGACGGGCTGGCGGGTGTCGGCGGCGTTGAACTGCCGGGCCGTGTCAGCCACGAACACCACCGGGAACTGCAAGCCCTTGGAGCGGTGGATGGTCATGATGGTGACGCAGCCGGGCCGCGCCCCGCCGGGGGCAGTCTCCTGCCCGGTGGAGCCCGCCAGCGTGGCCGCGTCGATGGCACGGACGAGGGCCGAGATGCCGCCCGCGCCCGCCCCGGCGCAGAAGGAGGCGAAACGCCGCGCGTCCTCCCGGCGGCGCTGGCCGTTCTCCATGGCACCGAGGGCGGCGAGGTAGCCGGTGGCGACAAAAATTTCTTCCAGCAGTTCCTCCACCGGCACGCTCCGGGCCATCCGGCGCAGGGCCGTCAGACGCTGGTAGAACGCCTGCACCCGGCGGGTGAAGTCATCCTCCGCCCCGCTCTGGACGGCCTGTAAAACTGCGCCGTAGAGGCTGATGCGGGTGTGCTTATCGGGTGTCTGCGCCCCGGCCCGGAGACGAACGAGGTCGTCGTCCGTAAAGCCGAACATCGGCCCCAGCATGGCGGCAGCGAGATAGATGTCCTGCGCGGGGTTGTCGATGACCCGCAGCAGGGCGATGAGGGGGCGGATGTGGGGCGCGTCCAGCAGGTTCTCCCGGGCGTCGGCGTAGACCGGGATGCCTCGGGCCGTCAGGGCCTCGGCGTAGGCCGGGAAGTCGCCTCTCGCCGCCAGCAGGACACAGCAGTCCTCGTACTGCACTAGGCGGGTGGTGCCGCCGTCCCGCACCGGCTCGCCGGAGGCCACCATCGCCTCGATGCGGCCGGCGATATACTGTGCATCCGTCTCGGCGGCATCGTCGGGCAGGAAGTGGGTCTCCACACTGCCCTCGTACTCGCCGGGTGCGCCGCAGACGAGGCGCTGTCCGTCGCCGTAGGCCGTGTCGCCCAGAGCAGGCGTCATGAGCTGTTCGAAGATAAAGTTGATGCCTGCCACCACCTGCGGGGCAGAGCGGAAGTTGGCGTCCAGCGCCAGCATGGCGTTCTCGCCGGGCCTGCCGTCTTCGGGCCGGGGGCGGGCCTCGCCGCCGGGCAGGAGGGGCCAGCTCTCCAGCTTTTCCCGGAAGATGCTGGGGTCCGCCTGACGGAAGCGGTAGATGCTCTGCTTTAAGTCGCCCACGAGGAAGAGGTCATCCCCTGCCGGGCTGGCCAGACAGCGGTAAAGGGCGTCCTGCAGGGCATTCGTGTCCTGATACTCATCCACCATGACGGCGGCGTAGCCCTGCCGGATGCCCTGACACAGCTCGGTGGGCTGGCCGTCGGCGTCCCGCAGGAGCCGCAGGGCCAGATGCTCGAAGTCGCTGAATTCCAGCAATCTTCTCTCCCGCTTCCGGGCCGAAAAGCGGGCGTCAAAGTCCCGCACGGCGGCAAAGAGGGCGCGGAGGCAGGGTTCGGCGGCTTTCCGGTCAAGCTCGGCTTCGTCGAGGCTGCAACTGATGAGGTCTTCGATTTTCTCAAAGAGCTTTGCGGCCTCGTCGGCCCGGGTCTTGACGGCGTCCTTGTGCTCACCGGTGAGCCGCTTTTTCATATTTTTGAGGCCGGGGGCCTGTTCCATGCCGAGGACGTAGGGCGTCAGCCTGTCGTAGAGGGGCGTCCATTCCCCCGCCCCGGCCAGACGCTCCATCTCGCCCAGCAGGGCGGCGGAGTTTTCCAGCCGCTCGAGGGGTTCGGCGAACTTCTCGTTCACTGCCGCCACAGCCTTTTCCTTGGCGGCAGGGGTCTTCTTGCTGGCCTCAGCGTCGGCCTGAGCTGTCACGAAGTCCTCCCTGCAGTCGTTCAGCGCGGCGCAGAGCAGCTCCTTCGCAGCCCGGGCAGAGCGGGCGGCCTCCTGCATCAGAATATCATGCCAGCAGGTGCGGGCAAAGCCGTTCTCATCCTGCCACGGGGCCAGCATCTCGTCCAGCTTTTTATCGTAGTCCGGCAGGGCGCGGAGGAAGTCATAGACCTGCAAAACAGCCTCCCCCGCCGCCTTGTCGGTGCGGCCCTTGCCGTAGAGGTCGGCGAAGGCGCAGAAGTCCGCATCCTGATAGGCCGCTTCCAGCGTCTCGGAGAGGGCCGCGTTCCGCAGCATCTCCACGCTGCCAGGGTCGGCAGGGGTGAAGTCCGGCGGGATGTCCAGCGCCTGAAAGTGCTTGTGGAGCAGGTCGAGGCAGAAGGCGTCGATGGTGCAGATGGGGGCTCTCTGCAACAGCATCCGCTGGCGGCGGAGGGCCGTGTTGCCCGGCTCTGCCTGACTGCGGCGGAGCAGCGCCTGCCCGATGCGGGCGCGGAGCTCTGCGGCGGCGGCGTTGGTGAAGGTGACGATGAGGAGCCGGTCGGCGTCCACGGGATGTTCCGGGTCGGTGATGAGCCGGACGGCCCGCTCCGTCAGCACGGCGGTCTTGCCGCTGCCGGCGGCGGCGCTCACCAGCAGCGCACCGCCCCGGTCGTCGATGGCGGCACGCTGGGCCGGGGTCCATTTTGTCTCGCTCACTGGTCTTCCTCCTTTTTCTCTTCCGGTTCAAAAGGCTTTGCAGGGGCGTCCAGCGCCCGCTCTCCGATGCCGTCCTCATGGCAGCAGATGAAGCCGTAGTCACACCACCGGCAGGGGCTGCGGCCCGTGACCAGCGGCTCGGCGGCGATGCAGCCGCCGTAGAGCTGTTCGCCCATCTGGGTCACAAGGTCGTCCAGATGGAGCTGGATGCGGGAGAGCTTGGCCTTGTCGGCACGTTTCTCTTTCTGGTAAGGGCTGGGTACACCGTTGCGGAAGCTGAAGGGCAGATACCGCCCCGTCTCCTCGGCGTCCATGGCGTCGAAGACCTTCTGCTCGTCCCGGACGAGGCCGTCCAGCTTGTATTCCATGCTCCGGGCAGCCTTGCCCCGGGTGGTCGTCTCGGGGGCCGGGTCGGCCAGCAGGTACAGCACACCCGCAGGCTCTGCCCCGGTGAATCGTCCGTCGGCGTCCCGGGTCAGGCTGAACAGGTAGAGCAGCATCTGACAGTCGAGGCCGCAGTAGACTTCCCGCAGGTCGAGCTTTTTCGTGCCGGTCTTATAGTCCACCACCCGCACCCAGCGGGTGCCGTCGTCCTCGATCCACTCGTCGGCGCGATCCACGGTGCCGATGAGCTGCACCGTCCGGCCATCCGAGAGGCGGTAGGTCTGGCCCCGCACGGCGTCCTCGCCGGGGCCGATCTTCAGCTCACAGGCCACCGGTTTGAAGCTGGACTGGCGCTGCTCGTCCCGCAGGTAGCAAAGCAGGCCCGTCATGCTCTTTTTGAGGCGGGAGAGCAGATAGGCGAAGCGGGCCGTGTCCTCGGGGAGGTAGCGCTTTGCGTACTCATCTACGAGAAGCCCGGCCAGCGCCGCCATGGCCTCGTCGTCGAGGTCGAGGAAGGGCTGTAAGCCAGCGCAGGGGTTGTCAGGGCCGGGGTGGGGGTCGAGGGCCATCTGGAGCACCCAGTGCATGAGGGTGCCGCTCTGGTCGGCGGAGAGCTCGGCCCGCTTCCGGGGTCGCAGACCCAGCACGTACTGCAGGAAATAGCCGTACCGGCAGGTGTAGTATTTTTCGAGCTGACTGGGCGAGATGCGGAGCCGCCGGCCCAGCAGCGTTTCCAGTGCCTCGAGGTCACTGACCTGACGGGGGCTGCGGCCCGCCATCCGGCGCAGGAGGGCGAGGCCCTCGGGTTCTGCCCCGCCGGGGGCATGAAGGGCCTCGGTGAGGCTGGCGCGTTCGGTCTCCGTCAGGGGCCAGCCGCCGCCCAGCACATCGAGGCCGTCGGCGGCAGTGGCCGCGAGGTCGGTCAGGTCGAGTTCCGGCGCACCCGGTCTCAGCACGTCCACGATGGGCTCGAGGGCAGCGCAGAGGGTCTGGCCCTGCCCCTTCGGCCAGCTGAGCCAGAGCTCCTTTGCCGGGGCGGTGAGGGCCTTATAAAAGCAGACCTGTTCCCGCACCACCCGGTTCTCGAAGCAGTCCGGAAGCTCGATCTCCTGCGCCATCAGGGCGTCGCGGTCGGCGTGGGTCAGCAGGCCCGTCTCGCCGGGCGCGGCGGGGAATTCGCCCTCGGAGAGGCCCAACACAAAGACATAGTCCGGTGCGTCAAGGCGCATCTTGCCTGCGCTGGCCAGCACCACGGCGTCCAGCGTCTGGGGGATGTGGCCGAGGTCGGACGAGCGCAGCAGCAGCCCGAACAGCTCTTCGTACTCGGGGATGGTGACGCTCTGGCCGCCCAGCAGGCCTGCCATCTCGTCCAGCAGTCCCATGACCACGTTCCACTCCCGGGCGGCTTCCTCGGCGGCGGGGATGCCCCGCTCGGCCCGGATGGCCTCCACCTGCGCGGCCTGAGCGTCCTCCGCGCCCAGCTCCTTCAGACAGAAGTAGAGGGCGCGGCTCATCTGCTCGGCGTTGGCAGAGCGGAGCTTCGCGCGCAGGCCGTCGGCGGCGGTGATGAGAAGGGCGCGGGCCTTTTCGGCCCGGGCGAGGTTTTCTCTGTCCTCGTCGGTAGGCTCCACATCACCAAAGCCCCGGGGGTTCTTCTCGAAAGGCGCGCGCCACGCCGCCGCGTTGGGCGACCAGGTGTAGGCGTAGTTCTCAAGGGCGCAGACCTCTTCCTCGGTGAGGGCGCAGAGGCCGGTCTTGGCCAGGGTGGTGAGCTGTTCCGTCAGCTCCACACCCCGGGCAATGGCCAGCAGACACCGCACCGCCGTGGCCGGGGCGCTGAACTCGGGCGTCGTCGGCTCGTCGCAGTAGAGGGGGATGTCCGCCATCCGGAACTCGTACTTCACGGCGGCGCGGTATTTCGAGATGTCGCGGCAGACCACCGCCACCTTCCCGCAGCGGACGCCCTGCCGCATGAGGCGGCGGATGGTAGCAGCGGCGGCGCGGGCTTCTTCCTCCCGGCTGGGGGCGGCGAATAATTTTATTTCCGGACAGGCCGGAGGCGGGTCACACCGGCCCGTGGCCAGCAGCTGGGCCGCAGCGGCAAGGCCGGGGGCGTCGGCGTGGCGCACGTCCCGGCGCAGCAGTTCCGGCACGGCCACCGCAGTGCCGTTCCGGCGGGCCAGCTGGCGCAGCTGCGCCGCCACCTGCTTCGCGCCGGAGAAAAGGCTCATGTCCCCCGGCACGAGCGGGGTGCCGTCGTCGCAGAGGGCCACCGTCACGGTGGGCAGCGAGGCCAGCAGAGCGCCCATCAGCCGCTTTTTCGGGGCGTTGAAGGTGTCGAACTCGTCGATGAAGACAGCCCTGTCCCGCAGGAACTCCGGCAGTTCGCCCCGGGCCAGTGCGGCCTCGAGGCGGGATGCGGCCAGCTCCAGCCGGTCGGAGGGGTCCATGCCTGTCCCGGCCAGCAGGGTCTCGTAGCCCTGAAAGATGAGGGCCAGTTCGCTGAGCTTGGCGCTGTCGGTGCCGCAGTCCTGCGCCAGCTCATAGAGCTGCTGGCCCGAGAGACCCGCGCTCTTGAGCTCGTCGATGGTCTCGGCAGCCATCTGGCAGAAGGCGGCCGAGCGGCGGTGGCGGTAATAGTAATGGACGTTGTCCTGCAGTTCCTCGAGGGCACGGCGCACCAGCACGGCCCGGCCCGCGTCGCTGAGGGTCTGGACGGCAGAGCCGCCCTCCGCCGACAGGATATGCTCGGCGAGGCTGGTGAAGGAAAAGCTCTCCACCAGTCCGCTCAGCGCGTCGCCCATCTCCCGGTGGATGCGGCCCTCGGTGGACGAGGTGAACTGCTCCGGCACCAGCAGGATGCTCTTCTCCCCCGCCTCAGCCCGCGCCCGGATGCGCTGGTACAGCAGGGTGGTCTTTCCGCTGCCGGAGCCGCCTAAAAGTAGTTTTAACATGGTGAATCTCTCCGTTGGGTCAGTTTTCTATCGTGGGCGGCTTGCCCTCATTTTTCTATCATTGTACCACAAAATTGCAGCGACATCTATTCTGTGGTACAATGAAGAAAAAATCATCTCAGAAAGAGGACACCTGCATGAAAATTTTAGCAGTAGATTACGGCGACAGCCGCACCGGCCTCGCCACCTGCGACCGCACCGAGTTCCTGACTTCCCCCATCACGCCTCAGATCACCGTCAAGGCCCGGGACAAAGTCGCCGCCAGGGTCTGCGAGGTGGCAAAGGAGATCGAAGCCGAGCTCATCGTCATCGGCCTGCCGCTGAACATGGACGGCACCGAGGGCGAGCGCGCCCGCAAGAGCCGCAAGCTGGCCAAAACCGTTGAGATCTGGAGCGGCCTGCCCGTCCGGATGTGGGACGAACGCCAGACCACCTGCGCCGCTGCTGACCTCCTCGACGAGAGCGGCACCTTCGGCGCAAAGCGGAAAAGCATCCTCGACTCGGTGAGCGCGACGGTCATTCTGGACGACTACCTCGCATGGCGGAAGGAGCACCCGGGGGAGGTCTGAACGCCCCCGCCGCCCCTGTGGCAAAGTTTCTTTGCGAAGTCCGGACAGTTTGTTGCAAAGTCCACAGAAAATCGTCGTTTTCCGGTTTGTTTTCACAATTTTTCTGAGCCGAATTTGTATAGTTTTCCGGCTTGACAGCACCGGCTCTTCTCCGATAAAATGAGGGTAGAAGAACCCCCTGACCAGATGGCCGGAGAGGACGCTTCTTCATGAGAAAAAACAACTGGACTCACCAAAACAAAAACGATTGGAGGCGACCCACATGACAAAACTGAGAAAGCTGACTGCCCTGCTTCTGGCCGGTGCACTGACCCTTCTGCTCCTGACCGCCTGCAGCGGTGGCGGCGGCTCTTCCGGCCCGAAGGCCGAAGCCGAAGCCAAGGTGATGCAGGCCATCAACAACGGCCGCACCGTGGCCCTGGCCAATGACGATGGGATGCGTACTGTTGCAAACACCCGTCTGGACGCTCTGAATAAGGAGCTTGAGCTGAAGGGCGATGCTTTCGGATACCAGTTCTTCAACAAGGTGGATGCCAAGTGGGACAACGACAATAAGAACGCCACCCTCACTCTGGTCGCCAAATATGACTACAACGATACCACGCTGCAGAAGATCATCGATCAAATCAAAGGCAACGATCAAAACGAAGCCCTGGATTTTGCCCTGAAGGGCAACTATACCAAGGCAGGCGTAGTGGCCCGGACCATTCGCGGCCAGACTTATGTTGCCATCTCCCTGCGGGTGGGCAGGAATCTCTGATTTCTTCCCGATTTTCCCCGCATCTCGTCTGATTTCCCCATAAACGCAGATCACCCGCCAGTTGGCGGGTGATTTTTTGCAGCCGTCCCACCGCCCGGAGGGCGGAAAACCAGCTTCTTATTCGTATTTCGTAATGGTCACGCTGTTGATGGTGACAGCCTCCGTCGGGCGCTGAGTTTCGTCCACGCCGGTCTGGGCGATGGTGTCCACCACTTCCATCCCCTCGTACACCTGCCCGAAAACAGTGTCGGTGTAGTCGAGGTAGGGTGCGCCGCCCGCCGTCTGGTAGGCGCTCACTACGTCAGCCCGCCAGCCGGCGGCGTTCATCTGGTCGATGAGCTCCTGCGTCACCGAGCTGCCGCCCGGCAGAGTCTCCATGACATAGAAGACGCTGGCGCAGTCGCCGGAGGCGTCCGCTGCCGCACAGAGTGCGCCGGAATAGTGATGGAGCTTATCGGTGGTCTCGGCGGAGAAACGGTTCCCGTTCCAGATGGTGGTGCCTCTGCCGTCTGCGCCCTGCCCGGCCTCCACCACGAAGTCCTTCTCCACCCGGGTGACGGTCAGTCCGTTGTAAAAGCCCTGCTGGGCCAATGTCGTGAAGTTCTGCACGGCCTGCGGGGCCTCGGTGGAAAAAAGCACTGCTTTGAACACGCCTGCCGAGGTATCGAACACCGCGATGGTATCCCCCGCCGCCGGGTGGGTGAACTGCAGCTCTGCCGACTCCACAGCCGGGCGGCTGACCGTCTGCACCGTGCCGGCCTTCCCGCCCTGGATGCTGGAGAGAATATTATGTGCACTGCATCCGGCCAGAACTGCCGTCAGGGCCAGTGCCGCCATTATTTTTTTCAAGGCTCTCATGAGCGGGCCTCCCTGTCCATATATTATAGCAAAGATGGCTTTTCAAAAGCTATCGCTATAGTATATCACATTCCGGCCCGGGAAGCGAGAGGGAAAAGCGTGAAAATTTGTTATTGGATTTCTATGCGAAAAACATCTTGACGAGCGGGCAAAAAAACGCTACACTATAGGCGTACCCGGAACCCACAGCTCAGAGGGAGCAGAGCGGGCAGGGTGTGACAGTTATTCCATTTTTTAGATATTTGACAGGAGAACGTGACTTATGGCAGAAGATATGAACAAGTCCGCCGCTGAGACCGAAGAGGAATATCAGCCTGACCTGATGACCCTCGAGGACGAGGACGGCAATGAGGTCACGTTTGAAGTGATCGACGCTCTGGACCATAAGGGCGTGCATTACCTGGCCGTTGTCGAATACGCCGAGAATGAGGAAGACCTGGACGAGGACGCCCAGCTGGTCATCCTGAGCGTCGGCGAGGACGACGAGGGCGAGTATCTCGATGTGGTCGAGGACGATGAGACCCTGCTGGAAGTCAGCAAGCTGTTCGAGAAGCGTCTGAGCGACCAGTTCGAGATCGAGTGATTTCTCAGCAAAGACTTCCTGCCCGGCACGATTTGTTGCGGTTTATATGATCCTACTAATCATTCAACGGGAGCTTGGAGTTCGTCGGTGGATTGCAGACCTCCCCGTCATGGGTCGACCATGAAGGCTCGATGAGGAAGCGCGAAACCGGAGACAGAGCACCCACCTGTCCGCAAGGGTAGGTTTGATTGCCGCAGACGTCCGGGCGGGATTCTTTATAGGTATTAAAAAGGCTCTCGTGCCGTATTTCCTGCCGGCATGAGAGCCTTTTTCTTTTGTCTCTACTCCCCGGTCTCGTCTGTAAACAGGCCCGGGATACCGCAGATAGCGGCCACGCCCACCAGCGTGAACACGATACGTGACCAGATGGACGCGCTGCCGCCCAGCAGCCAGCCGACGAAGTCGAACTGGAACAGGCCCACAAGGCCCCAGTTGATGCCGCCGACAATCATGAGGATGAGACAGATTTTATAAAAGGTCTGCACAAAAAGACCCTCCTTCCTTTGGGCAGTATGCCCGACGGGAAGGAGGGTTATGCATTTTATAGGGTCAGCGCCGCTCGAAAGCCTCTCCCTCTGGGAGCAACGGCGACGACCGCCGCCAGCGGCGGAAACAGGGAGGAGCTGTTGGGGCCGCGGCCAGCAGGATGCAAGCGACAGCGAAGCAGACGCTGGGAGCCGCAACCCGGGC
>ENA-OXTU01000312-OXTU01000312.1-human-gut-metagenome-genome-assembly--contig:-NODE-312-length-15896-cov-18.997412_pt1 | contig 15896 bp, 19 predicted proteins | sample MGYA00249344_ERZ652650 | MGnify/ENA primary metagenome ERZ652650 (study PRJEB26925, sample SAMN05826532) | human gut metagenome | biome: ENVO:2100002; feature: ENVO:00000062; material: ENVO:00002003...
CTATCCTCTTCGTCGGCAGCGTCAGATGTGTATAAGAGACAGAGAATATCTCATCGACTATCTTTTGGATAGCTAAATTATACAGCCATTATATTACATAGCGCACCACTTTTCAATAAGAAAAGAGTGCGCTTTTTATTTTCAAATGAAAGGCGGTCGATTTTTTGAACACAAGCTGGAGTAAAACGTTGAAAAAGCCACATGACTCTTGACTACTTCTACGGACAAGCCGGAGAGCTGTTCTCCTTCTACCGCATTCCAAAGGCTCTGTTTCAGGAGCCACGGTTCCAGAGCCTGTCAACCGATGCCAAGACCCTGTACGGTATCCTGCTTGACCGCATGAGCCTGTCCGTGAAAAACGGCTGGCTGGACGAGCAGAACCGGGTGTTCATTATCTTCTCGATAGAGGATGTCAAGAGGGCGTTGTGTTGCGCAGACAACAAAGCGACCAAGCTGCTCCGGGAACTCGAAAAGTTTGGTCTGATTGAACGAAAACGCAGAGGTCTGGGAAAGCCAAGTTTGGTATATGTGAAGAACTTTTCGGCAGAATCGTCAAAATCAATATTCCAGAATCGTGATTTTCACGATTCTGGAGACTTCAAAAACGCAAGTCAAGCCCCTTCAAAATCACGATGTAATAAGACTAAAGAGAATGATACTGAAATGAGTGAGACTGATCCATTCTATTCTGAAGAAGCGGATGGGATGAGCAAACGCACCCAACTGGAAGAATATTTTTCTCAGTCTTTGGAGATAGACCTTCTGCTCCGGCTCTGCCCGGATGATGAGGACACCATCTATCAGATCGTAGATTTGTTGGTGGACACCTGCGCGACCAACCGCAAGCTGCTGCGCATTGCCGGGGACGATAAGCCCGCCGAGGTGGTACGCAGCCGGTTTATGAAGCTGAACGCCGACCATATCCGCTTTGTGCTGAAGTGCCTTGCAGAGAACAGCAGCCCCATCCGAAACATGAAACAATATCTGCTCGCTTCTCTGTATAACGCACCGACTATAATGCAGCTTTCCTACCAGAACCAAACCAACCACGACTTAGCGATGCGGAGGTGATAAAAATTTCAAAGAAAGCAACCACGGTAGCCATCGTCAACCAGAAAGGCGGCACTGGCAAGACCACCACCTGTGAAAATCTTGGCATTGGGCTGGCGATGGAAGGTAAGAAAGTCCTGCTGGTGGATGCTGACCCGCAGGGGTCGCTAACCATTAGCATGGGCTGGCAGCAGCCCGATGAATTGCCCACCACCCTTTCCACCCTGATGGCAAAAGCCATGAACGACCAGAGCATTCCACCCGGCGAGGGTGTTCTGCACCATGCAGAAGGTGTTGACCTGATTCCGGCAAACATTGAACTGGCAGGGATGGAAGTTTCCCTTGTCAACTGCATGAACCGGGAAAAGATGCTCAAGCAGGTGTTGGACGGTGCAAAGCGAGAATACGACTTTATCCTGTTGGATTGCACCCCTTCCCTTGGGATGCTGACCGTGAATGCGCTGGCAGCGGCGGACACCACCCTGATTCCTGTGCAGGCGCAGTATCTGTCTGCAAAAGGCTTGGAACAGCTTTTGCAGACGGTGCAGAAGGTCCGGCGGCAGATCAACCCGAAATTGAAAATCGAGGGCATCCTGCTGACTATGACCGACAGCCGCACCAACTACGGACAGCAGATTGACAATTTGATTCGGGGTGCTTACGGCAGCAGGATCAAGGTGTTCGACCAGACCATTCCGCGGTCTGTCCGTGCTGCGGAGACCAGTGCCGTGGGTAAGAGCATTTTCCAGCACGACCCCAAAGGCAAGGTGGCAGAAGCCTACCAGTCTCTAACGAAGGAGGTGCTGACTAATGCCGAAAAACAGCTTAAACGTGTCGCTGAAAGGGGCAGATGACATTTTCTCCACCGAAGAATCCCGGCAGGAGCAGCAGCGGGAACAGGTGCAGCAGATTCCCATTGGAGAACTGTTCCCCTTCAAAGACCATCCCTTTAAGGTCTTGGATGACGAGTTCATGCAGCGCACCGTAGAAAGCGTAGAGCAGTACGGCGTGTTGTCTCCGCTGATCGCCCGCCCACGCCCGGAGGGTGGCTATGAAATCATCTCCGGGCACCGCCGTCAGCACGCTGCACAGCTTGCTGGACTGGACACCCTGCCGGTCATTGTCCGCAACATGGATGATGATGCCGCAGTTTTGCTCATGGTGGATAGCAATCTCCAACGTGAGAACATCTTGCCCAGCGAGAGGGCGTTTGCCTACAAAATGAAGCTGGATGCTCTAAAAAATCAAGGTGCTAGGTCAGATTTAACTTCTCGCCAAGTTGGCGAGAAGTTGTGGAGCGTATCGCAAGTGAGCGCAGACGCAAACGAAAGTGAACGTCAGGTGCACCGATTCATCCGCCTGACCAACCTCATCCCCGAACTGCTGGACATGGTAGACGAAAAGAAAATTGCCTTTAATCCCGCTGTGGAACTGTCCTATCTGGACGAAAGCCAACAGCGGGCTTTTTTAGGAGCCATGGATGGTACCCAAAATGCCCCATCTGTATCGCAGGCTCAGCAACTAAAGAAGATGGCGCAGTGTGGTGAGTTCACCTATGAAAAGGCGTTTGATATTTTGGGGCAGGAAAAGAAGAGTGAGCAGGACACCGTAACTATCAAAAACGACATCCTGCGAAAATACTTTCCACGCAGCTATACGCCTCGGCAAATGGAAGAAAAAATCATTCAGCTTTTGGATGCGTGGCAGAAAAAGCAGCAGCGCCACAATGAACGCTGATTCGTAACGCAAGACCCGATGGGGTCTTTTTTGTTTGCAAAAATTTGGAGGTAACGCCTATGAATAACACGATTCCTTTTCACTCCGCTCCCCATGCACCGCAGATCACGGTGGATGTGAACATCCTGTCCATGCTGAAACAGGCGGCATCCTGCCTGACCGAAATGGTAAGCGAGAATGTCTACCTTGCCGCCATCGGCCCGGACATGGAACTGACCATTATCGTGGAGGAGGATGCCCCTTCCATTCTGCCTTGTTTTGACGAGGACGATGCCCTGATTTCCGTGAAGGGTGCGCCGCTGTTTATCAGCTACAATCCGGCGCAGGTCCTCAAGCTGGCAGGCAAGCGGTACCTGACAGGTCCGGTCATCTTCTACCGCACCGATGGGCACAGTACCATCGTGTCCCTGACAGTGGAGGACATTTATCGCTTTCAGACCTATCTGGAAAGTCACAGCACCACCCTGATGGCAGATGGGCAGAAGCTGACCTGCATCTGCATCGACTGAGGTGTGCTATGCTGAACTTTTTTATCGGTTTCGCATTTTTTGAAGCTGGTGCCTTTTTCGGTTTCTTCGTGGCGGCTTTGATGCAGGCGGCACGGAGCGGCGAAATCGGGCTGAACAGAAAAAAGGAGGATTCACATGGAAGAGAACACCCTGTCGGTGCTGAAAATTGCACCGGGACAGTATCCGCAGCAGGTCGAGATCGATAACGACCTGAAAGCCTTGCAGCAGACGGTGGGCGGCTCCATCGGCGCAAGCTACCCTTTTGAAGATCCAGTTGCCATCGTTTACAACGATGACGGCAAGCTCATGGGTCTACCCCTGAACCGTGCCCTTCGGGATGAAAACGGGCAGATGTACGATGCCGTTGCCGGGACTTTTCTCGTGGTGGGTCTGGGCGAGGAGGATTTTGCATCCCTGATCCCGGAGATGGCGCGGAAGTACGAGCAGCTTTTCCATCAGCCGGAAGCCTTTCTGAAACTGGGCAACCGTCTGCTGGTGCTGCCGGTGCCTGATGAACCTCCGGCAGAAAAGCCCCGCACCAAACCTCCGGCAGAGCATGACCGCTAAAATCACCCTGCTGCACGGGAGGTGATGGCAGTGCAGGAAGAAATCGAACAGAAGTCATTCAACATTATGATCTCCACCACAAAGCTGTCCGCCCGGACCGTCCTGCGGGCAGTAAAAGCGGCGTTTCGGCTGTACCAGTCCAAAGCATCCCAAGGTAAGCAAAGCGTCCGCACCCTTCTGCGGCAAAACCGGGGTGTGTCCAGCGTGGAGATCAGCAAAACCGGCATCCGTGGTCTGGAACGCTATGCCAAAAAGTACGGCATCGACTATGCCATTCGCAAGGACATCTCCGAAGTGCCGCCCCGGTATCTGGTCTTTTTCAAAGCCCCAGACGCAGAAGCCTTCAACTTGGCGTTCAAAGAGTATTCGGCATCTCTGCTGAACAAAGACAAACGCCCCTCGGTGCTGGCAAAACTGTATGAACTGGTGCAGGCGGCGGCAGAACTCCCCGGCAAAGTCCGGCATAAGGAACAGGAGCGCGGACTGTGACCACAAAAAAGCTGACAAAACTGCTGGCGCTGTATCTGCCCTATCTCCTGCTGGGGCTGGTAGCAACAAATTTTGGTGAAGCGTGGCGGCTTGCCGAGGGAAAAGAACTGGGCGAACGCATTATGTCTATGATGGGCACCATCCCGATGGCGTTTGCAAACCCTCTGCCCAGCCTGCATCCGCTTGACTTGCTGGTGGGTTTGTGCTGTGGCGCAGGGTTTCGGCTGGCGGTCTATCTGCGTGGCAAAAACGCCAAGAAGTACCGTCATGGCATGGAGTACGGCTCTGCCCGGTGGGGCAATGCGAAAGACATTGAACCATTCATGGCTCAACCATTGAAGCCACTATTCTCAATGCAATCAAAGCGATGACAAAAGAAATTATTGAAAATGAGGATGAGTTTGCCGAGCAGCTTCAAGCTGCATGGGAAAACCAAAACACACAGGTATCTTCCGAGAGTAAAAAAGAACTGCATTCAGTTCAAAAAAGAATGGACGAGTTGGATGCTTTGATTCGGAGCCTATATGAAAACAGCGTCTTAGGAAAAATCCCAGAACGACAGTATCAGCGTTTGATGGCACAATATGATGAGGAACAAGCTGTCTGCGAAGCTCGCATTGCCGAGTTGAAGAAAGAACTGGACAACGCTGAAACAACGAAGGTTGATCTGAAACGCTTTATCAAACTGATTCGGAAATACAAGGACTGTGAAACGCTGACAGATGAAATGCTGTACGAACTGGCAGAAAAAGTGGTGATTCATTCCGCATCCGGCGGGCGGGCGGACGATCTACCGTCAGCAGCAAATCGACATCTACTTCAATTTTATCGGTGATACGTTTCCTAGTCAAATTGAAATCAGCCACGGTGACAAGAAAAATCTTACAGAGCAGCAACTTGCTAAACGCAAGAAATATCAGAAAACTTCCGGGGAAAACCGCAAAAAGAAACGTGCAGCTCTGCGTGAAGCGGCTAAAACTGATCCACAGGCGGCAGCAGAGTACGAAGCCCTCTTGCAGAAAGGCCGTGAACGATGCCGCAAGTATGCCCAAAATAAAAAGCTGGCTCAACAGGAGCCTGCTGATACAGTCCCTATTCAATTTGAACCGTCTTTTGAAACGCCTGAAGAAATGAAAGGAGAATCCGCATGAACGAACTGAAGAAATCTATCCATGACAACGCCAACGGTCTGGACTACACCCTTGTCAACGACCACTATCTGCCGAACCTGACCGTAGCAGCCCCGGCAGAGCACCCCACCGGGCGGTGGGGCCGCTTACATAAAAGGTATCTGAAAGAACATCATCCCATCCGGTACAATCAACTGCTCCTGTCCGGGGAGCTGGGTAGCTACCTTGCCAAGCTGGACAAACAGTCCGAAGAGCAGCTTGCATTGACCGTCCGGCAGATGCAGGAAGCCGAGGGCGTGACAGAAACCCTGAAAGCCGCTGATCAACTGGAATGGGTGTGCCGGATGAACAGCATTCGAAACCGTGCCGAGGAGATCATCAAGTCTGAACTGATTTTTGTATAAGGAGGTGCCCACGATGGCTGTGCTGAAATGGATGCTGAAACTTGCCTTTCTCCCGCTGCTTCTGCTGCTGATTCTGGCACAGTGGGTGGGCATCTTCCTCACGACCTTCTCCACGATCCTGACGAATCTGCTGGCGGGACTGTTCTTCTTCGTGGCTCTGGCAAGCTGGGTCATGAAGCTGGCAAACGGCAGCGAAGTCCTGAAAATGCTGATTACCGCATTTGTGGTTTTCGTCCTGCCTTACATAGCGATAGCTGCTATCGCCAAAATCTCCTTTTTCGCTGAGAAACTCCGGGATTTTCTCCAATCCTGAGTTTAAGACCGCCCTGCACAACGCACGGCGGTCTTTTTTGTTACATCGGGTCTGCACAGGGCAGACCCTTTTTTAATACGGAGGTACAAGCCTATGAAACTGACGTTTGAAGAAAAGAAGCTGCTCTACACCTATGGCTGCGCCGATCTGGAGTTGACCCGCAAGCGGCTGTGCGAGATTGCCGGGCTGACGGTTGACCCCGACCAGAACAGGCTGGTGTATGACTTCTGCCGGAAGTTGGAGGACGAAACGCTGGCAGACTGGTATGACCAGATGTTCTACTTCGTCCGTTCCGAGATGGAGCATTACACCATGATGCAGAAAATGTCACGGGACATCGAGGAGGACGAGGACTGGGGCCCGACCATCTTTGACGAATCCGAGGAGGAAGAACTGATTGACGATGTTTAAGCTGGAAACCATGATCTACGCCAGCGAGGACGGAACAAACAGCGTGTTTACGCTGAATCCTGCCTTGCAAAAGCAGCTGGATACCCTTGCATCGCAGCACCCGGAGGTGTGCCAGAGGAAAGCAAGGGGCGAAGCCGGTGGGGTGACGTATCAGGTCAGGGGTGCAGCACTGGCTATCCAGCCGGTGCGGGTCTCCTGAAAACGATAACCGATCTGCTATGGTAGAATAAAGAACAACGGGCAAAGCGTCAGGAGGGACGCTTTGCCCGTTTTACATAGAACGATGAAATTTACCTTTAGCAGAGGGGGCGATTTATTGGGGAATTTATATGGCTATATCCGGGTCAGCACCCGTGACCAGAACGAGGACCGGCAGTTGATTGCACTGCGTGAACTGAAGATCCCGGAGAAAAACATTTTTATGGATAAGCAGTCCGGCAAGGACTTCAACCGTCCGCAGTACAAGCGGCTGGTGCGAAAATTAAAAAAAGACGATCTGCTCTACATCAAGAGCATCGACCGTCTTGGACGCAACTATGCGGAAATTTTAGAACAGTGGCGGCTGCTCACCCAGACAAAGGGCGCAGACATTGTGGTGCTGGATATGCCGTTGCTGGACACCCGGCGTGGCAAAGACCTGATGGGCACTTTCCTGAGCGACATCGTGCTGCAGGTGCTCTCCTTTGTGGCGGAGAACGAGCGCACCAACATCCGGCAGCGGCAGGCAGAGGGCATTGCGGCAGCGAAAAGCAAGGGAGTCCGCTTTGGACGTCCGCCCAGTCCCCTGCCGGAGAACTTCCACAGTGTCTACCAGAAGTGGCGCTCCGGCAAAATGACAGGTACGGAAGCCGCTCAACAATGCGGAATGCCACTGTCTACCTTTCGGTACCGTGCCAAAATCTACGAAAAAGCCACTTTTTTGTAAACGCTTCTTTTTACAAGAAAGTGTACCTTCCTGCAAAATACCCTCAGATTTGCTTTTGTACCAATTATAGCATATTTCCCGGTTAAATCCACAGATTTTTAGCTATTCGTTTCATCTCTTGAGCCGCTTGTCAAAAGGTACACTTTTTGGCAAGCCCTTCAAAGAGGTGGAACGAATGGCAGAAAAACAGGTCAAATCCCGGCAGCGGGTGGCAGATCACGGTGAGGTCTTTACAGCAGAACGAGAAGTGCGCGCGATGTGCGACCTTGTAAAGAGCGAGACGGAGCGCATCGAGAGCCGTTTTCTGGAACCCGCCTGCGGCAACGGTAACTTTCTGGCGGAAGTGCTGCGCCGCAAGCTGGCTGTGGTGAAAAGCCGCTACGGCAAAAACCCAAGCGATTACGAACGTTACTCTGTGCTGGCGGTGACCAGCATTTACGGCGTGGATATTCTGGCAGATAACGCACAGGAATGCCGGGACCGGCTTTTTGCGCTTTGGGATGAGGAATATACCGCCGTTGTAAAATCGGTAGCCAACCCGCAGTGCCGGGAAGCTGTGCGGTATATTCTGCAAAAGAACATCCTGTGCGGCGATGCGCTGACCATGGAGCAGTCCGACGGCAGTCCCATCGTATTTGCGGAGTGGAGTTTTCCCACCGGCAACTTTATCAAGCGGCGGGATTTCCGGCTGGATGTGCTGCTAAAAGAGAATCTGGATGAAAACTGCTATTCGGAGCTTTCTCTCTTTGCAGAGGAAGCGGACGGTGCCGACAACTGGATGATCGACCCCATTACAAATGAGCAGATCCCTCGCCCTCTCCGTGAATACCAACCGGTGGATTACAGGAGGGTGCAGGAAAATGGCTGACGTTTATCAGAATTTTTATAACCCCGATGTGCTGTCCTGCCTTGCCAACCTGTCCAACGACGAGGTATTCACTCCGCCGGAGGTGGCAAATCGGATGCTGGACCTGCTGCCGCAGGAGCTGTTCCGCAGTCCGGACACCACATTCCTTGACCCTGCCTGCAAATCCGGCGTATTTCTGCGGGAAATTGCTAAGCGGCTGCTGGTGGGGCTGGAAAATGAAATTCCCGATTTGCAGCAGCGGGTGGATCATATCTTCCGCAAGCAGCTCTATGGCATTGCTATCACGGAGCTGACCAGCCTGCTTTCCCGCCGCAGCGTCTATTGCTCGAAATATCCCAACAGCAAATATTCTGTTTCCTACTTTGAAAATCCAAGTGGTAATATCGCGTACAAACGCATACAGCACCGCTGGAAAGATGGAAAGTGCGCCTTTTGTGGTGCATCCAAAACAGAATATGAACGCGGAGAGGAATTGGAAACTCATGCCTATGAGTTCATCCACACCATCCGCCCTGAGGATATTTTTAAGATGAAATTTGATGTGATTATTGGAAACCCGCCCTATCAGCTAAGCGATGGAGGTGCACAGGCTAGTGCAACGCCAATTTATAATAGATTTGTAGAACAGGCAAAAAAATTGAATCCGAGATACTTAACAATGATTATTCCGGCACGCTGGTTTGGCGGCGGAAAAGGGCTAGATGAATTTCGGAAGGCTATGATAGAAGACAGAAGAATAAGAGTTCTTCATGATTTTTTGAATGCGTCAGACTGCTTCGGCACCGGTGTTGAAATTAAAGGCGGCGTTTGCTATTTCTTGTGGGATAGAGAGAATCTCGGAACCTGCAAAGTTGTCACTCACGATAAAGACAAATATGTAGAGCAGGATGAAAGATTCCTTAAAGAGGATGGAAGCGATGTTTTCATTCGTTATGCAGAAGGGGTATCTGTGTACCATAAGGTCAAAAGAATGCACGAAAAAACATTCGATAACTTTGTGAGTTCACAAAAACCTTTTGGAATGAGAACTTATGTCCATGGCGAAAGAAATAGCTTTCCCGGCGCAATCAAATTGTATGAAAAAGGCGGCATTGGATATATTTCATCCAACCAAATAGAACGAAACAAACAATGGGTGGACACTTATAAAGTTTATATTTCTGCCGCATACAATGCTGGTGACAATTATCCGCATCAAATCATTGGCAAGCCTATTAAAGGCGAAAAAAGCAGCTGCTGCACAGAAACTTATCTTTACATTGGCCCCTTTGTATCAAGTCAAGAAACAGACAATGTGATTTCCTATATTCAGACTAAATTCTTTAGATTTTTGGTAATGTTAAAAAAGTCCTCTCAACACGCAGCGGCATCTGTATATTCTTTTGTTCCTGTTCAGGATTTCTCCAAACCGTGGACGGATGCCGAACTGTACGCTAAATACAACCTGACCGAAGAAGAAATCGCCTTTATCGAATCCATGATAAAGCCTATGGAGAGTTGAATGAAGAACAGATATGATTATATTTGTGAGGAGGTACAACAAGCTAAAGATAGCCGTTGCTCTAATCCATCAGGTGAACTGCTGTTTTATTATCGGGGCCATTCCGATATTGACTGGGATTTAGTGCCAACAATTATTCGTTCAAGAAGAAAGGTGACAGAGCACTCTGAAATTTGTAGAGCAATGAACGATGGAAATTGGTCATTGGCCGATAGTGCATTTGTTAACATTGCCCGAATGCAGCATTATGGATATGCAACCAGATTTTTAGATTATTCAACCAGTTTGGATGTTGCACTCTACTTTGCATGTAATGATTCAAACTATTATCATAGGGATGGATGCATTTCTATTTGCCCTTATACAAATGATCGTCACATTGAAACACCTGATACATTGGCTATCTCAGAACTGGCTCTTTTAACTTCTGACATTTCACTTATGGATTTTGCAAAATCGGTTATTGAAAAACATGAAAGAGCGATAAAAAAAGAGAACAAATTATATAAAACTCCTTCATTTCTTTTTGACGAGTCAACTGATATGGCGTGGGCTGCAACTGTGTGGCTCAATTCTGGCTTTATGATTACCCCGACAGAAGATGAATTGAATTATTTGGCGAAAAGCAACCCTAGAATTTTACGGCAAAAGGGAGCATTTTTCATTTTTGGTAATGAAACCACGCCTTCCAAAGTGCCAACTCGTTCATCTTTGCTCGATACCGTAATGATTCATCCCATAATAAAAGAAAAGTCAAATTTAATTCGTCCAGATATACTCGGAAACGGTGCGATAAATATAACTATTCGGAGTCGCTGGAAACCAGAAATCATGAAAATGCTAGAGAAAAAAGGAATCACACATGAATACCTTTTTCCCGACGAACAACGAAAGGGTGACGATTGATGCCTACAATGGACTTTTTCCCGCAGCGTCCACCGGTAAGCCCTAAAATTTATGCTTACGAGCTGATTGGGGTGGCATCCCACAGGGGCTACATCAAGGTCGGCTACACCGAGCGGGATGTGGATACCCGCATCCGGGAGCAGACCCACACCGTGGCTGTGCCCTACCGGGTGCTGGAAACATGGCCTGCCATGCGCAGCGATGGCAGTTGCTTTACGGATAAAGACCTCCACGCCGTGCTGCGCCGCAAAGGGTTTCGGCAGTTGAACGAGGGCGAGGACCGGAATGAATGGTTCCGCTGTACCGTCAACGATGTAAAAGCTGCCGTTTATGCGGTACGCAACCGCACCGAAAACGTGGAAAACCGCACCAACGATTTTCCCATGCGCCCGGAGCAGAAAGAGGCAGTGGATAAGACCGAAGCCTATTTCCGCTCGGCAGCCGCCGAGGGCTACCCGAAGTTTTTGTGGAACTGCAAAATGCGGTTCGGTAAGACCTTTGCCGCCTATCAACTGGCAAAGCGGATGGATTTTAAGCGGGTGCTGGTGCTCACCTTCAAGCCCGCCGTGGTCAGCGCATGGCAGGAGGACCTGAACACCCACAAGGATTTTGAGGGCTGGCAGTTTATCTCCCGCACCACGGAATTGACCTACGAGACCGCCGACCAGAGCCGCCCCATCGTCTGCTTTGGCTCGTTCCAAGACTATCTCGGCGTGGATAAGACCACCGGCACCATCAAGGGCCGCAATGAGTGGGTACATACCATCAACTGGGATCTGGTCATTTTCGATGAATACCACTTTGGTGCATGGAAAGAGAACGCCAAGAAGCTGTTTGAGCAGGATGATGAGGACGACTACGATTCCGAAAATATGGAGCAGTACAGCCGTGCCGACGCCTACGATGAAACATGGCTGCCCATCACCACCGACCATTATCTGTATCTGTCCGGCACGCCTTTCCGTGCCCTCAACTCCGGCGAGTTCATCGAGGAGCAAATCTACAACTGGACCTATTCCGATGAACAGCGTGCCAAGGAAAACTGGCAGGGCGAGCACAACCCCTACGCCGCCCTGCCCCGGATGGTCATGATGACCTACAAGATTCCGGAAAGCATCCAGCAGATTGCAAAGCAAGGCGAATACGATGAATTTGACCTGAACGTGTTCTTTTCCGCCAAGGGGAAAGGCCGGGACTGCCGTTTTGTCTACGAGGATTATGTGCAGAAGTGGCTGGACCTGATTCGGGGTTCCTATCTGGAAACCACCGTGGACGAGCTGAAGCTGGGAGCCAAGAAGCCCGCTCTGCCCTTTGCGGACTCCCGTCTGTTGAACGTGCTGCAGCACACCCTGTGGTTCTTGCCCAACGTGGCATCCTGCTACGCTATGGCAAACCTGCTGGCAGATAGGAAAAACACCTTCTACCACGACTACCGGATCAATGTCTGCGCCGGTACGGAGGCTGGCATTGGTGCTGCCGCATTGGAACCAGTACAGCGTTCCATGGGCGACCCGCTGGAGACCAAGACCATTACCCTTTCCTGCGGCAAGCTGACCACCGGCGTGACGGTGAAGCCGTGGACAGGCATCTTTATGCTGCGGAACCTCTCCAGCCCGGAGACCTATTTTCAGGCCGCATTCCGTGTGCAAAGCCCTTGGGAAGTGACCACGGACAAGGGACAGAAGGAGATCATCAAGAAAGAGTGCTATGTGTTCGACTTTGCGCTCAACCGTGCTCTGCGGCAGATCTCCGATTATAGCTGCCGTCTGAACATCCACGAGGGCAACCCGGAAAAGAAGGTAGCGGAATTTATCAACTTCCTGCCGGTCATTGCCTATGATGGCAGTTCCATGCGGCAGATCAACGCCGGGGATATTCTCGACATTGCCATGGCTGGCACCTCTGCCACCCTGCTGGCAAAGCGCTGGGAAAGTGTGCTGCTGGTGAACGTAGACAACGAGACCCTCTCCCGCCTCATCGCCAACAAGGATGCCATGGATGCCCTGATGAAGATCGAAGGCTTCCGCAGCTTGAACTCGGACATCGAAACCATCATCGCAAAGTCCGAAAAGGTGAAAAAGGCGAAGAAGGAAGGCACCAAAGACCTTACCCCGAAGCAGAAGAAGGAGCTTTCGGACGAGGAAAAAGAGTACAAGTCCAAGCGCAAGCAGATTCAGGAAAAGCTCATCAAGTTCGCCACCCGCATTCCGGTGTTCATGTATCTGACCGACTACCGGGAGCGCTGTCTGAAGGACGTGATCACCCAGTTGGAGCCGGGTTTGTTCAAGAAGGTCACCGGTCTGTCGGTAAAGGACTTTGAATTGCTGGTATCGCTGGGTGTATTCAACGATTCCCTGATGAACGATGCTGTGTACAAATTCAAGCGGTACGAAGATGCCAGTCTGAGCTACACCGGCATTAATCGTCACGAGGGCGAGGATCGTGGCGGCTGGGATACGGTGCTCTCGGATGCCGACTACAACAAGATGTTTACCTTGCAGCAGGCATCTATGGAAGCCCCTGCGCCCGCCCCGGACGATCTGCCCACAAAGCCCTATTTCACTCCGGACGAGGACGAGCCGAAACCGGCTCCTGAAAAGAAGCCTGCCCCGCAGCCCACGAAACCTATCATCAGCTATGGCGGTTTTACACCCAAAACCAACACAGCGCAATACACGCAGGCTTCCGGCAGCAAAATCCACAAGCCGAGCAACAGCTATACGCCCCGCCCGGCTTCCAGTATTCCCGGCAGCTTTACACCCCGCCCGGCTGGGTCGAGCGTTGGCATTGGAGTAGCAAAGCCGAGCTTTGGTCTGAACAGCCAACCAGCCGCTCAGCCGAAGCCCCCGGTGAAGGTGGATATTTCCAAAATCAAAGTTGGTGTCAAGGTCAAGCATAAGGCGTTTGGCGTTGGCACGGTAGCAGCCATCCAGCCTGATATGGTCACGGTACGCTTTGGCAACGTGGAAAAGAAATTCCTGCTGCCTGCGGCGATCGTGCAGGGGTATCTGAGCTTGATGGAGAATTAAATAAGCGAAAATGAAAAACCTCGGTCTACGATATGCGGACCGAGGTTTTTCTTGATAAAACGATAATGTTCGACTACAATTGAGAAAATACATAAAGAAGGTGATTTTATAAGGTTAACGACTCTTAAACTAAAAAATTTTCGAGGATATCGAGGGGAAACAGTAGTCGGTTTTGATGATTTAACGGCTTTTGTCGGAAAAAATGATGTTGGCAAGTCCACAATCCTTGAAGCATTGGATATTTTTTTCAATGACAAGAACAGTGTTGCAAAGATCGAGAAGGGTGATATAAATAAGCAAAGTCAGCAGGATGGAGATACTGATATCTGTATCTCGGCTTGTTTTAGTGAACTCCCTGAACGTATCGTTATTGATTCAAGTAACGAGACCTCATTCTCCGCTGAATATCTTCTTAACGAGTCTTCAGAGTTAGAAATTGTCAAGAAATATCCGAATGGTGGGACTGCAAAAGTTTATGTTCGTGCAAATCATCCGAAAAATCCGATGTGCTGCGATTTGCTGTCAAAAACAAACGCAGAACTCAAGAAGTTGCTTAATGAACAGCACATCGACTGTGACGATAGAACTAAAAACGCCTGCATAAGAACTGCGATATGGCGGCACTATTCAGATGATTTGCAACTGGAACCCACAGAAATTGAACTTTCCAAGGGCGACGGCAAATCCATAAAAGAGAAAGTTCTGTCTCAACTACCGGCTTATGCTCTTTTTCAGGCAGACAGAAAAAATTGTGATGGCGATAGTGAGATTCAAGACCCGTTGAAAGTTGCAACAAAAACTATAATGCAGTCTCCTGAAGTCGCTGATAAGCTTGCCGAAGTGGCTAATCTTGTTAGGTCGCAACTTCGTGATGTAGCACAACGCACATTGGACAAGCTAAGAGAAATGGATCAAGATGTTGCAAATAGCTTAACTCCTGTAATCCCAGATGATACCTTAAAATGGTGGGATGTTTTCAAATCCGTAACTATTACAGGTGATAATGATATTCCTATCAATAAACGTGGAAGTGGTGTTAGGCGACTGATTCTTTTGAGCTTTTTTAGAGCAGAAGCAGACAGAGCAAGAGAAGCTACGGACAACCAAAGTATCATTTATGCAATTGAGGAACCCGAAACATCTCAACATGCACACAATCAGCAGGTACTTATAAATTCGCTGAAAGAAATCGCACAATCACCGGGAGTACAAGTGATTTTAACGACACATAGTGGGTTTGTTGTGAAATCACTAGGATTTGAAAATATACGACTGATATATGATGATGCCCACGGAAAAAATGTTCTGCCCGTAAATGCGCAAAGTCTCCCGTATCCGTCTTTAAATGAAATCAATTATATCGTATTTGATGAAATCACGGAAGAATACCATGATGAGCTATATGGGTATATCGTAGCCGAAGATAAGTTAAGCGATTTTATAAGAGGAAAACCCAAAAGGTCTTACATAAGAGATCAGGTAGACAGGCATACTCACCAACACACTGCTATCCATGAACAAAAAATTTTAACGGAATATATTCGTCATCAAATACATCATCCTGAAAATCGCCTCAACACTCATTACACGCAAGCCGAACTCAAAGAATCTATCGAACTAATGCGAACTTTTATTGCACTAAATATGAACTCGCCAGAAGAACTGTAATCTATTTCTGTAAAGGAGCGTGATGCCATGACCCAACTGAAAACCGACCTTGCCTACCTCCGCAGCGAAAAAGCCAAAGCAGAGCAGAAGCTGCGCTCTTGCCAGCACCGGGAGAAGATCCTTGAACGTAGGATGTCGGAGCTGAACCGGAGAGAGCGGGTGCATCGTCTTTGCACCCGTGCCGGAATGCTGGAAAGCTTTCTGGTCTGTCCGGGAGAACTGACCGACGATCAGGTGATGGAACTGCTGAAAATCTCGTTCCGTCAACCGGAAGTCGTGCTGGCTCTTGCAAAGATGGTGCATGACGTTCACGAACGCAGCAACGTCCAAAACTCTTTAGAATAAAGGGCGCAATTATACACCGTTCCGGTGAAATTGCGGTCTTGCAG
>ENA-OXTU01000350-OXTU01000350.1-human-gut-metagenome-genome-assembly--contig:-NODE-350-length-14663-cov-8.907380_pt1 | contig 14663 bp, 13 predicted proteins | sample MGYA00249344_ERZ652650 | MGnify/ENA primary metagenome ERZ652650 (study PRJEB26925, sample SAMN05826532) | human gut metagenome | biome: ENVO:2100002; feature: ENVO:00000062; material: ENVO:00002003...
TTGCCTCTTGTCTCGTGGGCTCGGAGATGTGTATAAGAGACAGGATTATGTAGATTTCAAGGAAATCATCGAACCGCTTCGTATGCTGTTTAAGGACGAAGTAAGAAAAGCCGGACTGGAGTTAGGAATCCCGGAATATCTGGTTTACCGCCAGCCGTTTCCGGGACCGGGACTTGGTATCCGTATTATCGGAGAAGTAACGGCAGATAAGGTTCGTATCGTTCAGGATGCGGATTACATTTACCGTGAAGAAATCGCTAAGGCAGGAGTAGAAGGTCTTGGACAGTATTTCGCCGCCCTGACGAATATGCGCAGTGTCGGTGTTATGGGCGATGAGCGTACTTATGATTATGCCGTTGCACTCCGTGCCGTATGCACAGCCGATTTCATGACTGCCGACTGCGCCCAGATTCCATGGGACGTTTTAAGCACAGTTGCAAACAGAATTGTCAACGAAGTCAAAGGGGTAAACAGAGTGCTGTACGACTGCACGAGCAAACCGCCGGCTACGATTGAGTTTGAATAAATCGAGTTGCTTAAAAAAGCCAGTGTTTATGCGGGTTTCAGCGATTTCGATTAGTCTTTTGATAACAAATTGATAACAGTCATAGCAAGTGCCATTATTCTTGTTATCCAGTGGTTTATGGGTAACGGAACAATTAACAGGTGGCTTGCAGACTAAAGTTCGGAGCTTGGCTCTGAACAAATTCCATATTATAAACTAAGCCCTTAGCTGTGGTTAATAACCATAGTTAAGGGCTTTTTTGTCGTTGCCAAAGCATCTGTAGGGAGCTGCCAGTGGCAGGTCCTGTAGGTGCTTATTTATCTTTCAAGTGGTCTTTGAATGCTTCCACGAGAGCGTCACTTAATTCCTGTGATGGAACTTTTGCCCAACGCTGTGTGGTGTCGAACTCTGGATAATGGTAACGCCAGTTATCGTATTCTTCTCTGTTGATTTCTTCGGAAGATAGCTTGTCTGCCTGTTCTTTCCAAGCATACAGCATTTTGAGGAGTTCATATGCTTCTCTGCCTTTGTCCTTGTTGACCTTTAAGCATACCTCTCCGTCTGCTTCACTGACAGTAAGACCGTAAATATCTTCAAGGGTAAACAGAGTGTGCATAAGACCGATATAGCTGTCTATGTCAGGAACATCAAGAGCCTGTGGAGAAACATCAAGCACCTGTGCCAATGCATTTGTAAGGTCTGCTTTCGGTTTGCGTGTACCAGTTTCGTACTGTGCCAAACGCACATCAGCACTCTTTTCTGGAAAACCGATTGCTGTACCGAGATACTTTTGTGTCATACCACGCATTAGTCTGAAAAAATGTATTCTTTCGCTGATAGCCATAATGATACGCTCCTTTTATATTTAGTGAAATAAGTATAGCAGAAATGTTTAGTGGAAGTCAAGAAAAACCGAAACAAAAATGTTTAATATTTTCTTTGCAACCACTTGACAATAGCAAATATGTTTAGTAAAATAAATTACGAATTAAACAAATATGCTTAATGCGACAACTGAATGACCGTCCGAAAAGCCAAACCGCCAAGACCTCGTCGGAGCAAGTTCCGTATCGTTCGCTTGTGTGCAAGCACAAAAGCTCATTCGCTGCACTGCTCCTCCTCTTCCCCAAAAGTCTCCGACTTTTCGGGAACCCCTATACGAGCGAGCGCCTGATGTACTGCGGTGCATTGGGACAGCACAGCGCCTGCCGACAAGCAGGAGTGCCTGTTGGAACTTTAACACGGAGAAAGCGGCAAGCAAAAAATTATTTTAAGAAAGGAAGAAAAAGGATATGGAAAACAGATTTATCCGAGCCGAAGATGTGGCTCAGGAACTAAACGTATCAAAACCTTATGCATATAAACTCATCAGACAATTAAATGAGGAATTGAAAGCAAAGGGCTTTATTACGATTGCAGGGCGTGTAAATCGCCAGTATTTTTACGAAAGGCTCTACGGAGCAGGAAAGGGGGAAATGTAAATGCCGGTATTTAAGAATGAAGATAACGGTACTTGGTATGTGATGGCAAGGTATGTGAACTGGAAAGGGGAACGCAAGCAGAAATGCAAGCGTGGCTTTGCTACCAAACGAGAAGCACAGGAATGGGAAAGAATGTTCAAATTGCAGACTTCTTCAGACCTTGATATGAGTTTTGAAGCCTTTACGGAGCTTTATATCAATGATGTGAAGAACCGTTTGAAGGAAAACACGTGGCTTACCAAAGAGCATATCATACGCACAAAGATACTTCCGTATTTCGGGAAACTGAAAATCAGCGAGATTTCCACAAAGGAGATTATTACTTGGCAGAATGAAATGCTTGCCTATCGTGATGAGAAGAAAAAGCCTTATTCACAGACGTATCTGAAAACGCTGCACAATCAGTTGTCCGCCATTTTCAATCACGCTGTCCGCTACTATGAACTGCGTTCCAATCCTGCGGCAAAGGTGGGAAATATGGGACGTGAGGAACACAAGGAAATGCTGTTCTGGACAAAGGAAGAATACAAGAAATTCTCTTTTGAGATGATGGACAAGCCTGTTTCCTTTTATGCGTTTGAAATGCTTTACTGGTGCGGTATCCGAGAGGGCGAGCTGTTAGCTTTGACTCCGGCAGATTTCAACTTTGATAAGGAAACAGTCACAATCAATAAATCCTATCAGCGTTTGAAAGGGCAGGATGTGATTACTTCTCCGAAAACGAAAAAGAGCAACCGCACGATTAAAATGCCGAAGTTTCTGTGTGAGGAAATGAAAGAATATCTCGGTATGCTTTACGGATTGAAGAAGAAAGACCGTATCTTTACGGTGACGAAAAGCTATCTTCATCACGAGATGGACAGAGGGGCAAAGGCGGCAGGCGTGAAGCGTATCCGCATTCACGATCTCCGTCACAGCCACATTTCACTCTTGATTGATATGGGCTTTTCTGCGGTGGCGATTGCTGACCGAGTTGGTCACGAAAGTATTGATATTACTTATCAGTACGCACACCTCTTTCCGTCAAAGCAGATTGAGATGGCAGAAAAATTAGATGATTTAGGGAAAGGAGATTTTGAAAATGTCAGCTAAGAACAGAGATAACAAAAATCGTTGGAGGAATATCACAGTAGGGTTTCGAGTATCGCCCGAAGAAAACGAACTCATTAACAGAGCTGTAGCTCTATCAGGATTGCCAAAACAGGAGTATTGTTACCGCCGTTGCTTAAATCAGGATGTGGTGGTACAGGGCAATCCGAGAGTGTATAAGGCGTTGAAAACGGAATTTGCCACAGTCCTTGCGGAACTGAAAAGGATTGAAGCAGGAAAAGGTGTGGATGATGAACTGCTGAGTGTAATAGAACTGATTTCCATTATTCTCGGCGGTTTGAAAGGAGAGGATGCGAATGGAGAATAAAAAAGAAATGACTATTCCAAATGTATCTGCGGCAACAGATGCGGAACAGTCACTTTCCAAATGTACTGACAATAGTATAGTCAATCAGGATACGGATTTCAAGGGGTACGAGCAATCTTTTGAAGAAATGCAAAGGGAAATACTCAGACAGTTAGACCCTTCCTATCTGAAAACAGTATCAATGACAACGCTGTATGATACGGTGTTTGAGGTTCAGACACCACTTATCGACGGTCTGCTCCAAAGGGGAACTTACCTTTTCGTAGGTTCCCCGAAAGTGGGAAAGAGCTTTATGATGGCACAGCTTGCCTATCATATCAGCACAGGCACACCGCTTTGGGAGTATAAGGTGCGTAAGGCAACGGTGCTTTATTTTGCCCTTGAAGATGATTACCCACGTTTGCAGAAGCGATTGTTTCAGATGTTCGGTGCAAAGGAGACAGGCAATCTGTATTTCGCAACGGAATGTAAAACGGTCAATGGCGGACTGGAAGAACAGATAAGAGGGTTTATGAGGGAACACCCAGACACAGGCTTGATTATCATAGACACCTTAAAGCGTGTGCGTGAAGCAGGCGGAGCAGATTACAGCTACGCAAGTGATTATGATGTTGTGGCAAGGCTGAAAGCGTTGGCAGACAGTTACAAGGTTTCAATGCTTATTGTTCATCATACACGCAAACAAAAATCGGAAGATATATTCGATATGATTTCAGGCACGAATGGTCTGATGGGTGCGGCAGACGGTGCATTTGTTCTCAGTAAGGACAAGCGTACTTCCAACAATGCCACACTTGATGTTGCTGGCAGAGACCAGCAGGATATGAAAATCCATCTTGTAAGGGACAGCGAGCGATTGGTGTGGAACTTTGCAAAATCGGAAACGGAGATGTGGAAAGAACCGCCCGAACCTCTGCTTGAGAAGATAGCGGATACGCTCTTTTCGGAAAGTGACAGATGGGAAGGAACTGCTTCGGAACTTTGCGAAAGGCTTGCGGTGGATATAAAGCCGAATGTACTTTCTTTAAGGCTCAGTATCAACGCAAGCAGGCTGTTTCGTGATTACGGTATCCGTTATCAGAACAGCCGCACACACGACGGAAGAAAGGTTTCACTTTGGAAAGAAACCGAGCAGACGGCGTGACAAACGGTGTCAAAGGTGTCAATGTTTTTGAGAGCAGCACGCTGTGAAAAACATTGTCACCATCGTCACACTTTGACACCGGATAAAGTTTAGGGGAGTGTGCAGAGAGTGCCTTTTCAAAGGCGGCTCTTTGGTCTCGCCTGCTGGCTCGGTCGGTTCGCAGGCGTGTGTGCCACCGGCACACGCTCACCCCTCGGAGAGCCTTCGGAGAACGCAAAACCTGTTTACAGGTCGCATTTTTGATGGGTGTACCCGTCAAAAGTGCTTTTGCGTTACTTTTGACAAAAGTAACAAAACCTGAGAATGTTGAAATTTACAGATGGGAGATGAAAAAATGCAGAGAACGATAAGTGCAATGGTCGGTAAAGGCTCGGTCAATCACAATAGCCGAAAGTTCCGAGCAGAAAATGTAGACGGAACTCGTACTCATCTCAATATCGACTACTGCAATGAAAATATAAAGACAGTTTATCACGAATTGTTTGATGAAGCATTGGAAAGATACAATGCCAAGCAGATAAGGTCAGACCGAAAGATAAAAGATTATTATGAAAAAATCCGAAGTTCCAAGCAGGAAAAACCGTTCCACGAAATCATTTTACAGGTGGGCGGTAAGGGAAATATGAACGCCGATACGGAAAACGGAGAACTGGCAAAGCAGATTTTAGATGAATACTATCAGGGTTTTCAGGAGCGAAATCCACAGCTTCGGGTGTTCTCGGCTCATCTGCATATGGATGAAGCTACACCACATCTGCACATAGATTTTGTACCTTTTACCACAGGCAGCAAGCGTGGACTTGATACAAGAGTGTCACTAAAGCAGGCTCTTGCAACGCAAGGTTTTAAGGGCGGCAGTCGTGGCGATACGGAGTGGTCGCAATGGATACAGTCCGAAAAAGAACAGCTTGCGGCGGTGATGGAACGTTATGGGATTGAGTGGGAACATTTAGGCACACACGAAAAACATCTTTCTGTTTTGGATTATAAAAAGCAGGAAAGAGAAAAAGAAGTGGCGGCATTAGGTGCGAAAATCGAGCAGAAACAGATTGAATTTGATGTGTTGTCGGAACGAGTATTGAACTATGATAAGGCAAAAGACGAGCTGTCAAATCTTGAAATAGAGCTTGATACTGCACCGAAATATCAGTTGCCAGAACCAGAGAAATTTATGACTGCAAAGGCATATAAAACCAAAATGGCAGAGCCGGTTGTAAGGAAATTGAAGCAACTTGTCAAAACGGTGCTTGCCCGCTGCTTTGAGGGGTGGGACAACTATCATAGGCTGAATACAGCGAATGCACAGTTATACCGCACCAATCAGCGTTTGGAGAAAGTCAATGAAAGATTGACCGAAGAAAACAAAATCCTAAAAGCAGAAAATAAAGATTACAGCCTGCTCCGTAAGGTTTTTGGTCGCAAACAGATAGATGATTTGTTGGAGCAGGCAAGAACAGTTAAAGGTCGCAAGCGTGATAATACACGATCACGATAGACAAAAATCACAGGAGGAAAAGGAAAATGACAAAGACAATTTTTGAAGAAATGGGCGGAACTTATAGACAGGTGGGTGATTATTTATTGCCGAACATCACAGTACCAGCCGAAGAAGAAATAGAGCCGATTGGTTTATGGGGGAAACGACATGCAAGGCATTTAAAGGAACACTATAAAGTGTTATATATGAACCTGCTGACAAGCGGAAAGCTGCATAGTTATCTTGCAGAAGTCGATAAGCAAGCAGAGGATATGTTTCTTCGACTGGTAAAGGAATATGCCGACAGACAAGATGTGACGGAACAATTAAAGAAAGATAATCCCTACGAATGGATTGGAAGAATGAATAATATTCAGGCTTGTGTGAGGGAAGTTGTAGGAACGGAGTTGATTTACACATAAGCGTTTTACGGTATGGTGCTCCTGCGTTTGCTGGAGTGCTGTGGTTGTGGTTGTAAAGAGGTTGTGAAAGATTGAATTTCGTAATGGTTGGATGTATAATTAGGAAGTGAAAATTTTAATTTGCACTTCCATAAGGTGAAATGTATTGACACAAAAAATACAGTATGATAGTATTGCCATTAGAAGAAAGAAAGGCACATTTTGTGTAAGGTGAGGAAATGATTAATAGATAATTTGATTTAAGTAAGACACATATAGTTATTGAGCCTGTAGAGAATAGGTTTGTTTTGTGTACGCTTAAGTTGGATTATCGCAAGAGGCATTTCCTTTGTTTTCCTTTTGGAAAAGAAATAAGGGTCTATTTAGCGAGTCTATTTTTGCGTATGCAAAAAAGACTCGTTTTTGTGTGTTCAAAATAATAATTGGCTCAGACTTCGAAAAGGAGAAACTTTAATGTTGCAGATAAAAAAATTAAATTTAACACATAAAAAAGACCTGAGAATAATTCTTAATGATTTCAACCTTGTGCTAAATGATGGAGATAAGGCAGTTATTATCGGAGAAGAGGGAAATGGGAAATCGACATTAATGAAGTGGATATACAATCCGTCGCTTGTAGAAAACTATATAGAAGCAGATGGGGAAAGGATAATGGGACACGAACGTCTTGGTTATCTTCCGCAGGAGATGCTCGATGAAGATAAGGAAAAAACAATATACGAATATTTTTCTGAAGAGGAAATATTCTGGGAGAAAACGCCTAAAGAATTGTCTGTTATTGCGGGAAAATTTGGAATGAAAAATGATTTTTTCTACAGTAACCAGACAATGGGTAGTCTTTCAGGAGGCGAAAAAGTCAAGACACAACTTATGAGGCTTTTCATTCGCGATGTTTCTGTGCTGTTGTTGGACGAACCTTCCAATGACATCGACATTGCGACGCTTACATTACTGGAAAAAATCATAAATGACTGGAAGCACATTGTGCTTTTTATTTCACACGATGAAACGCTGATAGAGCGTACTGCCAACATGGTGATACATATCGAGCAGATTATACGAAAAACAAAGGCGAGATATACCGTGGCAAAGCTTCCCTATAGACGCTATGTGGAAGAACGGCTTCATAAATTTGAAATCCAAAAACAGCGGGCACTGAGTGACCGTAGGGAGAAAAAGATTCGCGATGAAAAATATCAAAGAGTTATGCAGAGTGTACAAGGTGCATTAAGAAGTTGTACCAGACAAGCACCGTCTGTTGCCAAAAACTTAAAGGACAAAATGCATACGGTTAAGGCAATGGAACGAAGATTTGAAAAAGAAGATGAAAATATGACTCAGATGCCGGAACAGGAAGAAGCAATCTTTGTCAAATTAGGGGATGAAAACTCACACATTCCCGCAGGAAAAACGGTCATAGAATATGAACTTTCAAAGCTTGTGACTCCGGATGGCAAAAGAATTTTAGCAGAAGGAATTCATTTAAAAATAAAAGGTTCAGAAAAAATCTGTATGATAGGAGCCAACGGGGCAGGAAAAACGACTCTTCTAAAAAAGATAGCGGAAGAACTCCTAAATCGGAATGACATTAAAGCAGAATATATGCCTCAAACTTATGAAGACCTGCTGGATTTGGATGTTACACCGGTTGATTACCTTGATAAAACAGGAGATAAAGAAGAGCGTACAAGAATTAGAACATACCTTGGTTCACTTAAATACACACCAGATGAAATGGAGCATCCGATTCGGGAGTTATCAGGCGGACAAAAGGCGAAAGTGCTTCTCTTGAGGATGAGCTTAAGTGGTGCAAATGTTCTTATTCTGGATGAACCGACAAGAAATTTTTCACCATTGTCCGGTCCGGTAATAAGAAAAATGCTCCGAGAATTTCCGGGGGCTGTCATTAGCATTTCTCACGATAGAAAGTATATTGAAGAGGTGTGCGATAAAATATATCAGCTAAATCCTAATGGATTACAGCTAATTGGTGATTGATAACAAAAAGGATGAAAGACTGACAAATTTCAGGCTTTTAGTGAGTTGGAAAGCATACAAAGATTTGAATTTGGAGGATAGATTATGGTACGTACAGAAGATGCATGTGAAATTATAAAATATGCTTTGCAAAACGAAATTAAAGTATATTTAGATGGCGGATGGGGTGTTGATGCACTTCTTAAAAGAGAATCAAGAATACACAATGATATTGATTTGTTTGTTGAACTGAAACATTATCATGATTATATTTATGTGATTAAGCAGCATGGATTTGAGGAAGTAAATACTGATTATACAACGGATGGTCATACTGTCTGGAAAGATGATAAACAAAGAATCATTGATTTACATTGTTTTGAATTTACAGATGACGGAATTGTTTATGAGGGAGATATATTTCCATCAAAAACTTTTTCCGGTATTGGAAAAGTTGGAGATATAACTGTTTCTTGTATTGAACCATTGAGTCAGGTAATGCTTCATTTGGGATATGAACACGATAAAAATGATGTGCATGATGTGATGCTGTTGTGTGAAACATTTCAAATAGCAATACCAGATGAATATAAGGAAAAGTAAAATTTCAGTTTTGTGTTGAATCTCTAAGCAAAATAGCTTATAATTTGACATGCTACATATAGTTATTATCCACAGTTATCGAGTAGGTGTTATCAATGCCGATAACAAAATGATAACATTAGCTCGTATAGGCAGGATAATATGGATATATCAAATAATCAAAAGAACGAGAAACATTACAGAGAATAATTCCTAAACAAAAAGCGTTAGTCTTTGTAGAGTTTGAGTAGTTCCCCTTGGTTTAGATGTGCCGAAAAACCCAGTATTTATGCGGGTTTCGGGACTTGGTACTTTTCGGGCAACCGATTTTGCAACAGATGAAATAGTCCCCCTTGGCTTGCAACTAAACCTAAAAATCGCATAATTTTTAAGGCTTTTGCCCTGTTTTGGGCAGAAGCCTTTTTGCATATTTGATAAAATTTTCTCTTTAATATATCATCAAATCAGATAAAACAGCGAGGTGGATAGTATGAAAACAGAAAAAAACCATATATATTTAAGTACAAAAGAAAGAAACGAAATTGTTGCTTTCCTTATAAATCTAAAAAAACAAATTGATTGAACAAGGCAGATACACCGACGCCGTCGATGATGTTCTCTGCAAAGTGCTTTCTACCAAGAAAAGAAATCTCAAAATCAAATAATCTTGCCACGACATAAGACCGCCTACACGATGTAAGCGGTCTTATGTTTTAGTTCGATAAACTGGAATTTCTATTTGTGTTGCCATGTCATTACATAATCTTTTTCTCCGGTAGCCTCATCTAAGCCACTATGCCGAATCTCAAATCCTTCTCTCTTATAAAAAGATATTGCCCGTGCGTTCTTTTGGTATACGTTCAAGTGCAACTTATTCCTTTTATCCTTTGCATAATTCAGCAGAATTTTACCTATACCCTGCGATTGCATTTCACCAGAAACAAAAATGCCCTCAACATATTCATTATTTAACCCTATAAAACCCTGTATTTCTGTATCATACTCATACACATAAACCTCTGCTAGTAACAGCGCTTCTTTTACTGATTTGAAATTGCTTTTCCAGTATTCGGCGGGGATAAAATTATGTGCCTTTATATTTGTATCCAACCATATATCTGCAACTTTATTTATATCATCCCTTTTAAATTCTCTAATCATAACGGTGACTCTCCATAAACTTGAATTTAAATTATAACGGTCTTTGCAAATACACCATATCTACCAACTGTATTCCACTCTCATAGATTGGGCGGTCATAATTATCTATAAAGAAATTTGATATGATATGCGAACGGACAAAACCACACTTTTCATAAAATGGTATTGTCAGTGGGCTATCGCCCGTTCCCACTTGCAGAATGGCATATTGCTCTCTGTAATTATTAACAATAAACTCAATTAAGGCTCTTGCATAACCTTTCCCTTGATATTCTGGAACCGTCGCAATGTTCTTGATTTCAAGTATGTCATTTTCTTTATCGGTTATGACACACTCACACTTGACCCCATTATCATCAAGTACATACATCTTGCCGTTATCAAGATAACGGTCAACCATATCTTCCTGCTCATCTGCTAATAGGAGCAAATCAAGATATTGTTTTTTATTTTCTTTAACTTCAATAATTTTCATCAATCGCACCTACAAATTCTGATTTATCAATCTTTAATATCACATATTATACATCATAAGTATGAAAATTTCTACCCGCCATCTGTTGACCTCAAATTTAAAACAGGCGGCTTTTTTTATTTTCAAAAAAGTTGAAAAATTTTTGCTCAGAGGGGGCGCAAAATGCCTCTCCCAGTTCAAACAAGTGAGTGGGAGTGATTCCAAGCTGATTCGTTACTGAACGCAAAATCGCAATCAATATGATGAAGCCCCCCGAAAGTGCGAAACTTCCGGGGGCTTCATCATGCTTTCCGCCTTCTAGGCTCGAGCCAGATAACGCCTCTCAAGGTGTCGGACGCCTCGTCGCCTGCTTACCTCTTTACGTACGGTGTCAGGTTTCCATTGGTTCCGTGTTTTTCGTAGGCATTATGACGTTTGCGAGCGCCACTACCTTTGCCATGTTGGGGCCGGACAAGGCCAAGCCGTGTCAGGAAAGCTAAGAACCATCGTGGCTTGACATAGCGGCATCCGCAGAATGATTACGATCCTGTGCAAACGTAGAATGTCCTTCCTCCGTTTTTGCGGAGGAAGGACATTTTCATACCGTTTTCAATATTATTTGCGGATTATCCTAGACAATCATTGCTAGGCCAGCATGCTGGTCCACATGTTTGCGAAATCGGGAAGCGTTTTCGCGGTGGTGGCGATGTTCTTGACTTGGATGCCGTTGATGCTCAGACCAAGCATTGCGGCGAACGTCGCCATGCGATGGTCCGCGTAGGTTTCCATTTTGGCGGGCTTGAGATTCGTTGCCGGCACTGGCACGATCTCCAGCCCGTCGGGAAGCTCACGGGCTTCTCCCCCGACTCTGGTGATTTCGTTGACCAATGCTTCCAGACGGTTCGTCTCGTGGCCGCGCAAGTGGCCGATGCCCAGCATGCGCGTAGGCTTGTCGGCGAAGACCAAGATTGCGGCCAGCGATGGCGCAATCTCGCCGGCCGCAGTCAGGTCGAAATCACCCAAGCCGTTGATATGGCTGCTGCCGGTCACTTCGCAGTACCGGACGCCGTCGATCACGGGGAAGCTGATTTCAGCGCCCATATGTTCCAAGTATCCGGGAAGCAGGCCGCCCGGCTGGGTGGTGGATTCCGGCCAGTGAGGCACGCGAACGGTTCCGCCGGCGATGAGCGCTGCGCCAAGGAACGGGGCGGCATTCGACAGGTCAGGTTCTACCGTCACCGTTTCGGGCAACTGCACGGCTCCCGGCTGCACGGTCCACACGCGGGCGTGTTCGTCGGCGTTGGCGCGCACGCCGGAACCTTGCAGATCGGCCACGGTCATGCGAATATGCGGTAAACTCGGTGTCTTCTCCCCCGTGTGATGCAGTTCCAAACCGCCTGGCACTCGAGAGCCGACGAGCAATAGTCCCGAAATAAACTGCGAGGATCCCGAAGAATCAATGCTGACTACGCTCGGCTCGGCGCACTGGCTCACCGTTTGAGGTGGAATGATTGTAAATGGCAGGCGCCCTTCCTCGCCGTGGTATTCGATGCATGCCCCCAACTGTTCAAGACCGTCCAACACCGGCTTCATCGGACGCGCGTACGCCTGCTCGTCACCGTCGAAATCCACAGGACCGTCCGCGAACATGGCAAGACCGGGCACAAAGCGCATCACTGTTCCCGCAAGACCGCAGAACACCTTCGTACCACCGTGGAACCGGCCGTCGGACGGCGGCACCACCGTAACCGTGGTGTCGACCTGCTCATCGATTTCGCAGCGCACTCCCAACGAACGCAGCGCGTCCATCATCAGCTCGGTATCGCGCGAGCGCAACAGACCGACCAATCGCACAGGACGATGCCCGAGAGCCGCAAGAATGAGATAACGGTTCGACAGGGATTTGCTGCCCGGCACCACAACGGTGGCGTCAAGCGATTTGCTGGCAAACGGCGCCGGCCAAAGATTCTCTTGAGATGCGTTCATAGGGCTTATCGTATCCAAAACCCGAGGAAAACAACGCTTCAATCTCGCCATACAGCACCCGTATCTTGCTCGAACTCGACAATCAAATGCCATCCATACCATTTCCGTTTGAAAACCCAGGCGGACAGAACTATGCGAATATCACAAAATGCCACGAGGAATTCCCGCGATCGTCGTGTTTGTACCGGAAACCGGAGAAAGGATTTTTCAAACCGTCTGAAACACCTTTGTTTCCAACGGTTTTGGTCGGGCTGACAGGATTTGAACCTGCGACATTCTGCTCCCAAAGCAGACGCGCTACCAAACTGCGCTACAGCCCGTTCACGTTCACACCCCGCGAATCCGCCTCACGGAATCGCATCAAGTGAACACGAGTTTCTATTATAGCGTATGGTTGGACAACGACAGGCTTACAATAGCATTTCGGAAGGGAGAACGGCATGGGACGTCACCAGCAGGCCGAATCGTCAGGCATCATCTCCTTTGTGACATGCGCCGTTATCGCCTGGTTCGTCATGAACGCATACATGCAGTTCGCCCCGGCCATCTGGCGTGTCACGCAGCGTCTGTTCACCGTCTGCGCGGGAATCGTGGCAGGATGCGGAGTCGTTTCATTCAGTTTGGGTTACGCACGAAAATCACGTTCGCTGACACTCAAACATGGTTGGGCTATTCCGGTCCGTCGTATTTTCGAGATCCTCGCGCTTTCCATGGTGTATGCTTCGACCATTTTCGTCACATCGTTCATGATGTTGTCCATCGTCAACAACATGATGGGCATCCGCACGCTGAAAGGCTATCTGCCGATCCTATGCGCGGCCATCGCAGGCGTTGTAGGCTATATCACTTTCGTGCAGGCGGAACTTATGAATGCCAAGACGATCGCTTCCCTACTGCCGTTTTTCGTGGTGTCTGGCGTGAGTATCGCAGGATTGACGTCCGACGATCCGTACTGGTACAACAATAATTTCTCTCAATTGGGCGACCGTACGACGTTCGCCGCGCGTATGTTCAATTCGACGCTGACGCTCGCGGGCATCTGCATTGTGATCATCAGCTATTTCGCCGTTTCCGAGCTCATCACCACGTATCGTCTGCAATTGCAGTATCTGGATTCCAATGCCATCAATGAGACGCCGAAGCATTTTCGTACGAGGATTCTGCTGCTGTCAATCATGTTGACGTTGGCCGGCATCGCTTTCGTAGGTATCGGCATGTTCCGTTACACGCCGCATCCGATTTTGCACAACGTGTTCGCCCGCGGCCTACCATGTTTGATGAGCGTGCTGATGATTGCCCTGCCTTGGCTTGCCCCGCAACTCTCAAAGGTCGTATACGTGGTTTCCGATCTTGCGATTGCGATTGGGGCTTATGCCGGATTCCAATGGCTGAGCGGGCATAACACGCTGACGAATGTGGAGGCGTTGGCCGGCATGATGTTCCTTGGCTGGTTCATCATTTTCTCGCGTCAAATCGCCGCCATCGAAGCGGATCGCGTGCAGACGCAGCTGATACTGGCGCAATCTGAGAGACCACGCTCCGTCGAGGATCTTGCGGAAGTCAGCGAAACTGTTCCCGACACAGTTTCGAGGCTCGCCGCACAAGTCTGATGCAAGGCTGACCGGCAACCGCCGGATTTCAACATATACATACCAGTGGGGTGGAGCCATCGCATTGGCGACGACTCCACCCCACTGGATTCTGACGGCATAACGCGAGTGCGCCGTCAGAAGTTGTAGTGCTTGTTGGACGGCTTCTTGTCGCTCATCAACAGCAGGAAGCTTCTTGATTGCGCAGTAATCGCAAAACCGGCCTCATAATTGAGTTCTGGCCCCTTTGGATTATGCGTGTCGACAATTAAGCGCCATTTCTTGCCATATTGCTCATCGGGCAGGGTGAACATGATCGGCTCGTAATGCGCGTTGAAAATCAGAATGAAATCATTGTCGACCATCTGATTGCCGTACCAGTCGGTTTCCGGAATATCGGAACCGTTCAGATAGATCATCACCTGTCTCTTATACACATCTCCGAGCCCACGAGACAAGAGGCAATCT
>ENA-OXTU01000353-OXTU01000353.1-human-gut-metagenome-genome-assembly--contig:-NODE-353-length-14523-cov-6.807161_pt1 | contig 14523 bp, 12 predicted proteins | sample MGYA00249344_ERZ652650 | MGnify/ENA primary metagenome ERZ652650 (study PRJEB26925, sample SAMN05826532) | human gut metagenome | biome: ENVO:2100002; feature: ENVO:00000062; material: ENVO:00002003...
GAGATTGCCTCTTGTCTCGTGGGCTCGGAGATGTGTATAAGAGACAGGTTCCGGCGTTACAGGAGCTGCCGGAGTTACCGGAGCCGACGGGGTGCTGATGGTTGGCTGGAACACAGGCGGAACCACGGGAGCATACGTCGGCGCAGCGGTTTGAGTGGCCGGAATGCTCACCGGGGACGTTGCAGGCGTGGTGAAAATCTCACGTTCCGCCTTATTCAAAGCGTCGAAGGAGTCAGTGCTGTTTTGAACCTGAGCGGGCTGCGCAATAGGTTCTGCGGAAACGGCTGGAACGGCGAATAACGGCGAGACCACCTGCGTCTCTTGGGATGCCAGACTGGTTGCGGACGGATTGGCTGCGGTCATCGTGCTTTCGGAGGGCTCGCCCACGAAGTCGGCCACACGAGCATAGGATTCGAGTCTGGTCAGCAGCTGCACGCATTCGTTCAGGTAATAATCCACCTGACGCTCGTCATAGCCACGCTTGCCCTTGCGCTGGGTGAAGATCACATTCGCCACGGTCTGGGAGTTCAGATCGACAAGTTTCTTGGCATCGTCTTCCGACACTTCCTCAACGCCGAGCTCGCCAGCGGCCTTCGTCAGGCACTGATCGACGATGCGATCCACTTGCTTGCGGTCATAGCTCGGTTCCTTGCCTTCTCCTGGCTTGAAACGTTCGCCGTGCTCACGTTTGGAATGGGCGTCAAGCTGGCGGAACAGACTTTCGGTCTGCGCTTTCCACGCCACACGACCATGCTGCGAAATCTCCCATGTGGTCTGCTTGTCCACCACGGCGCGCTCCAAACGAGCAAGGGCCGCGTCCACTTGGGCGATCACATAGCCGCCTTTGACCAAATCGAAAGAAACATTCTGAATATCATGCTGGGTGAGTTGCGCTCCCTCACCTTCGTACAGCATGTGCGCACGCTCAAGAAAAGCGTCCACCTGTTCGGAATCGTACCCCCACTTGCGCTTCGAAGTACGAGCGATCCCCGATGCGTTCCTCTCGGATTCAGGTTCCTGCGCCATTGGCTATCGACCTCCTACTGCACTACTCAACGCAACCACTTTACGTGATTGATTCGACGCGTGCCGCTTTCATGTGGAAAATTCAGCGAATTGACACTCAAAATCGCACCGTTTTTCACGCATTTGCCATAGAAGAAATCCCCTATCCGGCAACGCGACACACGTTGAGACTGTCGCCGGCAACGAATACTGTACAGTAGAGCTTTGCGGGCGATTAGCTCAGTTGGTTAGAGCGCCACCTTTACACGGTGGATGTCGGGGGTTCGAGTCCCTCATCGCCCACAATCATTGTTTTTTGTTGAAATAAAGCCTTTTCCGAGATTCCCCCAATCTTCGGCCTCCCTTCGAAATAGCGTTTTTCGCCAAAATGTCAATGCCAATTGTCAATGCCGGCGGCACACCCGACTAGTCATCCAGCTTCATGACGGCTGCAATATCTGCGTCCGTTCCGAGGTAGTGAACATACCTTTGGGTCACGGCCAGACTCGAGTGGCCCAGCCATTCCTTCACCACCAGAACATCAACACCATGCCTGAGCCATTCCGTGGCCGCGGTATGCCGAAGATCATGCAGACGCCGTCCTTGCGACAGCTCCTTCCAATGAACCGCGCGTTTGAGGTTGCCTTTGTTCAGTTGCGCTCCTCTGCGCGTGGTGAACACCAGATCGTCGGGATCCTTGCCTTTGATGTGCTCCAGCACGATCGGTCTGACCCTTTTCGCGACCGGCACATGACGCACTTTCCCGGATTTCGGGCATTTGACCTGCATACCCTCCGTCTGGGATGCCCTGACCGTGAACCGCATCACCGGTTTCAGCTGCACATCCTTCACTTTGAGCACGCGGATCTCGCCCCATCTCAGCCCCGTGTAGCCCAGCACCAGAATCACGTCGGCCATGAGCGGATCGTATTGTTGCGCGATCCTCCCCGCGAACGCCTCGAGTTGGGGCCACGTGAACGGGTTCATCCTCATTTCAACCGTATCGGCCCGTGGCAGGCGGGTACCCTTCATGGGCGATTTCGCCAGATACCCGTTATCCACGCACCACGTGAAGAACGACATGAACGCCGTACGGATACGCTGCTTGGAACCGGCCGACAGATCAATCGCGTTCAGAACACGCTGCATGTCATACGCGGTGACATCACACAATCGCTTGCTCTTAAGCCATTGAGGAACATGAACACGCATCACCGACCCGTAGTATTTCACCGTCGATTCCGCGATCTGCCCGGGCAGAATCTCTTCCCAAGCGTTCAGCACGTCCCTGACAAAAGCCTTGGTCGAGACAGGATCGACACCCGATTTGATTTCGGATTCCTTTTCTCGCCCCCATGCAACAGCATCCTTACGCCGATCGAAGGTTTTCGATGCGACGTAAGTGTTCTTGCCTTTGAACACCTGCGCCTGATAGGACTTCCCGCCGCCCTTGCCCACTCTTGTTCTGATATGCACGGTCACAGGAAGCCACCATTCCGCACGGGAGTGCCGCCCTGATCGATAAACTGTATCACATCACGCATGGCATATCGTGGAGTTCGCTTGGATCCCACATACGTGACACGCAAACCGCCCTCATCAGGCATGCATCTCATCGCTCACAAATGCGATTGCGACACCGAAAGAACCCTGGCCGCCTCGGAGGTCGAGAGCAGACGGTAGTCATCGGGAAAATCCTTTTTCCCATCACTTCTTGCCATCGGACGCCCCGCAATCCACCGCCATGGCGAACATTCCGCCATCAACGGCCTGACGAATCGTCCTGTCAATGGCATCGAAGCAATCACCCACACATGCATCGATCTCGTCATGGTCAAGTTCGTCCTCGGAGAAGCATTCCGCCATGCCGCTCGGGAGTATGTACACATACCTATCGTGGAGCTCATCTGCTATAAGCGTCCACCCCGCCCAAGCCAAAGAAGCGATGCTCGCCTTTTCGGACGGTTCGCGAAGATCCAACCGCTCACCGCAGAAGCGCAGAACGTAACCAAGCGAAAGCCTTTCGCCATCCACATAGAGTTTCAAACCCTCCATGTCCATTCCCTTCAATTGTTGTTTGTTGTCTTGTTAGATTTATGGGATTCATCCCACGCTTGTATGTCATCATCGGAGACGAACGGAGCCCTGAACCGGACGAACCCCGATTGTGCAAGCGACAGGCCGTACCCCACGCCGGCGGTACGGTATCCGTTGGAAACGGACGCGGGAGGGATCTCATGCGGCAACGCGCCGTTCTCCACCGCGCCGGAGCCGAGGATCACATCGGTCTCGACCCTGCTGCCGACACGCAACGCAATACGGGTGACGAAGTGGTCACGGTACGGGCCGATCGCCTCGCGCTGCCCCTGCTGCGCTGCCGCCAGAACCACGATGCCAGCGGAACGCCCTTGGGAAAGCAATGCGCTCAACGCCGCCTTCACCTCGCGCTTCCACTTCAGATCGGCCGAGACCTCGAACGAATTGAACTCATCGATGACCAGCACGATCCACGGCAACTCACGGGACGGCTTGAACGATCGCATGCCGAGACATTGACGTTCGCGCATCACCCGCACCAGATCGTTCAACACGTCCAGCTGTTCCTCAGGATCGAAAGCGACGCGTTCGAACCCGTAGCGCACGCCGGCGAGTTCGGCACGTTTCGGATCGATGCCGTAGAAACGCACCCAACCCGCCTGACCGGATCCCACCAGCATCCGCTCGACGCCCATGACAAACGCCCAGATGACCGACCCCTTGCCCGATCCGGTCTGACCGACCACCAGCAGATGAGAGAACACGGCGTAGAACACCGCGCCCGTGTCGGTCAGACCGAGAGGGACCAAGGTGCCGCGTTCAGCGCTCATGGCGGTACAGCTCGTCGATGGAATACTTGGCGGGAATGGGATCGGTCATGTAGACGATCACATGCCCATGGTCACCGATTCCGACCGGCTCAATGGTCACGGCAGCGGCATGCAACGCCTGGGCCATCTCCTCGGTCTTATCGAGATAATCGGCAAGTTTCTTGCCCCAAGCGGGATACAGGTCAAACTCGAAACGTCCATCTGCAAGCCGCAGCATGCGCATCTTCGGACGATGCTTGTCCTTGTAGGTCTTGCCCTGTATTTGGATGAAGTCATCGCTGGTGGTGGTCAGCCCCGCAGCATCGTAAAAATGCCACAGGGGAATCCGGTACCACTGTCCCGTATAAAGAACGTACAGAACACCGGACATCACGAGCGCACCGGAGATAAAGCCCAAAAAGAACATGGCCCCTACTTCTGCTCGGCTTGCCTATCGGGAACGATGCTTTCCACGGTCACACTCAAGCGGGTCTCAAACTCGCTTCGAGGCGAGATGGAAACGATAGCCTGCTGGTTGGTCAGCCCCTTGAACACCTCACCGAACGAGGGAACGATCTCCGAAGTGGTGTACAGATAGCCATCACCCAAGCAACTGACGCCATCAGTGGACACAAGCGCGGAATAACGCATCATCGGCCTGCCGTTCAGCTCACGAACCTTCTCGGAACGCTTGCCATCCACATACTCGTAGACCATAGAGCCCTCACCATGAGGAATAAGCCTTATAGCCTGCCCCGGAACCTTCAAATCAATCTTGCTAGCCATATCGGCCTCCTTATTTTGCTTCGCGACTGCATTTTCTCCAGTCGTGAGGTCAATACTAATTCATAGAGTCATTTTTGTCTACAGAACTTATTTGTCTGCGTTTTGTATATATAGTGAGTCATCTGACTCTATATTGATAGATAAAACACAGGACATATAAAAAATCGAATTTAAGGCAAATAGACACTCTAAGATATACTGTTTTCCTAAATCGAGATGGGAAAAGCATGGGCAAATATTTCAACACAGCAGAAAGTCGCGCCACAGTCACAAAGAATTACAACCGGGTACGCGCAATGTTCGACCTGAACAACAAACAGGTCACAGAATTGCTACAGCCAATAGGAAATTTCCAGTACACAAGATTTCGTCGACTCGCCACCGGAGACAGGGACATTACGCCCGAAGAACTTAACGCATTCTACGAAGCGCTGGGCATCCCACCTGTCACGTTTATCTACCCGTGGACGGTACCTTCAAAAACAGGCGCCAATAACGTTTTTGACTTTGCTGTAGCCGCAAAAGCCCACAATCAGGAATGGCTACCGTACCAGTTAACCGAACCTAACCCGATTTTCACGTATTTCGGCGAAAGCGTATACCCTTACGTTTTCACAAACATCGGCAGTTGGCTTTCCGGACAAATGATCAGCAAAATCGCAACAAACCGCTTCAGCCTGTATCGTCTATCCTCTTCCGACAATGTAAGAGAAGATTTCCTGCAGCTCTACTCAAGCGCATTAAAAAACTATGTCGAAACGTCCTTTCCCAATGACGGATATCTCCACGCAATAAAAGAGCTCACCGACGAATACGATCCCAATGGTGATTATCCGCACATGAGCGATACACAATGCACAGCATTCCTAACCATCTTCGGAAATGCGCTACTCGCATACGCCCATAAGTGCGCATATCTGAATTTCCTGTCACAAGTAACAGCAGACAGTGGAACGAATATCGTAAGCCAGCAGATGAAAGGGAGTTATCGTAAAAGAGCAACTGCGCCATTGAGAAGAGATATGTCGGAAACAATTTCTCTCCTACGCAGCTACGCCGATTCCGACTCCCATACCATCCAATATGAGATATCCACATCAGTAGATGGCAGCAGCAATCCTAAAGATACATTCTCAATATCTTTGATTCAAAAAGAGGACAGAACTGAATTGGCGAACATCGGTATCGATTTCCGGTACTTGGACTGGTTCGATTTTGTCATTCCGACTTCCGTTCAGCCACTTCTGGACCGCTCCACATCCAAAACGGATTCAGGAAACATTGTTTATAGCTCTGGAAATATACTTGAGCTGCTTGAATCAAGCAAGTACAGCGACATGTGCTTTAAAGAACTATACCCAGTTTTTAACGAATTCTAACAATCACAAGTCAAAGCGCAGACTGATGGCAAGGCGGACCGATGATGCCCTATCCGCGCCCATCAGTCTGCTTCGTCTGCTTTTTGATCCGATTCATTCAATGGGCAAAACTTTACCCCACCGATATTTTTCGCTTCGGAATCATCGACCTTGCACCTAAAAAGATAGTTATTACCCTGAGCTGGAGGAAGAAGAACGCACTCACCGTTACTTGCCCCTTTCACCGGTTGGATGGCTCCCACACGACACCACCATTTCTCAAGCCCAAGGTAAACATCATCGCGCTCCCCCACACAGACCTTTATCTTACAAACCCCTTGTACATAGGCGGGCAGCTGAATTTCTCCATCAAAGTCTTTGGTAAAGGGAATGTTCCTCCAACATTGACGGATTGTCTCTCCCCTCAAAAGGTCTGCAGCTACAATCCATTGCTCTGCGTTTCTTTTTATCGTCTCGAAATCGGGACATTTAAACTCATAATCCCCTTTTTCATGTATGGCATAAAGAGCTTTGAGCGGAATCTCCAACCCTTGTAACTCAGCAGATTGGAATGGCAAATCTTCCGATTTGAAAGGGCACTCTTGCACGGTATCGCCATTAACCATTCGCAATTCAAACATCTCTGTTCTCTTCAACGCCTCCAAGAAGGCAACCGCCTTCAAAGCCTCTCGGACAGCGGATCCCGGCAATTCAGACAAACAAAAACTGAACTGTAGCTCAGCATCCCCTGAATCTTTGGACACTTTTAACTCCAGCCGAATTACACCTGTACGATCTTGACCTTGCCACTTAGCACCAGCATTCCCATATGTCCGATGCAGTTGTTCCAGTAATACGCTTTTTCCATCTGAAACAATCACGAGCGGTAACGGAGTCCCTTCAGCTGAATCTTTAATCGACATCTTCAGAACGGAACTATCTTCGAACCCTTTCAGCAAGAAGGCATCGCTCTTGAAGTTTTTCATCGTTACATCTTTAAACGGGGTCCCATACTTTACATATTCAATGAGCTGCTGATTCTCCTCCTCGTTTGCAGCACTTATTAATCCTTTAAATTTTAGTGGCGCAATTTCCGATGCCGCAGCATATTTTTCTATCGCCTCAAAAACAACCGTATTACCATCAGAGCAAGTTCCCCAAGCCGCATACATCAAACCTGGGCGATTCATGATTTTCGCACCCTGTTTATCATATTTGCTTATCAGATGAACCGTATACGCATAACTAGGATCAATTGAATTCAGAATATCCGCATACTCTCGCATTTTCTCTTCAAGTTCATCCGCCTTTCTGAGGTCAGGTTTATTTGTTGCACTTAGTATTTTATTAAGAGTTTCATCAACTTGAGCCCGACCTTCAGCCATATAATAGTCATACACTTCTGGCATTTCAGTGGCCCAAGCGTCTATATTGGTCAGACCAAGCCAGTGACACTTAATGCCCTCATCATTAGCTGTTTCCCTATCGAACCATTCCTTATTTTGCGGAGTTGGATCAAGAGGAAGAACCAGATACCAGTTTTTCAACACCCACTTATGCTCGGAAACGTATTCCTGCACAGCCTTCCATGATTCGGCGATCTGTCTCTTTTGAGAAGACCTCAAACTTGTAGCGAACTTCTTCACCTGATAGACGTCATAAGTACCGTCATCATTTTCAACAAGAATGTCTATTCCGCCATCCCCTTGGGAAGGCCTAAAACGCTGTGCATTCGGCCTCGTACGACATACGTATATGGCAACTATCGTTTCGATCTCTTCGCCACTCATACGCTCCCAAGGAATACGTCCCGGCATAATGGTCAGAGCTCCTTGAATTCTTGGCGGGTGATGACGGTGTCGAAGCCACCGACTTTATCGCCTTTCCTGCGCTTGTAAATGCCCGTATACGAAAGACTGTCATCCTCGTAACGCTTGAACTTGTACACGGCGTCATTCATTCTGGCACTGTTGAACACGTTCAGGCTGAGCAGCAGCTCGAAATCCTCCTTGGTTAAGCCCGTGACCTTCTTGAAAAGATCCGGTTCGAGCTTAGTGATGACATCCTTCAGCGTCTGCTCACGGTAGTCGGTCAAATACATAAAGACAGGAATGCGGGTAGCAAATTTGATAAGTTTCTCCTGGACCTGTTTACGGATGCTCTTATACTCCCTTTCCTCATCTTTCATAGCCTTCTTCTCGTCAGCAGTGAGTTTGCCTTCCGTTTTCTTCTTCATGTCCTTGACATGCTCGGATTTGTTGATGATGACTTCAAGATCATTGTTGAGGTTACGGAAGCCTTCGATGCTCATCAACGCATCCATAGCCTGCTGGTTGCCCATCAGCTTCTTAAGGGTGATATTGTCCACATTCACCAGCAACGTGCTCTCCCAACGTTTGGCAAGCAACGTGGCGGACGTTCCAGCAGATGCAATGTCAAGCACATCAGTAGCGTCCACCCTCTTCATGCTGCTGCCGTCATAAGCAAGAACCGGCAGGAAGTGGATAAACTCCCCCACGCTCTCTTCGGGGGAAGTGCCCTCATCGGGATTCAGAGAGCAGCTATAGTCGGCAATCTGCCGCAATGCGCGTGTGGGAGCGAAATCGAAAATGTAGCATTCCTTCTTCAGGATCTCCACCTGATTCGGATGCTCACCATCTGGATTCTCTATGGTCCAAGGCGATTGGACTCGGAACGCGGCCTGGAAATAGGTCTCGGGGCTCTTCAGGTTGCGCAACATGAAGATACCGGTCCACGGTCTCACCGTCACACCGGTAGTCAGCTTGCCACACGACAAAGTAATGGTCTTGGATTCCAACGGATCGGTCATGGAACGACGCACGGGATCCAACGCAGCCAAGCCGATACCCGCCTGAGGACCGGCGGCAACGTTGACATGATAATCATGGAAGAACACGTTCTGCCGGTTCTTCAGCAGATTCGCCATGGCATAGCATGAAGATACCGAGGGAAGGAACCAGAACGTATGCGTCAGAATGTTTTTCAACCGTGAATCGGAGAATGGCATAGGAGGCTTACGGGCACCCATCTTCAGATTATCCACGGTGGTCTCGGCCAAGTTCCCGCGCATCAGGTCAAGCCATTTCTGCACATCGCTTTCATGCTTGAATATGGCTTCCGAGCCATCGCCCTTGGCGTCGAAGAACTCGTTCAGATCGAACTCGTCGAACTCGCCGCCCGATGCGATCTCACGGATCTGATCCGGCATCTGATAGGTCATCAGCACCACACGCGGCAACGCCTCATAGGGGTTAGGCCCCGGACCAATCCAATTCTCCTTCGCCCTCTGCTCATCGGCGTATGTCCAGTTAAAGATCTGCTCCTCGATGAACTCGCCGTTGGCAATAGCGCGGAACGGTGTGCCGGAAAGGAACAGATAACCTCTTGTGGTGATAGGGAGGAAATCGTCTTCGCCCTGTTCCAAATTCTCATCGATAATCTGGGCGACGCTGTTCATGTTATCGTTGCGTTCCTGACTATCCTCAGACTCGAACAATTCCCTAGCGCTGTCTCGCCAAGCGCCGAAATGGTATTCGTCGAATATGACCAGATCCCAGTTGATCTCGTGAACCCATTCGTTGCGGGCCTTGATTCCTCCGGCCTCGTTCTTGCCCAGATAGTCCTGGAACGATCCGAAACAGACGATGGGACGGCTCTTATCAGCAGTCTCATATGTGAGCTCCGTATCACGGGAAATGTATTGCCATCCCTCGAAATCCTTATGTGATTCAAGATCCTCACGCCACGAATCAGCCACCGCAGGCTTGAATGTAAGGATCAGCACACGCTTATATCCTTCAGCCTTGGCGAACTCGTAGCTGGTAAAGGTCTTGCCGAAACGCATCTTCGCGTTCCACAGAAAACGTGGAGCCTTGCCTGGATTATCCTCGCGAAATCGATGGAAATACTCTTGCGTCTTCTTCACAGCGGCCTTCTGCTCAGGACGCATAACGAAATCCCGGATACGAGCAGTCAGTGTTTCGCGTCTCTCCCTAACCGCCTGAATCGCCTGTCTGACATCATCAACGCCGCACTTATACCATTCACCCCCTACACAAACGAACTTCTTTTTCAGTAGCCTGTGGACATCGTAATCACGAAAAGAGGTTCCATCATTACGCATAGCACTCTCTTCAAGAAGTATGCGCTTTTTGACCATCGCGGTATTCGTCTGTTCACCCACTCGCACAGAGACTTCGCGATATGTGTCCCCGATCTTCAACAAACCTTTGTGATCTTCATAATCAAGGGTATAGGCATAAATCTTCGGGGATGCACTAGGTCTTTGCGGGAAAAAATCACTCATGGTACTACTCGATCGTTGATGCCAAAGGTTTAATCAAAGAATTAATGAAAGAAATTTCTTCATCCGTAATGTTATATTTTGAATACAATTGTGAATCAGTCCAAGGATGAGAAAAATCCTGCATAGGTACAAATCTGTATACCTTCTGAGTAATGTGCTGGGTACTTTTTAAAAGAAAAAGCATGAATCTAAAGAACTGTGTTCGCATATATGAGGCAACATTATCGGCCTCATCTTTATCATCAAATGGACCAATCACAAGATAAGTTTCAGTGCATGCTGACCCCGGCCCAGCAACAATGGGTTCAGATAAAATCAAATGAGGATATTCATCTTGACCGGGACTTGCATAAGGTACTAATACCTTATATTGATCAACCCAGTCCTTATTTTTACTGATTTGTCCTTCACTGACAAACCCATTATCTCTAAACTTGTACAATACGACATTCTCATTATTTGTTTTCATATTTGAAAAGCCACTAAAATTTGTCGGCAAACCAAAAGGTTTTCGAGCAGACACAAGATTAGAAAATGATGGCTCGTTAAAAGCACGAACCTTGTTGAGAATCTGTATCGCCTGATTAAAGCGGATAAAAGTATCGTTGCCTTTTTCCAGAAGAGGACGATTACTATCGGAAATAATCGATGTACCTGAATGATTAACAATATGACAGTCACCAGTATGCATGGAATCCCAAAGAAAATAACATACCCCTCCACGAATATTTAGCCCGGGAAAGCAATCAGATGTTTCCGGGAAATCATGGATAACCGACATTCTGTCATCATGGAGAATTCGTTCTCTGAACTGATCCAGCCCCTTTCCACCGTTATACCAACGCGCAGGAATAATCATCGAAATATAACGAGGATTCATCTTAATCGCTTGCTCCACAAATTTCTGGTATATAGGAGACGCACTTTTCTGAGCACCACCATCTTCGATCTGATACGGCGGATTGCCAATAATCACATCAAACTGCATATTAAATATCCTCTCAGGATTAAAAGTGTGAATGAACTCGTAGGTATAGCTCTCCAACCCATCAGCACGGTCATACTGCGCTTTACCGGCACCGCAATAAACACATTTCACGCCGTCCCACATATGTTCCATTGACCTGTAACGAATATGCCCATCCGGGTTATCAAACATATCATCAATCGAAAACTCACTATTCGCCTTCTTGGAGCAGTACAACGTGCGACGAGACAACAACGCCGTCAGCTCAGTGATAGCTATACCCCACACCTGCTTGTTAAGGATATGGTCGATACGCTTCTGAAGATCCGGAATCTCATCTTCCAAGCCTTTAATCAGACGCTTCGTGATCTCCCTCAAAAAGACGCCTGTTTTGGTGAACGGATCCAAAAACGTGGCCGAACTGTCATGCCAGATTTCCTCTGGCAGCAGGTCAAGCATTTTGTTGGCCAACTGCGGCGAAGTGAACACCTCATCGTTGGACAGGTTCGCCAAGCATGACAGCACGTCCGGATTATATGATTTGTTGCCGAGACTCAGGCCGCTACTCATTTTCAGCCACCTCCAAATAGTTCCTCATCGGATACTCCCGAACAGGAGTGGGCAAAATCTTTTCAGGATCGTCCTTGTCCACGTCGAAATCCTCGATCATGTCGAATGTGGGCTGCGCTTCGGACTTGTCCAGCAACGACGCGAACGTGTAGTCGCGACGCTTGACCTTGCTGTCGGACACCAGCGACCATTCCGGAAACACGATAGGATCACCACCAGCAGTGGTAAGAGTAAGCGCGTCACCACATAGAATGTTGACGGAAAGCACGTAACGGACCACATTCCGGAATTCGTCCTTGGCCTCATTCTTATACAAGCCCGTATAGATTCCGTCGAACTCATCGAAAAGACGCCTGCGGCATTCCTCCACGTTGTCCTGCATGATGTCAACGCCATATATGGACGAGACCGCAAGGAAAGCGTAACGCTCATATTCCAACTGGCTCTTGCCGTATCTTTGAGCGACCACCGCCAGTTTTCGACGCAGAACCTCGGCAAGGAAGTTGCCGTCACCACACGCCGGTTCAAGAAAACGGCTCTCAATCCGTTCGGTCTCCTGCTTGACAAGATCAAGCATGGCGTTCACCTCACGTTCGTTGGTGAAAACCTCGCCATGCTCTTCGACACGTTCCTTCGATTTGACCTGCTGTCTGGCCACTGACACTCCTTCGCTGCGACTACCACCCATATTAGCGAAATCCATGCGAATCATCGGCAAGCCATGCGAAACACGACGGGGGATCCAGAAACACAATCCGCATATGAGACTTTACCGTTCCGGAATCCGCACGCTTCAGATGCATTATCCAATCCGTTTGAATTTTTCTCTACTAGATCAAGGGTCGGGCGCTTCGCGCCCTCCCTGCGTCTCCTTGTCCGCATGCAAAGCCCGCGGACTCCCGACGCACCTTTATGCGAAGTGCCTGTCTCTTGTCCTGTGGGGCAAAAACAAAGCGTTTGGACAACACCTGAGTATGCGAAAGCGGGCGGTAAAATGTCTCTTTCCGTCCTGATGCCCCGGTTGGCGCGTCCTCGTTTTCTCCCGACGTGCGCCGTTTCACGCGAATCCCCTACTCCAAGCGAACTTCACACAGGCATTCCGCCCCACCGATCGATTCACGGATCCTGTCCGCGACCTGATCGACCAATTCCAAAGATTTGACGTGCCATTCCCTGCGAGTCTCGGCAAGTTTCTTCCGTGTCAGTCCTTCGATGGACCAGCCCGCATGTTTCGAGGTCTTCCTTGAAGTGGACATGACGCCGGCCCTTGCACCCCATCGCCTATGCGGCAGACCGTCGCATTGCAGCAGTCCCTCACGGGCTATCCGGAGATAACGCCGAATCTCCTCAGCATGCCGAGCCACCGGTACCGCCTCAGCATCAGATTGAAGCTTGCCGAGATTCATTTCCGTCTCGGCAATCCGCTCCTTCACTCCCTCACGGATCCTCTCGCATTTATCGCAATGCATGCAACGGGCCGCGTATTCCAGCATGATGATGTGCTTGGCATTGCGCGACCGTCCCTCCGAGCGTTCCTCGCAAACGTCTTTGGTCACGTAGGAGACGGCCTTCTTCAAATATCCGATCACGCTATTCGTATCCTTGCCGCCCTTAATCTCACGGCAATCGTTCTCCGTACCCCAATGCAGGGAATCATCGACCGTCACAGAAACCGCCCGCTTGGCGATGCATTGAGCCGGACCACCGGATTCGGATGATCCACAAACCTCGTTTGAAGGGATTCTGAGGATTATGTGGGCATGAAGGGCACCACGCTGCTGCCACTCATACACCTTGGCATAGGAAAGCTTCGGATAATCCTTACGCAGCAATGACAGGGTTGCGTTCCAAAGCTTGCCTATCTGATAGTTGAACAACGCCTGACCCGCATAATCGTATCTGTCGCAGTCGAGCGGAACACCACGAAGATCGATGTCCTTCTCCGCATCATGCCAGACTCCGCAACGGCACCGTCTACGCTCTCCCCTCTTGGGAACAAGATGCGTCCTGCCGAACGATGGAGCGGTCAGCGTGAGGAAGAAATACCGGTATGCGCCACCGACCAAACCACTGCGCAGTATCTTCGCCGTGTCCTTCTTGTACAGCCAGGAACAACCGGCGCATTTCTTCTCCGACCGTGTCCCGCAACGCACGTTCACCGTCTCACCGGTCTCGTTGTTGCGCATGGCAAGCGGATTCAGACAGGAATGCTCCCCCGCCTCCTCCACATGCATGGAAGCGCCCAGAAAACTCCATTTTCGAGCGGTTCTGCCATTGGATTCGCCATGGTTTTCGTCATCAACCATTTCCCTTCATGAAGAAGGGGGAAATCCCGGGAAAATGTCAATGCTTTGTCAATGCCTTGCATAAAAACAATGCTTTGCATGAAAGAAAGAACCCTTTCATCGCCGGAAAACAAAGGCTTTTCAAGAGCCTATCTTCTTTACACGGTGGATGTCGGGGGTTCGAGTCCCTCATCGCCCACCTTTTGTTTCCGCAGAAAATAAGCCATTCCGGCTCTTCTGATATTTCCAACTATCTCACGTGCATGTCAGCAAAGTCATGACTTTTGTCAACGCTTTGTCAAAGTCTCCGTCAATGCTTACCGATTCATCCCTGTCTCTTATACACATCTGACGCTGCCGACGAAGAGGATAGTGTAGA
>ENA-OXTU01000357-OXTU01000357.1-human-gut-metagenome-genome-assembly--contig:-NODE-357-length-14429-cov-7.607207_pt1 | contig 14429 bp, 8 predicted proteins | sample MGYA00249344_ERZ652650 | MGnify/ENA primary metagenome ERZ652650 (study PRJEB26925, sample SAMN05826532) | human gut metagenome | biome: ENVO:2100002; feature: ENVO:00000062; material: ENVO:00002003...
GCTCGGAGATGTGTATAAGAGACAGCAGCAGGCCGCCTCACGCGAGGAGGTGGAAAGCCCGGTGGGCTTTCCACTGACGGAGCCATCCTTATCCCTCTGATGAGGGTGACCGCCAAACTAGTCTTTAAATATCCTGTAAGGAACAAACCATGCTGAACATCATGGAGGTCCACGAGACCAATCAGATGATCGAGCAGGAGAAGCTCGACGTCCGCACCATCACCATGGGCATCTCGTTGCTCGACTGCGCCTCGGACGATGTCGACAAGACCTGCGACAACATCTACCGCAAGATCACCACCTATGCCAAGGACCTCGTTTCCACCGGCAAGGCCATCGAACGCGACTACGGCATCCCGATCGTCAACAAGCGCATCACCGTCACCCCGATCTCGTTGGTCGGCGCAAGCTCCTGCAAGACGTCGGACGATTTCGTGAAAATCGCGCATGCGCTTGACCGTGCGGCAAAGCAAGTCGGCGTTGATCTGATCGGCGGCTACTCCGCACTCGTGTCCAAATCCATGACCCCCGCCGAAGAGCTGCTCATCCGTTCCCTGCCGAAGGCGCTGAGCGAAACCGACATTGTCTGCTCGTCCGTCAATGTGGGATCCACCAAAACCGGCATCGACATGAACTCCGTCGAACTGCTCGGCCACATCATCAAAGACATCGCACACGCCACCGCAGACAACGACTCCTACGGATGCGTGAAATTCGTGGCATTCTGCAATGCCCCCGACGACAACCCGTTCATGGCTGGCGGCTTCCATGGCGTAACCGAAGGCGACGCGGTCATCAATGTCGGCGTCTCCGGCCCCGGCGTGGTTTCCCGCGCACTCGACGAAGCCAAGGGCAAAAACTTCGAATTCCTATGTGAAACCATCAAGCGCACCGCGTTCAAGATCACGCGCGTCGGCCAGCTGGTGGCACAGGAGGCTTCCCGTCGCCTCGGCATTCCATTCGGCATCATCGACCTTTCCCTCGCGCCAACCCCGGCCGTAGGCGACTCCGTCGGCGAAGTGCTTGAGAAGATCGGTCTCGAACAGGTTGGCGCACCGGGCACCACCGCAGCGCTCGCCATGCTCAACGATCAGGTGAAGAAGGGCGGCATCATGGCGTCCTCCTACGTCGGCGGACTTTCCGGCGCGTTTATCCCTGTCTCCGAAGACAAGAACATGATCGACGCGGCAACCAACGGCTGCCTGAAGATCGAAAAGCTCGAAGCCATGACCTGCGTATGCTCCGTCGGCCTTGACATGATCGCCATTCCGGGAGACACCACCGCATCCACCATTTCCGGCATCATCGCCGACGAGGCTGCGATCGGCATGGTCAACCAGAAAACCACGGCCGTGCGCGTGATTCCGGTCGAAGGCAAAGGCGTAGGGGAGATGGCCAACTTCGGCGGCCTGATGGGCTATGCGCCGATCATTCCAGTCAACCAGACCAGCTGCGAAGCTTTCGTGACCCGAGGCGGTCGCATCCCCGCCCCAATCCACAGCTTCAAAAACTAGTCCCTCCCTTCCCTCTTCCCGATGCATGCTTGTCGCGTGCGATTCATTCTTGCGATTTGTGCTTGCGTTGGGTGCATAAGTTGCTGTAATGGGGAGGTCGCAGAAGAGCGGGATATTCTATTCGCGACACACTCAAGGCCGTTCGGCCAAGCTTACGGTCTCGAACAGAATATCCCGCTCTTCTGCTCGCTTTCGTACATTTCGTTGTGTCTTGCATAAAAGAAAAGAAAACTTACTTAAGTTGAACTCAGCGTAGCTGGAGAGGCGGCGGGGTCTGTTTCAGACCGTAAAGACTTGGTCTGAGCGGCCTGGAGCGTGTCGGGGATAGACCCCGCCGTCTCTCCCGCGGAACTTGTTGTACAAAAGCAAGTAAATTATTGAAAAACCTAGAAGTTGGCAGGCGGGGGAGGGATCACTGGCCGCCGGCGAAGCCTAGTTGGCGCCAGGCTTCGTAGATGGCGATGGATGCGCAATTGGTGAGGTTCAGGGAACGCAGGCTCGGGCGCATTGGCAATCGCACCTGTTCGGCCACGTGCGGACCGGCCATAATATCCATCGGATCGGGAATATTGCCAGGCTCCGGCCCGAACAGCAGAATGTCAGTCGGCTTGTATTCGATGTCGGTATACAGTTTGGTGGCGTGCGCGGTGAACGCGATGATGCGCGAATTCGGCATGGATTCCACCAGATTCTCAAAATTCGGGTGCAATACCACGTGGGCCATGTCGTGGTAGTCCAGTCCGGCACGGCGCAGTTTCGTATCGCGCAGATTGAATCCGAGCGGCTCCACCAAATGCAGAATCGTGCCGGTCACCGCGCATAGGCGGATTGCCGAACCGGTATTGCCCGGAATGCGGGGGGAGTAGTAGCACAAGTGGGGCGTGGAGGTTTCGGCTTTGGCCGCGTCTTCGGCTGACAGCATCGCGTCGACCACGGAAATCGGATTGCCGTGCGCGTCGGTCACGAGTTCGTCCGGCCCATAATTCGACTTGCGGTAGCCGTATTCGAACATTTTCTCGACTTTGGCTTCCTCTGCGGTTGCGCCTTGCGCGTCATTGGTATGCTCTTCGTTCGTCATGAATGCAAGAATAGGTACGATGAACGACACGAACGAGCCTAATACCGAAATTGAAAACGCCGAAGCTGTGGCGGACGCGCTTGCCGAATGGTGGCATGCTTCGGCGCGTGACCTGCCATGGCGTTTCGGCCGCACTACTGCGTGGGGCGTGCTTGTCTCCGAAGTGATGAGCCAGCAGACGCAGATGAGCCGTGTGGTACCGTATTGGAACGATTGGATGGAACGCTGGCCTGATGCGGTCGCGCTTGCCGATGCCGTGAAAGCGGATGTGATCACGGCTTGGGGCAGGCTCGGCTATCCGAGACGCGCCTTGCGATTGCAGGAATGCGCCCGCGTGGTCGCTTCCGATTACGATAACAAGCTGCCGCGTACGTACGATGAGTTGCTGGCATTGCCGGGTATCGGCGATTATACGGCCAGCGCGGTGATGAGTTTCGCGTTTGGTGAGCGCATCGCGGTGGTGGATACGAATATTCGCAGGGTGCTTTCGAGGGTTTTTCTTGGCGAGGAGTCGCTTGGCGGCGCCGCAAGACCTGCGGAACGTGCGTTGGCGAAGCAGATGTTGCCGCAGGATGATGCCTCAAAATGCAGACGGTTCGACCGTCCTTCAGTGGTGTGGAATCAGTCCGTTATGGAATTGGGCGCGACCGTCTGCACGGCAAAGGCTCCGTTGTGCGAGGCGTGCCCTGTTTCGGGACATTGCGTGTTTTTGCATAATGGTCGTCCGGGATTGGGGGAACGTCGCACGCGGCCGCGTCAACGTTTCCAAGGTACGGATCGTCAGGTGCGTGGGCTGGTGCTGAATGCGCTGCGCAATCTGCCGGAAGGTGCGATCGCCCTTAATCGCAAGTCGCTTGAACGACTGTGGGACGACCATATCCAGCTTGATCGGTGCATCGCATCGTTGGATGAGGATGGTCTTATCGAAATCCTGCCGAATGCGGATGTGCGTCTTCCGGTATGAAAGGAAGAATGCCGACGTTCTTTGGATGTGCGCACGCTAGACTGTGAAATCATGGCACAGAAGACGTCCTCGAAATCCGGCAAGAAACGTTCGAAAAAACAGCAGGCGATATTTCGTCGCCGTCGCATCGCCGTCGGCATCGCTGCGATAGTGCTGATTTCTTTTCTGGTGTTTTGCCTGTACTCCCTGTCGAGGGGGATTGTCGCGGTGAATCGTGAGATTCATCATGCGGACGTGTATGCGATTTCCCGTAAGGAAGTGCCGTCCCCGACCAAGGAGAAGAAAAGCGGGGTGCCGGATTGCGATGCGTCCAATGTCGCGCTTTCGTTGACTCCTGCGGCGTCAAGTTTCGGTGTGGGCGATTCGATGGATTTCACCACGGACGTCAAATATGACGGTTCCAGCAAGGTGGGTTGCTTGGTTGATGTGTCGGCTTCCAGCGTGGTGTTGACGATCAAATCGGGCGATGATGTGGTTTGGAAGTCGAATGTGTGCCCCGTTGACACCGACTATCGTCTGTTGGCGAAGGGCGACGAGGTCAAACAGACGATCACCTGGCCGGGAACGCGTACTGGCAGCGAATGCGTGGAGGATCAATCCACCCTGCCGAAGGTGGATCGTGGCGTGTATTCGGCGCAGCTTTCGATTGAAGGGCATCCCAAAGCGAAGTCCGATCCGGTCGGCGTCACTATTGAATAAAAATCTATAGGATATGTTATTCTCATGACTTTGCGTACATGCGTGTCATATAGCGGGCACGCTGACAAGGAAGAAGCGCCCGCGTACTAGGCATATGGTGGCCAATGGGAGCGCTTCCGGGGAAACATATCGAAACGATTTAGCGAGCGATAAGGAACGTCCATTGGCTGAGGCTACGACGAACACCACCACCATCATCGCACGCGCCGACCAGCACGATATTGATCTGCACAAGGCGTCGGACCGTGTGAACTTCGGCTCCATCCGCGAGCCCATTGATGTACCCTACCTGTTGGGTGTACAGACTGACAGCTTCGACTGGCTCATCGGCAACGAGCGCTGGCAGAAGCGTGTCGAGGAGGATCTGGCGAACGGCACCAACACCGTGCCCCACACCTCCGGTCTTGATGAGGTCTTCCAGGAGATCTCCCCGATCGAGAACTTCGCTCAGACCATGAGCCTGACCTTCTCCGATCCGTATTTCGAAGAACCGCGCCACACCGTGCAGGAGTGCAAGGAGAAGGATTACACCTACTCCGCGCCGCTGTATGTGAACGCTGAATTCGAAAACGGCGACACCGGCGAAATCAAGTCCCAGACCGTGTTCATGGGCGATTTCCCGCTGCAGACCCCGCACGGCACCTTCATCATCGGTGGTACCGAGCGAGTGATCGTGTCTCAGCTGGTGCGTTCTCCGGGCGTGTACTTCGACCGCAGCCAGGATCGCACTTCCGACAAGGAAGTCTTCGGCGCGAAGATCATCCCGAGCCGCGGCGCATGGCTTGAGTTCGAGATCGACAAGCGTGACGTGCTTGGCGTGCGCGTGGACCGCAAGCGCAAGCAGTCCGCCATCGTGTTCCTCATGGCCATCGGCATGACCAAGGATGAGATCGCCGATGCGTTCAGGGATTACCCGCTGGTCATGGACGCGCTTGCCAAGGAGACCGTGCAGACCCAGGACGAGGCTCTGACCGATCTGTACCGCAAGATCCGCCCGGCCGACACCCCGACGCCGGAAGCTGGCCGCAACCTGCTGGATTCCTTCTACTTCAACACCAAGCGTTACGATCTGGCCCGCGTTGGCCGTTACAAGATCAACCGCAAGCTTGGTCTGGAAAAGGATGTCAACGATCGCAGCCTGTCTCGCGAAGACATCATCTCCACCATCAAGTACCTGGTCACCCTGCATGCCGGCGACACCAAGTTCCCGGGCAAGCGTGACGGCCAGGATGTGGATCTGCGCGTGGACGTCGACGATATCGATCATTTCGGCAACCGTCGTATCCGCCAGGTCGGCGAACTGATCCAGAACCAGCTGCGTACCGGTCTGAGCCGTATGGAGCGTGTGGTCCGCGAACGTATGACCACCCAGGATCCGGAGGCCATCACCCCGCAGTCCCTGATCAACATTCGTCCGGTGAACGCCACCATCAAGGAGTTCTTCGGAACTTCCCAGCTGTCGCAGTTCATGGATCAGAACAACCCGTTGGCAGGCGTCACCAACAAGCGTCGTCTGTCCGCTCTGGGCCCTGGCGGTCTGTCTCGCGACCGTGCATCCATGGAAGTGCGAGACGTGCACCCGTCCCACTTCGGCCGTATGTGCCCGATCGAATCTCCTGAAGGTCCGAACATCGGTCTTATCGGTTCTCTGGCAACCTTCGGCCGCATCAATCCGTTCGGCTTCATCGAGACCCCGTACCGTAAGGTCATCAACGGCCATGTGACCGACGAGGTCGAATACATGACCGCAGACCGCGATGCCGAGCACGTGATCGCACAGGCCAACCAGGAACTCGACGAGAACGGCAACTTCGTCAAGAAGCAGGCTCTTGCCCGAGTCGGCGAAGAAGAAGCAGTCGATGTGCCCGTCAGCTCCGTTGACTACATGGACGTTTCCCCGCGTCAGATGGTTTCCGTCGGCGCCTCCCTGATTCCGTTCCTGGAGCACGATGAGGGCCACCGAGCGCTGATGGGTACCAACATGCAGCGTCAGGCAGTGCCGCTGATCGAATCCGAGCGCCCGCTGGTGGGCACCGGTGCCGAATGGCGTGCGGCCGTCGATTCCGGCGATGTCATTCTGGCTGAGAAGCCGGGTGTGGTGACGTATGTTTCCGCCGACATCATCCGTGTGATGAACGACGACGGCACCACCAGCTCCTACAAGCTGGCCAAGTTCCTGCGTTCCAACCAGACCACCTGCTACAACCAGGTTCCGCTGATCCACGACGGCGAACGTGTGGAAGCCGGTACCGTGCTTGCTGATGGTCCGGCCACCCAGAAGGGCGAAATGGCACTGGGCAAGAACCTGCTCATCGCCTTCATGCCGTGGAACGGCTACAACTACGAGGATGCTGTGATCATCTCCCAGCGTCTCGTGCAGGACGACACCCTGAGCTCCATCCACATCGAGGAATATGAGATCGACGCCCGCGAAACCAAGCTGGGTGCCGAAGAGATCACCCGCGATCTGCCGAACGTCGGCGAGGACGCGGTGGCCAACCTCGACGAGCGTGGCATCATTCGCATCGGTGCCGAGGTCGAAGCCGGCGACATTCTGGTGGGCAAGGTCACCCCGAAGGGCGAGACCGAGCTGACTCCGGAAGAGCGTCTGCTCCGCGCCATCTTCGGCGAGAAGAGCCGCGAGGTGCGTGACACCTCGCTGCGCGTGCCTCACGGCGAAACCGGTACTGTGATCGCCGTCAAGGAGATCACTCGCGAGGATGCCGAGGAAGACGGCGACGAGCTGCCGAACGGCGTGAACCAGATGATCCGCGTCTACATCGCGCAGCATCGTAAGATCACCCAGGGCGACAAGCTGTCTGGCCGCCACGGCAACAAGGGTGTTATCTCCCGCATTCTGCCGGAAGAGGATATGCCGTTCCTTGCCGACGGTACTCCGGTCGACATCATGCTGAACCCGCTGGGCGTGCCTTCTCGAATGAACCTTGGCCAGGTGCTGGAACTGCACTTGGGCTGGATCGCGCACGCCGGCTGGGACATCTCCCTTGATCCGGATGCCGAAGCCGCTTGGAAGAAGTACATTCCGCAGGGCGCCGAAAAGGGCGAGCCGGGCACTCCGGTGGCAACTCCGGTGTTCGACGGCGTTCGTCCGGAAACCATCAAGGGCCTGCTGTCCTGCACCCTTCCGGATCGCGACGGCAACAAGCTGGTCGGCGACGACGGCAAGGCTGTGCTGTTCGACGGCCGTACCGGCGAACCGTATCCGAAGCCGATCTCCGTTGGCTACATGTACATGCTGAAGCTGCACCACCTGGTCGACGACAAGATCCACGCGCGTTCCACTGGCCCGTACTCCATGATCACCCAGCAGCCGTTGGGCGGTAAGGCTCAGTTCGGTGGCCAGCGTTTCGGCGAGATGGAAGTGTGGGCCCTCGAGGCCTATGGCGCCGCCTACACGCTGCATGAAATGATGACCACCAAGTCCGATGACGTCGACGGCCGCGTGCGTGTCTACGGCGCCATCGTGAAGGGCGACAACCTGCCGCCGGCAGGCATTCCGGAATCCTTCAAGGTGCTGCTTAAGGAAATGCAGTCCCTGTCTCTGAACGTCGAAGTGCTCAACGCCGAAGGCGTGGCCATTGACATGAAGGACGAGGACGATGATCCGTCTACTTCCTCCGACGATTTGGGCTTCAACATTGGCGCACGTCCTGACGCGGCCGCCAAGGAAGACCAGGTTGTGGAAGAACCTGAATTCCAGTGATCCCAAGGCTGGTCGCGTTGCCTGACAGCGCGGCGCGACCAGCCTGATGAAACGTGATTAAGCATTAAGAATCGATAGACAGGACAATAGAGTGCTGGACGTCAACGCATTTGACAAACTGAGGATTGGCCTGGCCACCGCCGACGATATCCGTAACTGGAGCCACGGTGAGGTCAAGAAGCCTGAAACCATCAACTACCGTACCCTGAAACCGGAGAAAGACGGCCTGTTCGGCGAGCAGATCTTCGGACCTACCCGCGACTGGGAATGCGCCTGCGGCAAGTACAAGCGCGTGCGCTTCAAGGGCATCGTCTGCGAACGCTGCGGTGTGGAAGTCACCAAGAGCCGTGTTCGTCGTGAGCGCATGGGCCATATCGAGCTTGCCGCTCCGGTGACCCACATCTGGTTCTTCAAGGGTGTTCCGTCCCGTTTGGGCTACCTGCTGGACATCGCTCCGAAGGATCTGGAAAAGGTCATCTACTTCGCCGCCTACATGGTCACCAGCGTCGATGAGGAACAGCGTCATGAGGATCTTCCGGGTCTGCAGGACGAGTTCGACAACGATATCGCCAACTTGGAGAAGCGCCGCAACGCGGAAATCGAAGAGCGTGCCAAGAAGGTCGAAGCCGATCTGGCTGAACTTGAGGCCGAAGGCGAAGCCAAGGGCTCCGCACGCGCCAAGCTGCGCAACAGCGCCGAGCGTGAAATGGCCGCCATCCGCGTTCGTTTCGACGAGCAGATCCAGCGTCTGAGCGCCGTGTTCGACCGCTTCAAGAACCTGAAGCCGGGCGACATGGAAGGCGACGTCGACCTGTGGCGTGAGATGGAAGACCGCTACGGCGATTACTTCGAAGGCTGCATGGGCGCCGAAGCCATTAAGAAGCGCCTGCAGGACTTCGATCTTGAAGCCGCTTCCAAGCAGCTGCGCGAGGAAATCGACACCGGTACCGGCCAGCGCAAGGCCCGCGCCCTGAAGCGTCTGAAGGTCGTCAACGCCTTCCTGACCACCGGTAACAAGCCGGAGGCCATGGTGCTCGACGTGATTCCGGTTATTCCGCCGGATCTGCGCCCGATGGTGCAGCTCGACGGTGGCCGTTTCGCCACTTCCGATCTCAACGACCTCTACCGTCGTGTGATCAACCGTAACAACCGTCTGAAGCGACTGATCGAGCTCGGCGCTCCTGAAATCATGCTCAACAACGAGAAGCGCATGCTGCAGGAAGCCGTCGATTCCCTGTTCGACAACGGTCGTCGTGGCCGCCCGGTCACCGGCGCCTCCAACCGTCCGCTGAAGTCCCTGAGCGACATGCTCAAGGGTAAGCAGGGTCGTTTCCGTCAGAACCTGCTCGGTAAGCGTGTGGATTATTCCGGCCGTTCCGTGATCGTGGTCGGTCCGTCCCTGCGCATGCACCAGTGCGGTCTGCCGAAGCCGATGGCCCTCGAGCTGTTCAAGCCGTTCGTCATCAAGCGCCTTGTCGACCTCAACTATGCCCAGAACATGAAGAGCGCCAAGCGTCTCGTGGACCGCGGCGACTCCGAAGTGTGGGGCGTGCTCGAAGAGGTCATCGCCGAGCATCCGGTGCTCCTGAACCGTGCACCTACGTTGCACCGTCTGGGTATTCAGGCATTCGAGCCGATTCTGGTGGAAGGCAAGGCCATCCACCTGCCGCCGCTTGCCTGCGCCGCATTCAACGCCGACTTCGATGGCGATCAGATGGCAGTCCACCTGCCGCTGTCCGCTGAAGCCCAGGCTGAAGCACGCTCCCTGATGATGGCTTCCGACAATATTCTGAAGCCGGCTGACGGCCACACCGTGACCATGCCGAGCCAGGATATGATCCTCGGTCTGTACTACCTGACCACCGTCATCGACGGTGCCAAGGGTCAGGGCCGCGTGTTCTCCTCGCTGGAAGAGGCCGAAATGGCCCTCGACAAGCATGAGATCGACATGCAGGCCAAGGTGCTTATCCGCCTTCCGGAAGACTTTGTGCTGCCGAAGGGCTGGGAGCCGAGCGAAATCGAAGTCGTCGATCCGGAACCGGGCAGCCCGGCCGTGGTGAAGGAAGAGCGCTTCCATGATGGTTCCGTGCTTTTCGCAACCTCCTATGGCCGTATTCTGTTCAACAGCACGCTGCCGGTGGATTACCCGTTCGTGAACGATCAGGCTCCGAAGAAGCGTCTGAGCAAGATCGTCGACGACATCGCAACCCGTTACTCCACCGCACAGGTGGCGGCAACGCTGGACGCGCTGAAGGATATGGGCTTCACCCGCGCACCGTGGTCCGGTGTGTCCTTCGCGTTCTCCGACGTTATCCAGCCGTTCGAGCGCGACGAGTACATCGAGAAGTACGAAGCCGAAGCCGACAAGGTCAACGAGAACTACGAAATCGGTATGCTCACCGAAGAGGAGCGCCGTCAGGAACTCATCGACCTGTGGACCAAGTGCACCAGCGAGGTTTCTGAGGCGGTCGAGGAACACTTCGACTCCAAGAACAACCTGGCTATCATCGTGCAGTCCGGTGCACGAGGAAACATGATGCAGATCAACCAGATCGCAGGCATGCGAGGCCTCGTGGCTAACCCGAAGGGCGAGATCATTCCTCGACCGGTGAAGTCCAACTACCGTGACGGCCTGTCCGTGCTGGAATACTTCATCTCCCAGCACGGTGCACGTAAGGGTCTGGCCGATACCGCACTGCGTACCGCAGAGTCTGGCTACCTGACCCGTCGTCTGGTGGACGTTTCCCAGGACGTAATCGTGCGCGAAGAGGATTGCGGCACCAAGCGTGGCCTGACGATGAAGGTCGGCGAGCGTGATGCTGAAGGCAACCTGCATCTGGTCAAGGCCGCCGATGGCGGTCCGTACTCCCGTCTGCTCGCAACCGACGTGATCGATCCCGCCGACGGCGAGACCGTGCTGTACAAGGCCGGTGACGCGCTGTCCATGGACGTGCTCAACGATCTTGTTGCCCACGACGTGGAAGAGGTCAAGGCCCGTTCCGTGCTTACCTGCGAATCCAAGCGCGGCGTGTGCGCCAAGTGCTATGGCTGGTCGCTGGCCACCAACAAGCTGGTGGATGTCGGCGAGGCCGTTGGCATCGTGGCCGCACAGTCCATCGGCGAGCCTGGTACCCAGCTGACGCTGCGTTCCTTCCACTCCGGTGGCGTTGCTTCCGCATCCGATATCACCCAGGGTCTCCCTCGTGTTACTGAGCTTTTCGAAGCCCGTACTCCGAAGGGTGAGGCCCCGATCGCAGAGTTCGCTGGCGTGGTCAAGGTGGAAGACACCGAGCGCGGCCGTCAGGTCATCCTGAAGCCGGACGACGATTCCGTCGAGCCGATCGCCTACCCGGTGACCCGTCGCGCCCCGATGATGGTCAAGGACGGCGATCATGTCGAAGCCGGCACCCAGCTGATCGAAGGCTCCGTCGATCCTAAGAAGATCCTGCGCATCCTCGGCCCGCGTGCTGCCCAGGTGAACATTGTGGAGGAAGTGCACACCGTGTACCGCTCCCAGGGCGTGGATATCCACGATAAGCACATCGAGGTCATCGTGCACCAGATGCTGCGTCGTATCACGGTGATCGATTCCGGCGATACCGACCTTCTTCCGGGTGAACTGGTGGATCAGGCCCGCTTCAAGGCCGCCAATATGAAGGCCGTGAAGGAAGGTGGCAAGCCTGCTGCCGGTCGTCCGGAGCTGATGGGCATCACCAAGGCCTCGCTGGCAACCGATTCCTGGTTGTCCGCGGCTTCCTTCCAGGAGACCACCCGCGTGCTTACCGAAGCCGCTCTGAGCCAGAAGGTCGATGACCTCAAGGGCCTTAAGGAGAACGTCATCATCGGTAAGCTCATCCCGGCAGGTACCGGCCTTGCCCGTTACCGTAACGCCGTGGTCGAGCCTGACAAGGCCATTCGCGACACCATCTACCCGAACTTCGGTTTGGGTGGCGACGAGTCCGATGCCGCCTTCGGCGACGCCGATCTGTCCGAAGTCGACTTCTCGAACATCGACTTCGGAGATCTGAAGCTCGGCGACGACTTCAATCCGGATGACTTCCTGGACGACAATGGCGGTCAGATGGATTTGGGCGACACCCTGTGATCCGAAAAGCGATGATGGAATGGCATAACGTCTGAAATCATCTCAATACATGAATGGGGATTGGCTGGAAACAGCTGATCCCCATTTTTTTAATGCGGAACTATTTGTAATGCGGAACTGCAGTTGCTGCGATCCCTACGACAACAGTCAGCCTATTGCGGAACCGTACGTATTGCAGAGCGGATATCTTCATCGCAAAATCGCATGGCAAATTACAATGAAGGTATGAGCTTTCTTCCATATCCGCCTCCACCTGAACCAGGTTGGTATGACGATGATGCCACAGTAATGTCTTCTCTCGTTGAGCCCGCCATGGCGGAGGCTGCGCAGTCGCAGCCAACATCGCAGCCAACATACGAATCACCGGAATCCCAAGCATTCCAAGCATTGGAAAATGTGCAGGAATCCGCGGAATCGTATGCGGCGAACATACAGCCGGTGGAACAGGCTGCCGCGGCGCTGGAACCGTCCGACGTCGAACCGGTCAATGACGATGATGACATCGACTGGGATGGCACGGTGCTGTCTTCGGCATTCACCATGAAGCAGCCGAAGCTGGAGTATGTGCTTTACAACGAGCAGACCGGCCAGGAAGTGATCGTCGATATGGGTGTGCTGCTGGGGCGCAAGCCTTCCGCTGAAGTGCCGGAAGGTGCGAAATTCGTGAAGTTGGAGGATCCGACGCGCACCATCTCACGCAATCATGCGGCGATCAGCTTCGATCAGGATGGCGTATTGTGGATCGAGGATTACGGTTCGCTCAACGGCACGTACATCATTCAAGGCAATGAGGAGATCAAGGTCGAACGCAAGCCGATGAAGCTTGACGCGCCTTGCACGGTGCGTATCGGAGACCAGTTCTTCACTTTCGAACAGCGCTGATTTCCTTCGCGCCGCGATACATGTTGCGTCGTCAATCCATAAATGAGGATGACGGCGCAACGAACATATTATGGTACGAAAGCTTACCAATGCAAGCGGCTTTTATTAGGCCTTGTTTGGCGGCTTTCGTCGGGCTTTTGCCAAGTTCTACCAAGGGTTACCGTCGCAGACGGATGGCTGCGTTGATGGCGGAATCATTGAGACTGGCAAGCCAGTTGAGCAGATCCGGGTAGATATGCGGATTGCGCGCAAGGAAGGGGTGCAGCTCCGGAGCTTTGCTTGCGATTTCAGCCATCAGCATCTGATCTTCCGTGGTCATGGCCAATTCTGCGGTGAAACCAGCATTCGACGCGACTGGCTCTTGCAGCTGAATCGGCGAAAAATCAGCCACTTCAGACAGGTCTGCGGGGTTGGTATATGGGTCGACGTATTCCATCGAAGCATCGTTCGCCATATTCGATGCAGGTGTTGCCGCAAACGGCTCAGGCTGGCATTGCTGGGTTGCCGGCGGCTGGTGCTGCGCCTGATATTGCACTTCCGATGATTGCTGCGGCTGCTGGTATTGCGCCTGTTCGCTTGGCATCTGGTATTGCGTCTGTTCAGAAGCCGTCTCGGCCTCCTGCTGCATGATTCCGTCCTGTGGAACCGGCCACCCCATCGCGACCAGCTGCTGTCGTGCGCGTTCGTCGCCGAACTGGGCGACCCAACGCTTCAGGCCTGGGTACGCACGCGGATTGGCAACCACATTCGCGCCGAATTCCGGATTTTCGTAAGCGATTTTCGCCAGAAACACGGGATCTGCGTTCGGATCCTGCACGGCCGCCACCGCGGCATCGAAATCGACCATCATGATCTCCTTATCTCGTGTTCTGTAAATATTGTATTGAATACGCTGATATAACGTGACAAATCCGATTATTGACGATTGTCATTGCGAGAACATGCGCATTATTGGACGGCACGTAACGTTTGCAATGTGCTTTCCTGTAAATCGCCGATATCCTCGTGATCGTCGATTTTGCTGACGTTCCAATCGTCATTTGCCGAATAATCCGATGATTTGCCGCATATATCAAGCACAATCACGGTGACGTTGTCGTTGCCGCCCGCGTCGAGCGCGGACTGCACCAGCATATCCGCGGCGACTTGCGGATCGCCATATGCGGCCGCCACATCGGCGAGCAGTTCCCGATCGATCTGCGCGTGCAGGCCATCCGAGCAGATGATGAAACGTCCCGTGGAGCGCGCCGCATACCAGTCCGGCTGAATGCCGTCAGGAGCGCCGACGCATTGGGTGATGATATTGCGCGGTATGCATCGGTTCGCCTCGTCCGGTAGCATTTCGCCGGTGTCGATGGCGTTCTGCCGTTCGGAATGGTCACGTGTGATCCGGGTCAGCGACTCCGCCATCCAATGGCTGTCTCTTATACACATCTCCGAGCCCACGAGACAAGAGGCAATCT
>ENA-OXTU01000358-OXTU01000358.1-human-gut-metagenome-genome-assembly--contig:-NODE-358-length-14410-cov-22.730756_pt1 | contig 14410 bp, 18 predicted proteins | sample MGYA00249344_ERZ652650 | MGnify/ENA primary metagenome ERZ652650 (study PRJEB26925, sample SAMN05826532) | human gut metagenome | biome: ENVO:2100002; feature: ENVO:00000062; material: ENVO:00002003...
AGATTGCCTCTTGTCTCGTGGGCTCGGAGATGTGTATAAGAGACAGTCCTGAGCCTGTCCGACGTCATCGTGGATATTGTGGAGACGGGTACGACCCTGCGGGAAAACGGTTTGCGGGTGGTGACGGAGTTCATGCCCATCTCGGCCCGCTTCATCGCCAATAAGGCCAGCTACCAGTTCAAGCACCGCGAAATGGACGAGATGCTCGAAAAGCTGCGTGCCGCCCTTGCCGCAAAGGAGGAGAAAAAATGATAAAGCTGTATAACTTCGATGAACTGAAGCCCGAAGAGATATTGAACCGTGACATCCGCGCGGAGAAGAATGTGGAAGACGTGGTGGACGGCATCATTGCCGATGTCCGCGCCCGGGGCGACGAGGCCCTGAAAGAATACGCCCTCAAGTTCGACGGTGCCAAGCTGGATAACATCCAGGTGACACAGGAGGAGATCGAAGAAGCCTTTGCGAACATGGACGGCTATTTCCTCGAAACGCTGCGGGAGGCCGCCGCCAACATCGAGGCCTTCCACCGCCAGCAGGTGCATAAAAATTTTGTGATGAACGACAAGCCCGGCATCGTGCTGGGCCAGAAATACACCCCCATCGAGAAGGCGGGCGTCTACGTTCCGGGCGGCACGGCGGCGTATCCTTCCACCGTCCTGATGGACGTCATCCCGGCCAAGGTGGCGGGCGTTTCGGAGATCGTCATGACCACTCCCGCCGGTAAGGACGGTAAGATCGATCCGGTCATCCTCGCCGCCGCGGCCACCGCAGGAGTGACCAGGATCTTCAAGACCGGCGGCGCACAGGCCGTGGCCGCGCTGGCCTACGGCACCCAGAGCATCCCGGCGGTGGATAAGATCGTCGGCCCGGGCAATATCTATGTCGCCACTGCCAAGAGGAAGGTCTTTGGCAAGGTGGGCATCGACATGATAGCAGGCCCCAGCGAGATCCTGGTTCTGGCCGACGGCGGCTGTGACCCCGCCTGGGTGGCCGCTGACCTGCTGAGTCAGGCCGAGCACGACAGGCTGGCAAGCCCCGTCCTCGTCACTGACAGCGCTGAGCTGGCCAAGGCCGTGCAGGCAGAGCTGGAAGTGCAGATCCCCCAGCTGCCCCGCGCCGCCATCGCCCGCGCCAGCGTGGATGACAACGGCAAGATCATCGTCTGCTCTGATTTACGCAAGGCCATCGAAGCCTGCAACATCATCGCACCCGAACATCTGGAAGTCTGTGTGGACGACCCCTTCAGCGTGCTGAATGAAATCAAAAATGCAGGCAGCATCTTCCTCGGTCGGAACGTCCCCGAGGCACTGGGCGACTACTTCGCCGGCCCGAACCACACCCTGCCCACCAGCGGCACGGCACGCTTTTCGAGCCCTCTGGGCGTGGACGACTTCGTCAAGAAGTCCAGCTTCATCTACTACACCCGGGAGGCGCTGGAAAAGGCTGCGCCCCGCATCGCCGACTTTGCCGAGCGGGAGGGCCTGCACGCCCACGCCCGCAGTGTGACCATAAGATATGAATAAACCTCTCAGGCGCTTCGCGCCAGCTCCCCTAATAGGAGGAGCCTTTGGCAGAGAGGTCAAGTTGCAATAAAAACGGAGGCTGGCAAACATGAGCCGTTTTCTTTCTCCCACGCTGGAAGCTGTCACTCCCTACACCCCGGGCGAACAGCCGCAGGACCAGCAGTACATTAAGCTGAACACCAACGAAAGCCCTTATCTCCCCTCTCCGGCCGTGGTGGGGGCGGTGAGCGAGGCCGAGGTGGAAAAGCTCCGCCTCTACTCCGACCCTGCCTGTGCCGAGCTGCTGCGGGCAGCGGCGGCACACTTTGAGCTGAAGCCCGAGCAGATCATGCCCGGCAACGGAAGCGACGAGAACCTGTTCTTCGCCCTGCGGGCCTTCTGCGACGAGAACCACCCGCTGGCCTATGCAGACATCACCTATGGCTGCTACGGCGTCTGGTGCGGGCTGATGCATATCCCCAGCCACATCATCCCGCTGAAAGAAGATTTCACCCTTGACCCGGCGGATTATTACGGCCTGAACGAGACCATCGTCATCGCCAACCCCAATGCTCCCACCGGTCTGGCCCTGCCCCGCAGCGCCATCGAGGAAATCCTGAAGAGCAACCCCAACCATGTGGTCATCGTGGACGAAGCCTATGTGGACTTCGGCGGCGAGAGCTGTGTGCCGCTCATCGACAACTACGAAAATCTGCTGGTCGTCCAGACCTTCTCGAAGTCCCGTCAGCTGGCCGGTGCGCGGCTGGGCCTGGCTATGGGCAATGCGAAGCTCATCGCTGACCTCAACCGGGTCAAGTTCAGCCTCAACCCCTACAACATCAATCGGCTGACCCTGAAGGCGGGCAAGGCTGCGCTGGAAGATACGGACTACTTCGACAAGACCCGCGCCGCTATCGTGGAGACGCGGGGCTGGACAAAGCAGCAGCTGGAAGCGCGGGGCTTTGCCGTGCTGGACAGCCGCTCCAATTTCCTGTTTGCTTCCACCGACAAAAAGAGCGGCGGCGAACTTTACCTGAAACTGAAAGAAAAAGGCGTGCTGGTGCGCCACTTCGACGCACCCCGTATTTCGAACTGGCTGCGCATCACCATCGGCACGCCGGACGACATGACCGCCCTTCTGCGGGCGCTGGATGAAATTTTGGAGGGCTGAGCCATGCGGGAAGTGACCATCGAGCGGAACACCAACGAGACCCAGATCGAGCTGACCCTGAACCTCGACGGCGCAGGCCGGTATCAGGTGGACACCGGCTGCGGCTTTCTGAACCATATGCTGGAGCTGTTTGCGCGGCACGGGCGCTTTGATTTGGTGCTTACCTGCCACGGCGACGTGGAGGTGGATTATCACCACACCACCGAGGATGTGGGCATTGCGCTGGGGCAGGCGTTCGCCCAAACGCTGGGCGATATGCGGGGCATCCACCGGTACGGCAGCTTCTATCTGCCCATGGACGAAGCCCTCATCCTCTGCGCCGTGGACATCTCGGGCCGCTGCACCCTGAACTGGGACATCCATTGCAACACCGAAAAAGTCGGCGACTTCGACGTGGAGTGCGCCAAGGAATTCTGGCTGGGCTTTGCCCGCAGCGTGCCGGCCACCGTCCACTTCGTTCAGTTCGCGGGCGAGAACAGCCACCACATCCTTGAGGCCGCGTTCAAGGGCGCTGGCCGTGCGCTGGCCGATGCTGTCCGCATCGATGCGGCCCATCGGGACGAAATTCCTTCCACGAAAGGACTGCTGGTATGATATGCATCATCGACTACGGCGTGGGCAACCTGTTCAGCCTGAAATCGAGTCTGGCCCATCTGGGGCTGGAAGCGAAGGTCAGCGCGGATGCCGCCGACATCCGCGCCGCTGACCGGCTCATCCTGCCGGGCGTGGGCGCTTTCGGGGACGCGATGGCAAAACTTGAGGCCACCGGCCTTGTACCGGTCATCAAGGAAGAAGCGGCGAAGAAGCCCCTCCTCGGCATCTGCCTCGGGATGCAGCTGCTGTTTGAAAAGAGCTACGAGTACGGCGAGCACGACGGCCTTGGCTTCGTGCCGGGGCAGGTATGCCCGCTGGCTCCCGACCTCGGCGACAAGAGCCTGAAAGTGCCGCAGATCGGCTGGAACGCCGTCCACATCCTGCGGGACGACCCGCTGTTCAAGTACGTCAGGGACGGCGAGTATTTCTACTACGTCCACAGCTACTACGGCAAAAACTGCGCCGCCAACACACTGGCCGTCAGCGACTATTCCCTGCCCGTCACCGGCGTGGTGAAGGCGGGCAAGGTGTACGGCACCCAGTTCCACCCGGAGAAAAGCGGTGACGCAGGGCTGCGGCTGCTGAAAGCGTTCAGTGAGCTGTAAATAACCTCTCAGTCTCGCATACGCTCGACAGCTCCCCTACCGAGGGGAGCCTCTGGCGAAGAGGCGAAGCTTCACGAAATGCCAAAGCCTCTCCTACCAGGAGAGGTGGCTGCACCGAAGGTGCAGACGGAGAGGTTGTATGAAGGAAAGCCTTAGATTAGGAGTAATAATATGCAGCTATTCCCAGCCATTGACCTGCGGGGCGGCAAAGTCGTGCGCCTGACGCAGGGCGATTACGACCGGATGACCGTCTACGGCGAAGACCCCTGCGCCCAGGCGCGGACTTTTCTCGAAGCCGGGGCAAAAAACCTCCACGTCGTCGATTTGGACGGCGCAAAGGACGGCACCCTTTCCAATTACGACACCATCGCCGCGCTGGCAAAGCAGGGCGGCCTGTATATCGAAGTAGGCGGCGGCATCCGCACCGAAGAGCGCATTGAAAAATACCTCTCTTTGGGCGTGGGCCGGTGCATCCTTGGCAGTGTGGCCGTGACGAACTTTGACTTTACGGCCCGGATGCTGAAAAAGTATGGCGAAAAAATTGCCGTGGGCGTGGACGCCAGGGACGGCTATGTGGCGATCCACGGCTGGAAGGACGTCAGCGCTGAGCCGGGCGTGGCCTTCTGTCAGCGTCTGGCTGAGGCTGGATGCAAAGCCATCATCTACACCGACATTGCCTGCGACGGCGCGATGAAAGGCACCAACCTCGCCCTCTACCGCCAGCTTGCAAAAGAAGTGCCGGGCGTGGCCATTACGGCCAGCGGCGGTATTTCCTCGGAAAAGGAGCTGCTGGAACTGGAAGAAATGGGGACTGCCGCCGCCATCCTTGGCAAGAGCCTGTACACCGGTGCGCTGGACCTTGGGCGCTGCGTCGCGCTGGTGCAGAAGTAAGGAGCAAGACCATGATAACAAAACGCATCATCCCCTGTCTGGACGTCCGGAACGGACGGGTCGTCAAGGGAACGAACTTCGAGGGCATCAAGGATGTGGCCGACCCGGTGGAGATGGCCCGGATGTACAACGCGGCAGGCGCGGACGAGCTGGTGTTCTACGACATCACGGCCAGCGCCGAGGGCCGCGCCCTCTTCACCGACATCCTCACCCGGGTGGCCAGCGAGATCTTCATCCCCCTCACGGTGGGCGGCGGCGTCAACACGCTGGACGATTTCGACCGGGTGCTCAAGTGTGGTGCCGATAAAGTCAGCGTCAACTCGGGCGCACTGAGAGACCCCGGCCTCATCCCGGCGGCGGCCAAGCGGTACGGCGACCAGTGCGTGGTCCTCTCCGCCGACGTCAAGCGGGTGGACGGCCAGCTCCGCGTCTTTGCCAAAGGCGGGCGCGAAGACACCGGCCGGGACGCGCTGGAATGGATCAAATGGTGCGTGGACAACGGTGCAGGCGAAGTGTGCCTCAACAGCATCGACACCGACGGCGTCCGGAACGGCTTTGACCTCGAGATGCTGGACGCCGTGGCGGCCCGGGTGAACGTCCCCATCATCGCCAGCGGCGGTGCGGGCAAAAAGGAAGACTTCCTCGAGCTGTTCCATCATAAAGGCATCGATGCGGGCCTTGCGGCGGGCATCTTCCACCAGAAGCTGCTCACCATCCGGGAGCTAAAGGAATACTTAAACGAAAATGGCGTGGAAATGCGGCTCTGAGCCCTTGCGTTTGCCCGCCGAATACGCTAAACTATAGCTGTCCCCCTGCGGGGAAGGAGAAACATTATGGATCTGAAATTTGACGAAAAGGGCCTCATCCCTGCCATCGTGCAGGACCACTACACCAAAGAGGTGCTGACCCTCGCCTACATGAACGCCGAGACGCTGGCGCTGACCATCGCGGAGGGCCGGACGGTGTTCTGGAGCCGCAGCCGTCAGGAGATCTGGCGCAAGGGCGAGACCAGCGGCGACGTCCAGCGTGTGGTGTCCATCACCGCCGACTGCGACGCCGACGCGCTGGTGGTTGAGGTCGTCAAGAGCGGCCCCGCCTGCCACACCGGTGCCGAGAGCTGCTTTTTCAACGAAGTGTATGTTTCCCCGGAGCTGAAGCAGTTCAGCTGGCAGGGGCTGTATGACCTCATCAAGGGCCGCAAGACCAGCCCCAAAGAGGGCAGCTACACCACCTATCTGTTCGAGAAGGGCAAAGAAAAGATCCTCAAGAAGGTGGGCGAAGAGTGTACTGAGGTCATCATCGCGGGCGAAAAGGAAGACAAGGCCGAGACGGTCTACGAGATCAGCGATTTGGCATACCATGTGCTGGTGCTGATGGTGCAGGCCGGCATCACGGTGGAGGACATCACCCGCGAACTGGAAAAACGACACGTTATCGACCACAAGGTCAAACAGGAAAGGATGCAGTGATTCACTATGGCAGATTATAAGAAGTCCAGTGTCCATTGTCACTCGACGATGTGCGACGGCAAAAACACCTTGCAGGAGATGGCCTCCGCTGCGTGTGCGAAGGGGCTGACCACACTGGGCTTCACGGGCCATAGCTATACCCAGCGCGACCGTGAATACTGCATGAGCCCCAGCCGCACGGCCCAGTACAAGGCCACCATCGCCAAGCTCAAGACCGAGTACAAGGGCAAGGTGGACATCCTCTGCGGCATCGAGTGGGACCTGCTGAGCGAGGACAAGCGCACCGGCTACGACTACTGGATCGGTTCTGCGCACCACCTCTACGGCAAGAACACCGGCAAATACTACGAGATCGACTTCCGTCCCCAGGACCTCCACGACTGCATCTACGACGACTTCGACGGCGACCCTCTGGCCGCTGTGGAAGCATACTTCGCCGAGGTGGAGAAGGTGGCGGCCATGGGCCCCGACATCCTCGCCCACATCGACCTCATCAAGAAGCTGAACGCTGCCGGTGAGTTCTTCGACGAGGAGTCGCCCCGCTATAAGGCCGCAGCCCTCAAGGCGCTGAATGCTGCCAAAGAGCACGGCTGCCTGCTGGAAGTGAACACCGGCAGTGTCTACCGCGGCTACCGCAAGGACTTCTACCCCGGCGCATGGCTGCTGGGCGAGTGGCAGAAGATGGGCGGCAAGGTCATCATCACCTCCGACGCCCACGATGTGGACAGCCTGACCTTTGGCTTCGACGAGGCTGCTGCCGCCGTCAAGGCCGCAGGCTTCAAGAGTGTGGAAGTGCTGACCGTCAACGGCTTCGAGACGCAGGAGCTGTAACGATCTGAAAATATTGAAAAGGGCTGTTGTACAGCGGAATCAACCTCTCCGTCAGCGCTGACGGAGAGGTCGTACCTGTACAGCAGCTCCTTTTTGTGACTATGGAGGAACGCTTATGACCCAGTCCCCCGCGAAAAAATCATTCTTCAACCGGAATGTCGATTTGATGAACGGCCCCATCTTCAAGAGCCTGCTCATCTTTATGCTGCCCATTCTGGTGTCGTGCCTCTTCCAGCAGCTCTATAATACCGTGGATACCATGATCGTCGGCAATGTACTGGGCGATACTGCCCTTGCCGCCATTGGCGCCTGCGGGGCTATCTACGAGCTTCTGGTTGGATTTGGCATCGGTATCGGCAACGGCCTCGCCATCGTCGCAGCGCGCGCCTACGGGGCCGGAGACGATGACCAGCTCAAACAGACCGTGGCGGGTTCCATCGTCATCGGCATCATCGCGTCGGCGGCCATCACGCTGGCGGGTGCGGTGGGCCTGCATCCGCTGCTGGAACTGCTGGACACCCCGGCGGAAATTTTAGAGGACGCCTACGGCTATATCATCATCATCGACTTCGGCGTCATCGTCATGTTTGCCTATAACCTCTGCGCCGGCCTGCTGCGGGCCATCGGCAACAGCTTCATGCCGCTGGTCTTCCTCATCCTCTCGTCGGTGCTCAACGTCATCCTCGACCTCTGGTTCATCGCTGCGCTGGGCATGGGCGTGGCCGGTGCCGGTGTGGCGACGGTCATCTCTCAGGGCGTGTCGGTGGCGCTCTGCATCCTGTATGTCTTCCGCAGCGCCCGGCTGCTCCTGCCTGAGAAAAAGCACTTCCATGTGGAAAGCCGCCTCTATTGGGAGCTGTTCAGCCAGAGCATCTCCATGGGCCTCATGAGCAGCATCGTCTCGGCGGGCTCCGTCATTTTGCAGTACGGCATCAACGGCCTCGGTACGCTGGTCATCGCGGGCCACACCGCGGCCCGAAAGCTCTTCGCTTTTACGGATATGCCCTTGACGGCGATGGCCTCTGCCTGCTCGACCTACGTCTCCCAGAACTACGGCGCGAACCATCCCGACCGCGTCCGCCGCGGAATGCGAGACATCTATCTCTACGGTGTCGTGGTGGCTGTGACGGCTATCCTGCTTATGAGTGTGGGTGCGGAGTGGATGGTGAAACTGGTGTCCGGCTCTTCGGAACCGGTGGTGCTGGAAAACGGCGTGCGGTATCTGGTCTGGAACGCACCCTTCTACGCCGTGCTGGGAATGCTGCTCTCCACCCGCTACGCTCTGCAGAGCATGGGCGAGAAGGTGCTGCCCCTGCTGTCCAGCGTCATCGAGTTTCTGGGCAAGATCGTCTTCGTCCTGCTCTTCATCCCCCGCTTTGCGTATAACGCGGTCATCCTCTGCGAGCCGGTCATCTGGTGCTTCATGACCATAGAGCTGCTTATCGCATACCGGCATGATCCCTTCGTGTTTCCGAAGAAAAAGTGAAGATAAGCAAAAGGCTCTGCCCGAAAAAGGGGCAGAGCCTTTTATAGTTCGTGCTTGTGAGCACGCTTTTCGGCGATTTTGTAAACGGCATCGTCGGCCCGGGCGCCGATCACGATGACCAGCATGGACGTTTCGGTACGGACGAGCTTGTAGACGATGCGCAGCCCGGCATCACGAAGCTTGATCTTCAGCAGGCCGGAGAGGTCGGTGCCGCTTTTGCTGCCAAGCGGTTTGCCGTAACCGCCCTCGTAGATGGAAACGGGATTTTGCACGACCTTGTCCAGAGCTTTTGCGACCAGAAGCTTCTGATTTCCGGCGAGCTGTTCGAAGTCCTTTTGGGCCTCCGGCAGGAATTTCAGAGTCCAATTCATTCAAATTCGACCTCGTCCATGCTGTCAAGCGCAGCTTTGGTAATGCCGTTCTGCCGATAGACCTCCTCGGCGGGAATGGCATCTGCGGGGTCGAAGCCCTGCATCCGCTGGGCGGCAAGGGCAGCAAGCTTTGCGTCGTTTACTTCGTCGATAAGGCGGAGATATTCTTCCGGCGAGAGAAGGACGCACTCAGGGGAATTGTTCTTCATGACGACCTTCGCGCCCTGACGGCGGACATCTTCAAAGACCTTTCCGGCCATGCCGCGGTTGAACAGAGAGATGGGGATGGTGCTGCGCAGCGCACTCGAAATGTCTGCCATAATACATGCCTCCAATCTTTTTCATCTTTAGTATATGCAAAGACGGCGAAAATGTCAAGAAAAATATCAGTGGATTCACTGCGATATAAAATAGAACTCCCCGCCATGCAGCTGCACGGCGGGGAGAAAGAGGGAGGAGAATTTCAGATTCAGAGGGCCGAATAGCCGAAGCTGTTCACCAGCGCGTCGATGTGCTGGCCGGCCTTGCACATGGGGCAGTCGCGGCTGTCGAAGCTGGCGTAGTCGGGCAGGCTGGAGGGGTCGAAGATGGAGGTGACCGGGATGCCCAGACACTCGTGGGTGGTGGCGAAGATGGCCGACAGGCCCGCCACGGTGCCGCCGTAGTAGTTGACCGCCTCGATGGCCGCCTGCACGGTGTAGCCGGTGGTGATAGAGGCTGACAGGATGAGGACGTGCTTGCCCCTGACCATCGGGGCGAGATTGTCGCGGAGGATGATCTGGCTGCCGCTGGTGTACTCGGGGGTGATGACGTAGATCGTCTGGTGGGCATTCATGTTGGCAAAGCCGTCTTTGGTCAGCTCGTTGGCCAGACAGGTGCCGATGACCTGTGTGCCGTCCAGACAGAGCACGGTGTCCACGATGGTGCTGTGCTGATAGGCAGCCACCAGTTCCTTGGCGACAGCCTTCGCCTCCGAGAGGCGGGCTTTCTGGGTGGTGACGTCGATGTAGTAGTTGATGTGGCTGTGGCTGGTGGCGAAGTGGCCCTTTGCCACGCGCAGGAACAGACTGCTTTTGTTGGTGGGAAGCTTTACCATATTGATCATAACTGCACACTCCTGTTCTTGTGAAATCAGGCAGGACGCCCATCCCTCAAAAGGAAACAGCGCGGCGGCACATCTGTCCGGCCGCTGCGCTCCCCGGTTGGTATGCTCTTATTGTAGCAGGAAAAGCACCTTATGCACAAGACACAAAACCACTAAAAATCCTTGCTTGCGTTTTGGCAGAATGACGGAGAAATGCAAACAAAAACGCCCAAGGCGTAAGCCTTGGGCGCAGAGTGCAGAAAAGGGATCACACGAGAGTGATTTTACCGGTAGTGGCGTCCTTCTTGGCAGTCATCTTCCAAGTGCAGAAAGCACGGGTGTAGCCGCTGTTGCCGCTGCTGGCCTGAATGCGGGGCCAGTATTTGAACTCGACCTTGTCGCCGTCCTTAAGAATAACGTCAGCAACAGTAATATCGAAATCCTGTGCACCGTCATCAGTCGTCAAATCAAACTTTCCGCCAGAAGATCCTGCACCTTGACGCTTGACAGTGATGGCATTATCCAGATAGTCTACGTCATCCTTGCTCTTGCCAGTGCTGTTTACAGTAAGCTCGAAGTTACCCTTAGTCACGCAAAGAGGAACCTTGTCCGTAGTGCACTTGATGCTCAGCTTGCACTTAAAAGTACCGGTGGCAGGAGCAGTGGCAGTGGCAGGAGTGGTGACGGTGTATGTAGGAGCATCGGGGCTATCATACAGCGTGAAAGTACCCATCAGCTTCAGGGTGCTGCCGATTTTACCGGTCTTCTGATACTCATCCTCACCACAGCCAACGAGCAGGCTGGAACCAGCCACAGCCACGGCAGCGGCGGCGCTGTACTTCAGGAAAGAGCGGCGGTTGAATTCTAAGGACATGATCGTTCCTCCTTTATGTAGAAACACAGAAATCATTGTACTGCCCCGAAGGGCGTCTTGCCTATACAATAGGCGAAAAATGAGCAGATGTCAATGCTTTTCACAAAAATTTTGTGGGGAAGCTCTGCCCTTTATGACGGAATTTCGTCTCGGAAAAATGCCTCAGGCCTGCGTCAGGTCAGAAGAGTTCAGAGAGAAGGTGAGGCTCTTGTTTGCCACGAAGGTCGGGGTGAAGGTGACGCTCAGCTTCTGCCAGCCGGTGGGGACACAGCAGATCAGCTGGATGTAGCCTGCGCCCTGCGGGGGCAGATTGGTGGACTCAGAGAAGCTCTGAGCGGCGGCATCATAGAGCTGGATGTAAGCGCCGACCTCGGCCTCAGCGCCGTCGCAGACAGCGGTGAAATCGGTGGTGGAGGCGGCCAGAGCGTGGAAGTACTGACGGGCGACATCAAGCTTGGTAGCCTCATCGTCCAGCGGATAGGCGGCATCCAGTTCGGCGAGGTTCTGTGCGCCGATCTCAAACGTGGTAGCGCCGGAGCGGTTCACAGCGGTGACGAGCACAGCGACATACTCGTGGTCGGGCAGGTCGGGAGTGTTGGTCATGGTAAAGACACTGGTGAGCTGGACACCCAGATTGTTCCAGTTGCTGACCTTGTCGCCGACCTTGACTTCGATGGCGTTGCTGGTGCTGGAACCGCAGCCGCCCAACATGGCAGCAGCGCCCAGAGCTGCTGCGGAGGCACCGGTACACTTGAGGAAGGTGCGGCGGGAAATTTTATTGGACATGGATGTGTCCCTCCTTGAATTCGCTTTATTATGAAGTACGATGAAAATGTTCTGTCTTGTTTATAACATCTTTTGCACGCAGATGCAAGCAAAAAACGGCATAATTTACACTAGTTTCACAGAGACTTAAGTGCGGTCCTCTCCGGTCAGCTCCCGGGCGCGGGTCTCGCTGGTCTTGACCAGATTGAGCAGGCTGGGAGTATACAGCGGGTATTCCCGGGTCAGGCTCTCGGTGGTCATGGCGAGGCAGGACGGGTCGGCCACGCCCTCGCCGCCGGGCAGCGCTTCGCCGGCCAGCAGGGCCTCCACATTGGCCTGAGCCGAGTGCATCACAGCGTCGGAGTAGCCGGGCCAGCGCCGGGCGTCCACGCTGAACATGCTGGGGGCATTGTGGGACTCGGCGGAGTAGAGCAGACGGAACATCTTGGCCACGGCGGTCATCAGGTAGGCGCTCACCTCGGTGGTCAGGGCCTTGCTGTGGCACTCGCCTATCTTGGCGTAGAGCACGTTCAGGCTGTTGGAGATGAGCTTTTTGTTCATCGTGGGCAGGACGCTGCCGTGGTAGATGTTGTCCTTCATCTTGTCGGGGTTGGGGATGTCCTCTGCCGAGAGCATCATGCCATTGCGCTCTGCCGAGCGGCCCAGCAGATAGTCGCAGGAAACATTATAATAGTCTGCCACCCGTACCACAAAATCCAGGCCGCACTCCCGGATGCCTTTTTCGTAGTGGGAAAGCAGGGCCTGCGAAACGCCCAGATCCTCTGCCGCCTGTTTCTGGGTGATGCCGCGCTCCTTGCGCAGCAGTTTGATGATACGATTGAACTCCATGATGTTTGGCTCCTCAGATAAAAATAGGACTTCCTTGATTTTTGGTTTACAGCACGTTGATTATACACAATGGAAAACGACTTGTAAAGCGAAAAAGTGACGGTTTTTCCGCCGGAAATTCGGCGTTTTTGTCAAAGGGGTTGCTCTTTCTACCATATCTATGTTAAAATAAACCTTACCGGCATATATTTAGTGTCTGATGGTGCCGGAAAAATCAGCAGAAAAGCAAGATTTGTGCGAATCAGCACAGGAATAGATAGCTCATAAGAGGTGTTTTTACATGAAAACCTTTAAGCTCCATCTCATCCGCCACGGCCTGACTTCCGGTAACTTACAGGGCCTTTACATCGGCAGCGGCACGGACATCCCCCTGTGTGACGAGGGCCGCGCCCAGCTGGCCGAGCTGAAAGAGCGGTTCGAGTATCCCCAGGTGGATACCGTCTTCTCTTCCCCGCTCATGCGCGCCGTGGAGACGGCCAACATCCTGTTCCCCAATGCGACCCACCAGTTCTCGGTGCATGACCTGCGGGAGGCCGGTTTCGGCGTCTTTGAGAACCATCCTGTCAAGGAGCTGGTGAAGAACGAGGACTTCAAGAAGTGGATCACCCCGGGCTCCGGCTTTGTGCCGGAGGGCGCAGAGCCCACGGAGCAGTTCCATGCCCGCTGCTCGGAGACGCTGCTCAAGCTGTTCGAGTATATGATCCGGATGGATGTCACCGAGGCCGCCTGCGTGACCCACGGCGGCGTCATCATGAGTATGCTGAGCCAGCGCGCTCTCCCCTCCCGCCACCCCGAGCAGTGGATGGCCGACCCCGGCTGCGGCTACACCGTCCAGACCGACGTTCAGCTCTGGATGCGCGACCGTCTGGTGGAGGCCATCGACATCGTACCCTTCGGTTATGCCGATACCCTGCGGGGTCAGGCGGAAGCCGAGGAGAATGAAGCATTCGAATAAGAAAGAACGCTCTGCCGCCCTGCGATTTTGCCGCCGGGCGGCATTTTTGTACTCTTTTGGTACAAAATCAGCAAAGAAAACGCAAAACCTGAGGCAGAACGCGTTCAAACCCTTGACAGGGGGCAAAGAAACCGATACTCTATAAAGTGAATGATTTTTCTCGCTGCAAGGAGGAGTCCCCGATGTCTCAGTCTCTTTCCCGCCGGTCGTTCCTGAAATGCGCCGGTTCGGGCGCGGTCAGTCTGGCCGCTGCCCTGCTCACAGGCGTTTCGGCGGCTGCGGCACAGCCCCGCGTGATGGGCCAGCCTGCCCTGCTGGACGGCAAGGCGGTGGTGGAGCTGCTGGGCTATGCGCCTGCACCCGGGCTGGGCGGCGTGTTGGTCTACCTCTCGGTGGAGAACCTCTCGGCCCGCACCCTGCCGGTGGGCGCAAGCTACCTCCACAGCCGGGATGTCTCGACCCTGAAGGAGCTTTACAGTCTGGACAGCGGCGTGACCGCCCGCTGCGGGGGCGAGAGCGTCCCTTGCGGCAGCTTTGCGGCACCGCTCTATGCGGAGAACGCCGCCGATGCCTCGGCCTTTACGCTCAACCTCGCCGCCGGGCGCGGCGCGATGCTCCATTGCTTCTGCGCTGTCCCGGAGGATTGGGAGGCGCTGGAGCTGAGCTATCGCCCTGCCTTTGCCGCCGGACAGCCGGTGGAGTTCGTGGTGCGCCGGGACGCCGACGCAGTCCGCCTCGGACCGGTGCCGGCGACGCCGGCGGAAGTCGGAAGCGTAGTGGATTTGTAAGTCCTTGTTCTTCTTTTTACGGCTTCTTTCATGAAGTCAAGTTCTCTTTTGCGTGTCAAAAGAGAACCAGAAATGGTTCTCGCGCCTGTGCGCGGGGCAGAACGCTTTTACGTTAAGTGGAATTGTTCTCTTTTGATGTCAAAAGAGAACCAGAAAACCACCAGCGATTTCGACG